>ERZ795054.2095-NODE-2095-length-17307-cov-7.163459_pt1 | contig 17307 bp, 10 predicted proteins | sample MGYA00375138_ERZ795054 | MGnify/ENA primary metagenome ERZ795054 (study PRJEB30183, sample SAMN05720215) | anaerobic digester metagenome | isolation source: active sludge of municipal wastewater-treating anaerobic digesters | place: USA | collected 2014-12-23 ... | reverse complement strand
GCCTCGTCTTCAGCCCATGAAGCGGCGATTTCATCGATGGTTTTTCCCGCCTGTATCATTTCCCTGACCGATGAGTTCCCGGCGAGCAGGTCGAAGGCCGGGTGCGTGTCGTTGAATTCGTACACCCCGTGCAGGAACGAACATTCCGGGTAGAGGTCGCACGCGGTCTTTACGAGCGCGACGCCGGTCAAAAAAGGCCTGAACGCGTCCCGGTCGGTCACGTGGAGCCGCGCTCCGCCGCATACCCGGCCCGCGTACTTGTTGAACTGCGGCCTGAAAAAATGCGGAACGAAATGAATCCCCGGCAGGCCGATAGCGTTGAGCGCGCGGGCGAATCCGTGAGGCTCGATCCAGGGAGCGCCGGTCAGCCTGAACGGGGTCGCGGTTCCCCTGCCCTCGGAGAAATTCATTCCCTCAACAAGGCACATGCCGGGATACACCAGGGCCGTCCCGCAGTCGGGCATGTTCGGTGAGGGCGGAATCCAGGGCAGGCCGGTCTCTTCGAAATACATGCCGCGCTTCCATCCCCTCATCCTGACGACCGAAAGGTCCAGGTCGAGGCCGAAACAGTCCTTCGCCAGCAGGGCCAGCTCTCCCGCTGTCATGCCGTGCCGCACCGTTACCGGAAGGACCCCGACGAACGATTCATACCCGGCCGAAAGAAGCGGGCCCTCGATCGCGCCTCCTATGGGGTTGGGCCTGTCCAGCACGATGAAGGATATGTCGCGGCCCTGAATCTCGCGCATGGCGTAGACCATGGTGTTCACGAAAGTATAATAGCGCGCGCCCACGTCCTGGATGTCGAACACCAGGGCGTCAACGTCGTCGAGCGCATCTCCGGGAGGAAAGAGCGATGCGGCGCTGCTGCCGTAAAGGCTGGCCACCGGAAAGGAAAACTCCGGCTCGCGTTCGACCGGAACCTGGTCCTGCTCGGTCCCGAACAGCCCGTGCTCCGGGGAGAACACCCTGGCCAGGTCGAGACCTCGATCGATGAATTCGTCCCAGATGAACGAAAAACGCGCGCTCACGGCCGTGTAATTGGTTATGAGCCCTATCCTTTTTTTTCCGAGGGGGGATACGTCTTCGAGAAGGATTTCAAGTCCGGACCTGACCATTTTCAGCGCGCCTGTTCAAAAGATTGATTCGTACGGCCGGCCACGGCGGTCAGAACCAGGCAGTAATGCCCAGGGCGGGAACGAAAAGGTTCGAAAAACCGGTAACCTGCTCGCCGCCGTTGTCGAACACGATCATGACACCCACGTTGAGGATGACGCCGCTGGTGAGTATGAACTTGATTCCCAGTTCGTTGGAATAGCGCCACCCGACATCGGTGCTCTTCGCAGAGTCCATGCTGATGCCCACATACATCGAGGCGTAAAAACAGATCGAATCGTCCTTGTTCAGACCGAAAATGAACGAGGGCCCGGTGTTGACGTTGAATATCTGGGTGTTGGTCGTGAGGTTGAAATTCATCTCGGCCTTGAGGCTCACCGCGATGTTCGAATGCACGAAATAGTTGAAAAGAGGAAACAGCTGGAAAATGTAGTTGATGTCGCGCTCGTCGCTTTCGAGGCCCCTGGTCTGGAAGGCTATGAATCCGCCCACCTCGATGGTCCCGAACGAGAGATAGCGCTTCTCTTTTATTTTTATGGCGTCCTCGATCTCTTCGCGGACGATTTTCTTGACGTCGACGATGAGCTTGTCGCGGTCGATGCTCCGCTTGCTCGCCTTTCTTTCCTTGCTTATGGAATCGTCGATCTCGTCCCTGACCGCGCCGCGCAGCTCGTCGAGAAGGTCCTCGCGCTCGCCGGTCCTCTGCTCCGAAAGCGGCTTGTCGCGCTTCTCGGCTTCAGCCTCATCCCCGTAACGGTAGTCCCTGCGGTTGTATCTGTCCCTGAGGTCGCGGTAATCCTCATAGCTTTCCCTTGAGCTCAGCGCTGCAAACAGGGAAAAAGCAAAAAACGCCACTATGGTCATGGCGATCCTGGTACGGAAACCACGCATGGGGGACACCTCCTCGTTTCCTTCTTTCTATCTATCGGCACCGGAATCGGCAAACTCAACCAGTTTTTGGCCGGGACCCCTTGCGTCCATCGTATCACATGATCCCATGTTTTGAAATACTTTGATTGAAAAAAGACAGCCACAGAGGATTATTCTCTTACCCACTCCCATCCTCCCCCTTCGAAAGGGGGAGGTGACTGAGCGAAGTGAAGTCGGAGGGGGTAGGTAAATCCATCCCTTTCTTTTCAGCCTGTAAAAACAGTTCTGGATTAATAAGGTAAAATGGACGATAATGTATAATAACGATATAATCCATCAATGCATCGGTGACCGGCACAGTGGAAAAAAAACATTACCTGATACTCCCCATCCTGACAGCGGGAATGATTTACTTCGCATCCGGAGGGTCCGGCGGCCCGGCAGGGCCCGAAAACATGGGATATCCCATCAACACCAGGGGAGACGATTTCTGCCCCTCGTTCACCGGCGATGGATCGATCATGGTTTTCAGCTCCAGGGAGAAGGGAGAGGGCGACCACAACGTGTTCATGTGCGCCAGGGAAGGCTCTTCCTGGTCGCGTCCCATGCCGATCAGGGAAATAAACACCGGCCACAACGAGGAAACGCCCTTTATCGCGTCTGACGGAACCGTGCTGCTCTTCGCATCCGACCGGCCCGAAACCAGGATGCCTTCGGTGACCGCGGACAACGTTGAAAGGATCACCTTCGACATCTATTATTCAAAAAAAACCGAAAACGGCTGGACCGACCCGCTCCCCGTGCCCGGTGACGTCAACACCACGCAAAACGAACGGGCCCCGGCCCTGTCCAGGGACAAGAAGGTGCTGTATTACACGCGCTGGCCGTACAGGAACCTCCAGAAGGCCCTCCTGATGTCGGCTGTCATGGAGGGGGACATCTTCACCGCATCCGAGGAATTTCCCGCACCGCTGAACACCGGCAACTACGAGATGGGCGTCAGGCCCGATCCCGACGGGCATGGATTCTATTTTTCCTCGATGCGGCCGGGAGGCTACGGAGGGTGGGACATCTACTTCGTTCCCTATAAAAACGGGATGTTCGGCGCGGCCAGAAACCTCGGCCCGGAAATAAACAGCCATGAGAACGACCTTTTCTTCGCGAAAACGCAGAGCGGATATTACTTCTGCTCGAACAGGTCTGGCAGCCTCGGCAGATACGACCTGTATGCGGGCCGGACCGGCGCTATTCCCGAGAAAAAAGAGATCTTCTCACGGGGCGGACCCGTGGATGAAAAAAAATCCCTGGCCGAAATGGTCCCGCAGGAAGAAGGAATCCGCACCGCCCCTGCCGGAAAAAAGGGAAAAACCAGGATAACATTCACCATCATCGATGAAAACACCGGCAGGCCCCTTTCGATGAGATTCAGGGTCTACCTGAAAAATTCATCCGATCCCGAAGCCCCGGCGCTGCGCTCCGTGATCAAGCAGAGCGACTCCGCCGGCAGGTTCAGCATCCTGCCCAAGAGCGACGTCACGCACATCATGGTCAGGCCCGAAGAGGACGGCGCAATAGCGATGCAGTCGGTCAGGGTCGAACCGCGCAGGGAAAAGCAGGTTTCGATCGTCATAGGCAGGCCGCAGGGGCGTGACGCGATGACGGCGCCGCCGCCCGAAAGAGGCGACGCCATGGACGAGGCCCCCGCCCGGGCCCGCAGTGAAAGCGCCGGGTCCATGCAGAACATCCTGTTTGACACGAACTCTGCGAACATCAGGCTCGAATACTACCCGTTCATCCACAACCTTATAAACCACCTGCGCGGGAACCCCTCGGCCAGGCTCCTCATCACCGGACACGCGGACCGGCGCGGGACTGAAGACGCAAACGAGCAGCTCAGCCTGAACCGGGCCGCAGAAGTGAGGGATTATCTGGTGCGTATGGGGATCGGCCAGGACCGGCTCACGATCAGGGGAATGGGAGACCGCCATCCCCTCGTCAGGGACGGCTATGCCGCTCAGGCCAACCGCAGGGTCGAATTCAAGATCCACTAGAAGGGAAAATCATATCCTTTGAGCCCCAGCTCGTCCCTCATGGCGACGATGTCCTTCCTGAGACTTTCGTCGATGGGCACGCCGCGGTCTTTTCGGTACAGCCAGGCGTCGTACTCCTTCTCGCCCGCGGTGAAGATCCTTTCCTGGCCCGGCATCTTTTTCGAGGAACGCAGCGCCCTGAGGATTTCGCCGGTGGTCTTTTTAAACTTGGGCAGCTCGGTGAACGCCTCAACCTTGATGGCCATGAAAAAATGCCCGAGTCCGTAGGGCACCTTCCTGCCGTTCTCGAATCCTGAAAGCGCCTTGAGAAAATTGCCGGCCTGCAGCGCGGCGCACAGTATCTCGACCACGGTCGCGTAGCCGTATCCCTTGTAGCCGCCGCCGTCTTCGCCGATGCCCCCGAGCGGGGTGAGCGCCGCGGTGCCGTCGATGAGCGCCTTCAGGGCCGCGTGCGGATCGCTGGTGGTCTCGCCGTTCCGGTCGATCACCCATCCGTCGGGCATCTTCTTGTTCTTGCGCGCATACACCTCGATCTTTCCGCGCTGGGTCGTGGAAGTCGCGCAGTCAATCACGAATGGGAAGTCCTCGTCGGTGGGGATGCCGAACACCAGGGGATTGGTCCCGAGCATGTTCTCGATGCCGAATGTCGGCGCGATCGACGGGCGCGCGTTCGACCCGGTGATCCCGATCATCCCCTTTTCGGCCGCCATGATCGGGTAGTATCCCGCCATGCCGTAGTGGGTCGAATTACGCACTGCCACCATGCCCATGCCGAAGCGGGAAGCCTTGTCGATGGCCATCTCCATCGAGCGCCTGCTCGCGACCATGCCCATGCCGTTATGGCAGTCGGTCACCGCGGTGGTGGGGCCTTCACGGAGTATCTCGAACCTGGTGACCGGAAGCTGAATGCCTTCCTTTATGCGGTCGTAATATATCGGCTTGAGCCTGTTTATCCCGTGCGAGTCGATCCCGCGCTTGTCCGCGGTGATGAGCACGTCCGCGCAGATTTCGGCCTCATGGCGCGGAACTCCCAGTCCGACGAAAACGTCGACCATGAACCGCTCCATTGTGGCAAAATCTATCCAGTCGATATGGTCCATTTCTTTCCCCCGTGTATCGTATGCTGCAAGAAAAGGCATGTTAAAACAGTAACACGCGCTGGCAAGGATTTTTTAATCCTTCAGCCCGAGGATTTCGCGCACCCCGGCCGCAACCGCGGGCCTCTTGAGCATCTCGGCTTCGGCCCGGGCCAGCGAATCAAGCGACCCGATGTCCTCCCACAGTCCCGTGTGTTCGAAATACTCGAGGCGATGGCCGGCGATGAGGCCGGTATAGCCGGTGTACACGATGCTCGAGAAATCCGGCTGAAGATAGCTGAACACCAGCGGTCCCATCACTGCCACGCCCATGTAATCGTGCGTGGCCTCGATCCCGGTGCCCAGGAAGTTCCTGAAATCCGCAACCCTGCCCCTCGACAGCGCGACAACGCCCTTACCTTTCGCGGACGGATATACCGCGACCATGCCGGGTGAGCCGCTTATGCGGTACGCTTCGATCATGTGGTTCAGGTCCAGGTCGGTTATGATGTCGCTGTTGACGAGCAGCATGTCGCGGTCGAACAACGCCTCGCACTTCTTCACGCCGCCTCCGGTGCCCAGTATCTCTTTTTCAAATGAGAATTCGATATCCAGGCCGAAATTCCCGTGATCGGCGAAGAACGCCCTCATTTCATCAGGCCGGTAATGCAGGTTGCACACGGCCTCTTTTATGCCCGCCTTCTTGATCATGGCTATGGAATAGCAGATCGCGGGGATTCCCCCGACCTCGATCAGCGGTTTGGGAGTTTTATCGGTAAGCGGCCTGAGGCGCTCGCCGTAACCGGCCGCGAGAATGAACGCTTTCATGGCGGGAATAGTACAGACCCGGGGCCTTTTGTGGCAAGAAATTTACCGGCCCACGGTAAAAAACTCGTCTATCCATACCGGGCGCACATAAAAAAAGCCAGGCTGCAGCTTGACTTTCCTCATAATGGAGATGTGTAATAAAAAAAGACAATAAAAAAGGGCTGGTCGAATGATATGACAGATTATCCCGGTCATTTTTATCCATCATATTGAAAAGGGACCAGCCCCTTTATTAACAAGATCAATGATATGAATATTGATCATTTTTCCCCTGTTGTCGTGCCAGATATTGATTAATCAAAATTTGTCCAGACAGGGCTTCTCGACGCTCAATCTCATTCAGATCAGGAAATCATGTCCTTTATCTTGATCTGCGGATGATGATAGCGCTCATAGTCGGGCGTTTTTTTGCCGAACTGGATCGCCTCCTGCGGGCACCACTGGATGCAGGCGAGGCACTGCTCGCATTGATGGAGCCATCGGGGCGTCTTGTTCTCCATTGCGATGTTTTCAACCGGGCATACCTTCGCGCATATGCCGCAGCCGTTGCATTTGTCATCGGTCCAGAAATCCCTGTCCATGACAGGCACTCTGGAGAAAGACATCTTGTACAGCGCCGTGAATATTATCCGCTGCCACAGGGGCCCCTTCTCCACAGGAACGGTTTCCCTTCGAGCGACGATCACCGCGGCCTTCCTTATTTTTTCGCCTGCATCGCGGTGGAGCTTTTCGAGCCTGTCCGCCGGCCCGGGACCGCCCCAGGGGATATAGTTGCTCGGGAGCACGATATCGAAACCGGCCGAGAGTTTCATGCCGCGCGAGGCAAGCAATTCCCTGAGCTGCACCAGGGTGCGCGACACCTGACCGGCATTCACCGCGAAAGCGAAATAATATTTATCAGGGTCGGCAGTCATCTTTTCGACGAACCGAAGCGCCAGGGCGGGGATTCCCCACATGTGCACCGGGAAAACCAGACCAACGGCGTCGGCATCAACCGATTCCTTGTCGTCCCGGACATGCGCCATGGGAAAGACGTCTGCGCCGCCGATTTCGGCCGCGACAGTTCGCGCGGTCCACAGTGAGTTGCCCGTTCCTGTGTAATAGTATATTGCTGTTTTCATGGGTCCCCCTGTAAAGTTGAAGGATTATCGTACCAATGAATACAGGCCCCCCCGGCCGCGAATAATTCCACTAAAATTTCATGAACGGAACTTTTTTTGCCTGGAAGCACTCAGAGGAATTCATCTCGTGGATAACGCCTTTTATTTTTTTCGAATGTCATCCTTCGATGATGCGCAAATGCGGAACAAAAAAAACCGCAGGCGCCGCCGGAAAGGTTCTCTCTCCCGGCAGCGCCCGCGGCCCTCACCTGAATCAGTGCCAGTATTGCATCATCCGGTCTGCCTGAGATCCGATACCTCACGCGAGCATCCCCTGATCCAGAGCCCGGCCTTTTCGGCCTCGCGGACCAGTTCGTCCCTGAAGTCCGGGTGCGCGATGTTGATCAGGGCCTCGGCGCGCTCCCATGTCGACCTGCCCTTGAGGTCGGCTATGCCGTACTCGGTCACGACATACTGGGTTATGGTCCTGGGTATGGTCACCGTGGTGCCGTGTTCGAGGAACGGCCTGATCCTGGATTTCAGTGCGCCCTGCTTGTCGCGCTTGGTCGACGAGAGGCATATGAACGACTTGCCGCCCTTCGAATGGTACGATCCGTACACGAAGTCGAACTGGCCCCCGGTGCCCGATATCTGCCTGTTGCCGGTCGATTCTGAAGAGACCTGCCCGTACAGGTCGACCTCGACCGCGTTGTTGATCGATATGGCCCTGGAGTTGCACGAGATGTGGTCGGGGTTGTTGGTGTAGTCGACCGAATAGGAAGCGCACGCCGGGTTATGGTCGAGGAATTCATACAGCTTGCCGGTCCCGAGCGCGAAGGTGTAGACCATCTTGCCGGGATTGATCGTCTTTTCCCTGTTGCTAATGCATCCTGCCTCGAACATGTCGACGAACGAGTCGCAGAGCATCTCGGTGTGCACTCCCAGGTCTTTCAGGTCCGATCCGGCGATCATCCGCCCGACAGCGTTGGGCATTGCGCCGATGCCGAGCTGGATGCATGAACCGTTCTCTATCTGGCCGACGATGATCGAGGCGATCTTTTTGTCGGTTTCGTCGGGCTCCGGCGGCGCGAGGTTCAGGAGCGGCTTGTCGCAGTGCTCGACAATGTAATCCACCTCGGATATGTGGATGTTCTCGTTGTAGCCGCCGTAGCAGTACGGCAGGTGGCTGTTTATCTCAACGACGATCTTCTTCGCCTTCTCGGCGACCTTGCGGATTATGGAATTCGAAAGGCCGAAGTTGAAATACCCGTATTTGTCCATGGGGGTCACGCTCACCATGAGCACGTCGGTGTCGATGCGGTCGTAGAGGCCCGGCCCCTCGTGGTACACCAGCGGGATGTAGTTGCACAGGCCGCGGTCGTGCAGCTTGCGGTCCCCGCCGCCGAAATGCCAGTTGTTGTAGATGAAGCACCTGCGGTTCGGGTCCTTCGACGCGACCGCCGCGATTCCCGGAAAGGTGACCGCGCGGATTTTCACGTTCCTGAGCTCTCCGACCCTCGTCGACAGGGCCTCGTCGAGGAAGCACGGCGCGTTGAGAAAATGCCCGTAATCCACCCAGTCCCCCGACTTGACGATTTTTACGGCTTCGAGCGCCGTGACCGATTTTCTTCTGAATTCCTCCATGTAATTCATCGCTGTTCCTCCTCGTCTGCATGTCTTGACTGGATAATACACAGGATCAGCGGTCCGGTAAATCGGCTCATGACCTGTTTAATGATGGGTGAAAAGCTTATTAAGGGATAGGTAATTTACCTATGGGAGATATGCTAAAAAACTCTATTCCATATTGATCTTCTTGTTCCACTCGATCGCCATCTTCATGAGCTGGCCGCTGTTTCGCGCGTTCAATTTTTTCTTGATGTTCTCGCGGTAGGTGCCAACGGTCTTCACGCTCACGTTGAGCCTTGAGGCTATCTCGCCGTTTTTTATCCCCCTGCCGATCATTCCGAACACCTCGAGTTCGCGGTTCGAAAGCCTGCGCACCGGATCTTCAGGGGCGTTTTTATCCACATCCCCGATCCTTTCGAGTATCGAGTCGAGCATGTTCTCGCTCAGGTAGTTCTTGCCCGAGAGAACTCGGCGTATGGCGCTGATGACGTTGTTCGTCATCTCCTGTTTCATGATGAAGCCCTGCGCGCCGGCCTTCATGGCGCGCTCGGCGTATTCCGACTCCTCGTGCATCGACAGCACGAGTACCGGGATTTTCACATTCCGCTCCCGCATGTACTTGACCAGCTCGAGCCCGCTTGCATCTTTAAGGGAGATGTCCACGATCAGCATGTCGGGCCGGGTTTTCGCGATCATTTTCTGCGCATCGAAGACCGTCTCGGCCTCGGCGCATACGGCCATGTCGTCCTCCTCGTTGATGAGCTGCGCAAGGCCCTTTCTGAATATGGGGTGGTCGTCGACGATCATTATTTTTGATTTATCACGCATGAGACCGCCGTGCCTCCTCCCTTTCTGACGCCGATTTCGAGCGTCGCGCCGATCACCGCGGCCCTGTATTTCATGATGTTGATCCCCAGCCCCTCCCCGGTTTTGACCGCGGCGCCGATTCCCTTCCCGTTGTCCTCGACCGTTAGATAGATGCGCCCCTCGGCCGCACGCAGCCTGATCGCGATTTTTTTCGCCTTGCCGTGCCTGATCGCGTTGTTGACCGATTCCTGGATTATGTTGTACAGGTGCACGGCGGTCGTGTTGTCCCTGATGATTATTTTCCTGTCGCTCGCGAACGTGCAGTCGACGCCGAAAACCTCGCTGATGTTCCCGGCGAAGTCCCTGATCGCCGGAACGATCGCGTTCTCATTGAGGTATATCGGGCACAGCCCCCTGGCCATGCGCCTGGTTTTCTCCACCGCCTCGCTTACCAGGCCGCGGATCTCCTCCGCGCTGCGGGCGTCCTGGGGCGATATCTTCCTGAGCCGGCCCTCGAGCAGGGAGGCCAGGGCCTCGATACCGATCAGGTGCTGCTGCAGGTCGTCGTGCAGGTCCTGGCCGATGTTCCTGCGCTCCTTTTCGCTGATGGCGAGGATCTCGCGCCCCAGTCGCTTCTGGTCGGTGATGTCCGAGAACGACGACAGGAGGTACGGATCTCCCCCGAGGCGGATGACCTCGGCCGAATACAGGCCGAAGCGCTTCTCGCCGGACTTCACGTAGAACTCGATCTCGCGGTTGTGGATGCTTCCGTCCTTTTTTACGGCGGCGATGAGGTCGTCGCGGTACCGCTTGTCCCGCCAGAGCCTCAATCCTACCGATGAGCGGCCGATGATCTCATCGAGCCCGTATCCGGTTATGCGCAGAAAGCTCTCGTTGACGTCGGTGAAGACGCCGTCCCTGAGCTTCGTTATGGTTATGGCGTCCGGGCTCGACCTGAACGCCTTCGAAAACTTTTCCTCGGACTGGCGCACGGCCTCTTCGGCGTTTTTTCTTTCGGTAATGTCCGTGAACACGGCGAAACTGCCGCTGAAATTTCCGTCCCGGCCATAAATCGGCCGCGGAGACACGATCGTATAGATGATCTCGCCGTCCTTTTTTTTCCAGCCGACTTCAAACGGCTGGTTGTGCCCCTCGACCAGAAAGGAGTTCCTCCATATATCATGGTAATCCTCATGCAGGAAGTCCAGCACGGTCTTTCCGATTATTTTCTCCCTCGAGAATCCGATCATGTCGACGATTTGCTGGTTCACGTAGGTGATTCTGCCGCTTTCATCCTGCACGCCGAGGCCGTCATTCATCGTCTCGACCAGAAGCCGGTAGCGCTCTTCGCTGCCAGCGAGCGCCTCCCGGGCCTCGATCATTTCGGTGATGTCGAGAAGCGAGGCCACGCTCTCCTTGGTGTCCGGAATGAGCGCCACGGTCATGTGGCATACGCGGGACTCCCCTTTCCGGTTAATCAGCCTGCACTGATAGTTTCTCGGGGAGGTGTCGGCGTGGGCCCTCCTCATGTAGTGGTAGGCCAGCATGCGGTTGACATCGACCGGGTCGATGAATTCCTGCCAGCTTTTGACTCGTTCGATCTTTTTTCTCGGAAGGCCCGAGAGCTTCTCAAACTCTGAATTCACCATCAGGATGGTGGTGTCCTCGCCGATGAGTATCGTGGCGGCGCCGGTGTTCTCAAATATGGTCCGGTATTTTTTTTCGGATTCGGACTGCGGCCGCGGGGAGTTTTTCTCCCTTGAAACCATTTTTGATTTTTTTTTGATGTCAGTCATATCATGCCCGACCGTCCGATTTCGCCATGACCGAAAAGTTCCGGATACCGCTACTTCATCCGGCCCAATGCAGTATTGTTTATTTTTACGCGAATGTCAACCAGTTAAAATCGACCCGGAGTGTCGCCCTATACCCGCAGCGTCCGGACGGTCGGCTTCGATCGCAGGCCGGGATAGTCTCGATTTTCTGCTTGAATAATTTTTCGAAGCTGAAAATTCTGTATTGAAAGTCGGATAACAGCCTTACAGGTGATATATGAAAAAAATTCTGTACATCATACTTGCATCATTACTGCTCGTTACGGCATGCGACTCAACCTCGACATCAAGCCTTCTGGACGGCGACTTTCTGCCGGCTGACACGAGCCCTCCGAGCAACCAGTACCCGGACAACGGGCAGGTGATCATCGACTTCAACAATGACGAGGACGACCCGGAGCTCAATGACGTGCTGGACATGCGTCTGAGCTGGACGGCAAAATCGGGCGCTGACCGCTACACGCTGGAGGTGTTCTCCGACAGAGCCATGACCGAGCCCGTACCGGGGAGCCCATTCAGCGTCAGCGCTTCCGATAATTTCACGAATGTGGTCCTGCCCGCGGCGGGCGTCTACTGGTGGCGCGTACGGGTATCCGCGCCCGATTCGGGACAGTATTCCGAACCGACCAGCTTCGACGCGAGGGAAGACTGCCTGTACGTATATTTCCCCTACGATCCAGACCATCCTGCCGCCAGGCCCGACGACACCGGCAGGACCGGAAACATAGACAGCCCGTTCCAGTCGATCAACCGCGCGATCACCGATGCCGACAGGTACGGCATATCCACGATCAAGGTCGCCACCAGGGGCAGGCTGAATCCCTATGACCCGCTGTCTGATTTCGCGGCCTACACTGAGCATTTCATGTTCCTTCCGGGGATCGTTCTCAAGGGAGGTTACCGGTATCTGGCCCCCGAAGGATCTGCGCCGAGCATGGAGCGGGCCGACGGCTTTCCCGACAGCCTCGAGGACAACCCGTACGAGACCAGGCTTGAAGGTAAATACGATACGATAAGCATTAAGAATATATTTGCGCCCACCACAATCGAAGGCTTTGCGATCCGTACTGGTAAAAGCATGGCGCTCGACATTCAATACTGCGGCAGGGACCTGATCGTTCGGGACTGCATTTTATCGTCGTCGTATGCATCTGAAGGCGCAGCAGGCCTCTATATAAATTTTTCAGATGTGCAGATAATACACAACAACATATCAACCGCCGATTCAGCGAATAATTCAAGATTTACGGGAGTGGAAATAAGGCAGGGCGAGCCGGTTCTGATTAACAACATGATCATGCCTGGAAATGTCTCTTCATCAAGCGGTTCGCCCCACTCCTACGGGGTGATGAATGCCGGAAACCCAATCCTGGTCGGCAATCTCATAATTGCAGGAAACGTCACCGGCGACACTTCACAATCCTTTTCATGCGGGATATTAAATGATACAGATTCCAGCCCCATCCTTGTCAACAATACGATCATCGGAGGAGACGCCGATTCCGATGGCGGAATGTCATCCAGCTATGGCATGTATAATAATTCAATTCCGGGCCTGGTGACCAACAACATCTTCTTGAGCATGGATACGGACAGCGGCGACACCAGATACGGTGTGTTTGGCACCGGTTTGAGCGACGACAACTATTACTACAACTGCATCTACGTTGACGGCGTCACCGATTATTCAGGAATAACGCTTAACAGCGACAGCGTAACGGTAGACCCGCTTTTGGATGCCGAGCACCGCCCAACTGCATCCAGTCCATCGGCAGTTCAAACCGGCGGCATCATCGACCCGTTTTCCAAGGCAGACATCACGGTCCTCGATGCATACCTGTCCGACATCCTCGGCGCGGCCCGCACGCCCGCCTACGTGGAGAACAGCGCCGATACCGGCTGGAGCATGGGAGCATACGAGTATACGGAGTGACGATGCAGGTTTCAGGCCTTTTCCGTTTTGCGGAACCATTCCTGATGCCCATACAGCTTCTCGGCGCACTCGGGGCAGAGGCTGTGGCTGAACATCGCCTCTGAATGTGTCGAGATATATGTCTCGATCTGGTTCCAGTATCCCCGGTCGTCGCGGATTTTTTTACACGACGAGCATATCGGCAGCAGCCCGGCGATCCGGGAAAGGCTCCGCTTCTGCCCGAGGTTCTGCATGGCGGTTTTTGACAGCAGGTTGGCGAAAAGAAACAGGGACTGCGCTATATCCATGAATTTTTCAAGGGACATGACGGTCACCTCGGCCAGCGCTTCACGAAAGGCCGAAACGTCAGCGCCGATGCTTTCTGCGTAGGCGATCATCTCCCGCTCGTCGACGGCATCGATACGCACCTGTCCGATGAGCCAGTTCGCGATATGCCGGCCGCCGGCGTTGATGCTCGCTCCGGCGTCCCAGAGCCCCCCGCTCAGGCACGGCTGCACGGTCGGCCCCGCGGGGTTGTAGGCGCCAATGATGCAGTCCGAGCGCATGCAGTTGGCGAGGCCTTTTTCGGTATTTCGAATGATGTCCTTGCACAGGCGGCAGAAATTGCTCGGAGCCGTTATCGGCGTGCCGTCGGGCGCGGTGATGATCGAGGCGACGCCGACCGCACTGGAAAAAGAATTCTGCAGTAACTGGATTTCGGCCACATCGAAAAGGTCATAGAAATTGTAATCGGCTCCTTCGATATCGGCCGCGACGAGCTCGTCCTCCCTTCGTTTGTACTCGGAAAGCTGGCGCCGCAACTCCCTGTTTTCCGACTCGACAATGCCAAGACGGTCAAGAAGATCTTTGATCGACAATGGATCTGCCATGAAAACTTTTTTATTTTACATGCTTTTTATTTCAAGCAGGAAATCCTTCATATATTGTGACCCTGACAGATAAATTCCTATAACAGAGCATGCATCCTTCATGTAAAAAACGGCGGAACCGGAAACTTTATTGACATCCACGATCGGCAATATATTCTATCACATGACCCAACATTTTATAAAATGAAAAAAACGCTCCCATGCCCGATTTCATATTTTCCCTGCGCCGCATAAGCTCCTTCAGAATATGGGCGGCGTTCATCGCCGTCTTTTTCTTGATCCTCTTTCACATCATTATTCCAGTTTCAGCGTCATACGGTATTTCAAACGCTCCGATAAAACAAGTTAACCCAACGGCAAAAAACGGCATTCTCGATCTCTCGGGGTTGGATTTCGACAGGACCGGCGCGGTGAAACTCGACGGCGAATGGGAATTCTACTGGAACCGTCTTCTCGGCCCCGATGACTTTACTATTGCGCATCCCGTTCCCCCTGACGGTTATTATCCCGTCCCTCTTTTCTGGACAGGATACAGCGGCCTCGACCTTCCCTCTCAAGGATGCGCGACATACAGGCTTCGCGTTCTAACCGACGATTTTCCGAGACCCCTGAGTATCAGGACCCCGGAGATCTTTTCCGAATACGCATTGTGGATCAACGGAAAGCTCATCGACCGGCACGGAAGCTTTGCCGGAGGGCCCATACGGTTTCTGAAGCCTGACGTTTTCTCGTTCCCTTCGCACGACAGGACGGTTGAGATCGTTCTTCAAATCAAAAACACCTCCCACGGAAACGCCGGGATCGGGCAGAGTTTTTTCCTGGGTGCGCCCGAAACAATAAGCAGGAGCTTCAATCACGCGGTGATCCTGGAAATATTCCTCATCGCGATATGTCTTTTTTCCGGATTCTATCACCTGGTACTGTTTTCATTCAGGCGCAATGAAAAGGAGCTCCTCCATTTCGGCCTGTTCTGCATCATACTCGCGACGAGGACGCTGTTCACCGGTACCACATACATCATGCAGGTGTTTCCGGACATGCCGTTCGGGGGTGGCTCAAGGATCGCGACTGCGACGATACCGCTGTCAGTCATCACGTTCATATCATTCGTCTATTATTTCTTCAAGCCGCTGATAAACCAGGCGTTTTTCAGGGGGGTTCTGGGCATACATGTTCTCTACCTGATTCTCATTCCTGTCTCAACGACATTTTTCTACTCGACGCTGTTTTCCTGGTACCTGGCCCTGATAGGGCTTACCGGCATTTACGCGATCGTCATAATCGTGTCAGCCGTCGTAAAGGCCTATCCGTACGCACGGATTTTCCTCGGGGGCTTTGTTTTTGTGTTTATCGGGTTCATCAACGATACGCTGCACTACATGCAGATCATCAATACCGGATACCATATGGCATTATGGTTCTCGGCATTCATCGTCGCCCATTCGGTCATGCTCGCCATAAAATTTTCGAATGAGCACATCATGATCGACCGGCTTTCGAAACGGCTCCAGAGGCTCGACACTCTGAAGGACGAATTCCTCGCCAACACCTCCCATGAGCTCCGCACGCCGATAAACGGAATCATCGGCATCAGCGAGTCCCTTATCGACGGCGTGGCCGGGACCCTGCCGGAAAAGACGGTTCAGAACCTCAGGCTCATCATATCAAGCGGGAAACGGCTCTCGAGCCTGATCAACGACATTCTCGATTTTTCACGCCTGAAAAACAACGACATCCTGATCCAGAAAAAGCAGATCGACCTCAAACCGCTGGTCGCAATCGTCATGACGGTGATCAAGGCGACCATGCCCGGGAAAAAAATTGAAATGATCAATTCCGTCCCTGACGACTTCCCGTTTATCGAGGGGGACGAGAACAGGCTGCAGCAGGTCATGTACAACCTGATCGGGAACGCGTTTAAGTTCACCCATGAAGGATTCATCAAAGTGTCGGCCCGGGACAGGGGTTCGCTCGTGGAAATCTGCGTGGAGGACACCGGCATCGGCATTGAACCCGACAGGCAGGAGGACATTTTCAAGTCATTCGTGCAGGCCGACGGGTCCCTGTCGCGGCAATTCGGCGGTGCCGGCCTGGGGCTGTCCATCACGAAACATCTTGTCGAGCTGCACGGCGGCACAATACGGGTCGAATCGAACCCGGGCACGGGCTCAAAATTCATGTTCACCCTGAAAAAAGCGACCATCGTGCCGGCGCAGCGCCCTCCGGCAGCCGAAAATATAAGCGCGCCGCAAGTCGTTTCCGACGAGGAAACCGCCGGTAAAGAAATCCCCGAAATAAGCCGGGGCGAATTCCGCCAGCGCATACTCGTTGTCGACGACGAGTGGGTCAATATCCAGGTATTGCTGAATTTTCTTTCGAAGAAACAATACCAGCTCGATTATGCAATGAACGGCATTGAAGCCATTGAAAAGGCGGAAAAAATCAAATATGACATCATACTGCTCGACGTCATGATGCCGAAGATGTCGGGTTTCGACGTGTGCCGCACCCTGAGAAAAAAATACACGTCATTTGAAATGCCCATCCTGATCATGACCGCTAAAAATCAGACGAACGACATCATGGCGGCATTCAATATCGGCGCCAACGACTACGTCGTGAAGCCCTTTAACAGGAACGAGCTTCTCGCCCGCATTGAAACGCACCTGTCCCTGAAAATCGCGGTCGAAAACGCCATCAGCAACGCCCGCCTTGCGAACATCGACCATCTAACCGGCCTCTACAACAGGAGATTTTTCTGGGAAGCGGGACGGATTGAATTCAACCGGGTGCTGCGCAACAAAGAGAGCCTTTCGGTCATCATGCTGGACATCGACGGCTTCAAGGCGATCAACGATTCATTCGGCCACCACGTAGGCGACATGGTCATAAAACAGCTCGCGGTGATCATAGCGAGAAATATCCGCGGCGTCGACATTCCCGGCAGGTACGGCGGCGAAGAATTCATTGCCATACTGCCCGGAACCGGACCGGGAGGCGCCCTGTATGTCGCTGAAAAAATCAGAAAACTCGCGGAGCAGGAAAAAGTCGACACCGGCGCGAACGGCACCATAAATTTCACCGTAAGCGCGGGAATAGCCGCCTCGGACAGCAATATGACCGGCTTTGAAGACCTGGTACGCATGGCGGATGAAATGCTCTACAGGGCCAAAGAAGGCGGCAAAAACAGGGTCGC
>ERZ795054.2093-NODE-2093-length-17315-cov-4.918019_pt1 | contig 17315 bp, 10 predicted proteins | sample MGYA00375138_ERZ795054 | MGnify/ENA primary metagenome ERZ795054 (study PRJEB30183, sample SAMN05720215) | anaerobic digester metagenome | isolation source: active sludge of municipal wastewater-treating anaerobic digesters | place: USA | collected 2014-12-23 ... | reverse complement strand
GGGTCGTAGCAGACCGCAATCGCGTCCGCGAGACTCTGCAAGCACTGGGCATCGGCCCCGATTTCGCCTACACGAGCCCAGGAAAGCCGGTCGATCTGGACTACATCCACCGCCGCACTCTGGATGCCGACATCTACTTTGTCAGTAACACCCGAATGGAGGAGACCGAGGCCGACTGCGTGTTCCGCGTGCCCCGGCGGGGGGCGCAACTGTGGTTTCCCGACACGGGCGAGATTCAGTCGTGCCTGGATGCCGAGAGTGTGGCCGGCGGGGTGAAGCTGAGGCTGCGCCTGCCGCCGGCCGGGTCGGTCTTTGTTGTCTTTGGGGCAACAGCCGCGCCCACGCTGCCGACCACCCTTCCACGGGCGCGAACGGACGTGCGGGGGGTCTTCGAGATCCCTGGCCCCTGGGAAGTGAGATTCCCTCCGAACCTGGGCGCGCCTCCCTCCCGCGTTTTCGAGGAACTGGTTTCCTGGACCACCGTTCCGGACGATGGAATCAAGTACTTCTCCGGCACGGCCACCTACCTGAAGCAGTTCGACGTGGAGGCCTCGATGCTGGCCCACGGCGATCATCTCGAGTTGGACCTCGGGCAACTGCGGAACGTCGCCGAGGCAACCCTCAACGACCAACCACTGGGCATTCGCTGGAAGCCGCCCTTCAGCTACGACGTTACCGGCCTCGTCCGGCCCGGCAAGAACAGGCTGGCGGTCAAGATCACCAACCTCTGGGCGAACCGCCTGGCCGGCGATGCCCAGCTCCCGCGCGACAAACGCATCACCCGCATCACGCAAAAAGTGGGCCTCGGCGGCCCCTTGGAAGCCGGCTTGTTCGGGCCCGTCCGGTTGCGCGTCGTTTCCAATGACGGCTCGGCTTCCGCCCGTCCGGTCAACAGACCCAACGGGCTGGATGCCGGGAAATGAGTATCCTGACACGATGTCCTCGCTCGATTCACGACGTGGATGCGCTCGCAATGTGAACACTTGAAACCGTAAACGGGCATCCTCCGGCGAGGCTGCTGGGGGAATGCCAAGAGGAAAACAACGATGACACAAACCCCACGGATGATTCCACCCTCCACCGTTCTGTTCCTGTCGATAGGGCTCGTTGCAGCAACGGGCCTCTTTTCGGCGCATGCAGCCAGCCGGATTCACACAGGTGAGCTGGCCGGATACCTGATCGTTCCAAATGAGAAAGTACCACAGACCTACAACGCCGGCTTTTCTCAGTATGCCGCCGCCTGGCCGCTGCTACAGGACTATCCCGGCAGCGCGTTTCAAACGGGCCTGTTCGGCACGTGGATGTTTGCGCAACCTGATGGTGATGCGCCCGCCAAGAAGCTCTATTCGGATATCGAGGGCGGCTTGGGCTGGTGGCGTGACACGCGCTTCGCCACGGAAACGCCCAAGTTCATCATGGGTGGCGTGGCCCCTAACTTCATCGAGTGGGCCAACGGCCCTGGAGCCGGAAAAGGCAGAGACTGGGACAAGCCCAGCGGAAAATACGGCGTCGCTCAACTCAGTCCTTGGCTGCTGTGGCCGCCGGATGGCTTGAACCTGAAGCAGGGCACGTGCGGTGAACTGTTCGGCTACGGCTATCTGCCCCTGCCCCTGATCGACGCCAAGACAACCACGGCCGGTACGAACGTGCCGACGGGAGGCAACTGTTGGACGCTGTTCCTGAATACGGGCAACTTCAAGGGACCCGTGGCGTTCTTCACACCTTTCTTCTGGTCCGCTCACACCATCGAGGAGCCGCTCTTTCGCGGCAAGCTGTTGGACAGCCGCCCCAGCGAACCCAACCGGGCTTTGCAGATGGAAACGCAGCACATCCCCAGCGTTCAATCCGCCGATGCCCAGGGCGAGTCCTACGCCCGCATCGCCCCGACCTTCTTGCCCCGCGGACCGAACGGTGATTCGCTCGTCGTTCATCGCATTACGTCCTATAAGCGCGAGGCCCTCTGGAACGCGGTCAAGGCATGGTTCGATGGCGGGCCTCCAGCCAGCGGCGCAATCCGATCCCAGGAAGCCTATGTGCATGAGTTCGGCAGGGGCGGACGCGCCACGTGGCGAATGTACACCAATGGCGTTCCCAGTGATCAGCGGGTCAACCTTGCCTGGAGTTCGTTTGCCACGCCGATTGTGCCCGACGCCCACACTTACGGGTATCGCTGGGACTTTGCCTTCACCCGAAAGACCAACGCCATGAACAGCCCGGTGGTGGTCCTGCCGGAGTACTATCACCTCAGAACGGACGACAATCGAAAAGCGCAATGGGTCCCCGTGCAGGCTGAAGACGTCCCGCCGGAAACCGGGTTGGCCGCCGCGCAATTCCGCCGGGTTCGCAACCCGCATCCCGAACCCTACGTCACCCCCGACGATGCAAACAGTTGCTGGAGGAAGCCCGGCCCGAAAGCCGGCCCATTTCAAGCGAAGTTGGGCGATGGCAGCGTGCTCACCTACTCATGGTATCGCTTTGCCGACCAGCCCGCCATGCTGAACGCCGACCTGACCGACCAGGAGCGGGAAACCGTTCAGGCGCGCGTCGAAAAGATCCACCGAAACTGGAAGAAGGATCAGGAGTACTTGCCGGCGCCAACGATTGGCACGCTGGCGGACGTTGACCCGGCATTGATCGTCACGCCGCCGCCCGGATTGGAAGTGGGACACGTGCCGATCGTCACCCGGCAAGCCGCGCAGGAATAGCCAGCGAGGCGATCATGCGATCAGTGGCCACCGCCATGTCGACCGCGTGCGTGAGGTGGCGGATGCGAACCAACGTGAGACGGCTCGGATGGGCTTCACAAACGCGGATTGATTCAGATAGCCGGAACAAGCTGATTCGCGCCTCTTTAAGACGGAATGTCAACACCTCGTAGCCGCCCGACACACCTCGTAGCCGCCGCCGCCGTGCAGCCAATAGACCACGGGAAACCGGCGATCCGGCTCGACGTCGTAAGCCGGCGGCGTGTAGAGGTGATAGCTGCCATTCGTGCCCGCCGCCGCGATCTTCCCAAACCCCGCGCTTGTCGGCCCCGGCTCGCTTCGGCTATGCTGTCCGCGTTCGGAAAAACACTGCGACCAGAAAACCGATTTAACCAAAACACATTTCGCGTAGCTTCGGCTGCTGTCCAACTCGAAACTGGCAATTTCAATCACAGGACGGCTTTCGAGGCACGCCCCACGCGGGCGTGCCCGAAAGCGTTCCTGTGAGGGCATGCCAGTGCCTGAGTTGGGGCGTGAGTAGGTCACGCCCCTTCATTTTTCAGGCACTCGCACCCTCACGGAACGCAAGCCATCCCCAGACCCGCCTGCGTCAAGACTCCGGCGGGCAGGCAGGGCTGATTCGCACGCGAGCGTTTCAGCCCATGCCCAACCGCTCAAGAGGACGTGGAGCGTCCCGCCGGCGCCACACCGGCGCTGGCCAGCTCGACCTTGCCATCGCCGACGAGACAGGAGACAAACCGGTCACCTGTCGCGGGCTGTTTTCGGCCAACTACCTTCGCCGCCACTTTCCGAACCACGAATCCTTCTCCAAAACCGAGGAAATTGCGGAGCTATATCAGGCCGCCCGCCGCCGCTGGGAAGACAACGCCGATGGCTTGCGGAACCAGAACGAAGCTTACACCCGCACCCAGTTTCTCGATCCGCTGCTCGGCGGTCTTGGCTGGCAGTTTATTCCCGAAACCCAGCTCCCGCGCGGCACAAAGATCGAGAGACCCGACTACTGCCTCTTCCCGGACGCCGCCCGCCGCCAGCAGGCCGCCGCCCAGCCGACCAACGCCGCCACCTTCCCTTTCGCCGACTCCGTGCTCGAAGCCAAACGCTGGGGGCACTCGCTCGACAAGGTGTCCGAGCGCGAAACGCCTGGTCGCTTTCCCGCCGAGCAAATCGAGAGCTACCTCCGCGCCGCGAAGGACGCCACCGGCCGCCGCTTGTTCAACTGGGCCATCCTCAGCAATGGCGCGCGCTGGCGGCTTTACACCGAGCACGCAGGCAACGGCGCGACCTTCGAGTTCACGCTGGTGGACTCGCGCGGGCAGTTCTGCTCGATCGAGGATTTCCGCCTGTTCGCCGCGCTGTTTCGTCCGGCGGCCTTCGCGCGCGATGCCGACGGACGTTGCCTGCTGGACCGCGTCCGCGAGGAATCCCTCAATCGGCAGCTCGAACTCGAGGAGAACCTTCGCGAACGCATCTTCGATGTCCTCGAAGACCTCGCCAACGCCTTTCGCGAGCACGCGCCCAACCAAATCACCCCCATGGACTACCCGGCGCTCTATCAGACCTCGCTCATCTTCCTCTACCGGCTGTTGTTTGTGCTCTACGCCGAGAGCCGGGAGCTCCTGCCGGTGTTTCTGCCGCCGCGCGAGGGGGCGAGCCTCCTCTATCGCAACCGCTTCTCGCTCGCCGCGCTCGTGCCGCGCCTAAAGCAACCCGCCGCCGATTTCCAGTCCGGCACGCTCTGCGACCTTTACCAACGCCTGCTCGACCTCTTCCACCTGATTGACGGCGACAGCGAGGCCTTGAACCGCGAAGCCAAGGTCACCCGCTACAACGGCGGCCTGTTCGACGCCACCCAGAATCCGCACATCGAACGCTGGCGCGTGCCGGACCGCGCGCTCGCGCACGTCCTGCAACAGTTCATCTTCGCCCAGCCGCCCGCCAGCGGTCGCCGCCGCCAGCAGCAAATCGTCACCGACGAAACGGTGGACTACGCCTCGCTGGAAGTCCGCCAGCTTGGCGACATCTACGAGGGCCTGTTGGGCGCGCATCTGGAGGCAGACGCCACCGGCCGGCTCACGCTGCGCAACGAAAAGGGCGAGAACCACCGCGAAGGCATCTACTACACGCCGGACTGGGTTGTGACCTATCTTGTTCGCGAAACCCTCCAGCCTTTGCTCGATGAGATTGACCGGAGCGAGTCGGTTCAGAACGCCCTGCGCCAGCGCAGCGAGGAGCGCCGCCGCGACAACTCCTTCACCCACGCCGTCCTGCGCCTCAACGTCCTCGACCCCGCGATGGGCAGCGGCCACTTCCTCGTCCGGGCCACGGTATTCCTGGCCGACGCCATCCGCAAGCACCCGACCACCCGCGTCATGACCGCGCAGGTGGTCACGCACGGCCAGCAACGCCGCACCCGCCGCGACATCGAGCAGGCCGGCCTCGTGCCCGTGCCGCCCGGCGTTTCCCAGCAGCAGGCCGAGACCGCTTACTGGCGTCGCCGCGTCGTCGAGGCGTGCATCTACGGCGTGGACCTCAATCCGCTGGCCGTCGAACTCACCAAGCTCTCGCTCTGGCTCACCTGCATCGCCGTGGACGAGCCGTTGAACTTCCTGGACCACCACCTGTGCCAAGGTAATTCGCTGCTATCCGCCGCCACCGAGGAACTCGGCCACAGCCCGCACGCTACCTTCGACGAGCGCGACCGACAGGTCGTGCTGCCGCAAGATCAACTCGCCAGCGCCCTCCGTGCGGTCATCGCTGAGAATCACCGCATCGAGGGCACTTATGCCACACACATGGCCGAGGTGAAGGACAAGGAGCGCCGCTGGCGCGCCGTCCGTGCCCAGATGAAACCATTCATCGAGATCGCCGACCTCTGGCTCGCCGCCGCCGACGGGCTGGCCGTCAACGAGCTGGATTACCAAACCCTCGTCCGTCTTGCGCTGAACCAGCTTCCGCGCCCCGAGCGCGCCGCCGCCGAACGGTTGGCCGACTCTTTCGCCGACGCATTGAAGGTCAGGCGCGAAGCCCACCGCGCCTTTCACTGGCAGCTTGAACTGCCCGACGTGTTCTTCGCCGAGGACGGCTCACCGCGCCCGGTGGCGGGACGCGGTTTCGACGCCATGCTGGGCAACCCGCCTTACATCACACGCCAGACCATGTCGGGCCAGCCGTGGCTGGCGCTGGCCGACGCCCGCCTCGGCTACGCGCAGGACACCTACGAATGGTTCACCCGCCTGGGCTTCCGGCTGCTCCGGCCCGGCGGGCGCATCGGCTTCATCACCGCGGACACTTTCTTCACCCTCGAAAACTTCACCACGCTGCGCGAACTGCTGCAAAGCCAAGAACTCACGCACCTCGGCCAGTGCGATCCCTTCGACGCCACCGTGGACGCCGCCATCTTTGTGGCGCGGAAAAAGGGGAGCGCAGGCGTCGCGCCTGCCGATTCCGGCGTCCCGCCGGAATCATTGTCCACACAGACCGCGGCTCGCGAGGCGCGAGCGCTCCCCACCGAAACGCTCCTCTTCATCCAAGCCCGACCACGAACGGCTCGCGATGGCCGCAAGACACGACCGGACAAATGGCTCAACCAACTTCCCTACGCGCAGGACTTGCCCGCAATCGCCACCACGCCGCTGCCGGGCGAACTCGGCACGGCCACGCACATGCAGCTCGGTCCGCCCGACGCGCCGGACACGTTGCGCCTTCACCGCGTGCCCGTGGCGCTTTACCGGGCGGCGCACAAACGCGCCTTCTTCGAGCCGCGTCCCGGCACCCTCCGGCTGTTCGCGCGGTTCAACGAACCGGTGAAACGCCTCGTCGCCGAATGGTGGCCGCGCATCGAAACCTCGGAGAAGTTCACTGACAACGCCGCCCCCATCCAAGCATACCAGCGCACGTTGCGCCCGGGCGACGTGACGCTCGTCGGCCTCGTCGCCCAGGGCGGCCAGGGGATGCGAACGGCCAACAATGCCCGTTTCCTCGGCTACCTCGCTGGCACACCGCAGGCGAGGGACATCCTCGCCCGCCGTGAAGAATGGACGCAGCGCTGGCTCGCCAGTCCGAAAATCCGGCCCGTTTTCCTGGACCTGCTCGCCAAACACGGCGGAGACCCGGCGCATCCCACGCGCAACAGCGCCGCGTGGGAAGCCTGCGTCGAGCCGCTCCGCGAGGAGTTCGACGCGCGGGAACTCGGCTTTGGCAAGACCGACCTTTACCGCATCGTGCCTGCCGAATTGGCTGCGGTCGAGGACGACTTCCAGTTTGCCTGGCAGCAACGCAAAGCAGAACTGCTCGCCCGGTGGCGCAGTGAGGCAAGCCTTGCGGGCTTTTGGCGGACAGACGAGCTGGGCGCGAGCGAAGAACGGCAACGCGCCCGCAGGCTCAAGAAGGGGAAGACCGTTTCCGACGACGACTTCTGCCTGCTCTGCCAAGAGCTTCAACGCTGGGTGGCCGAGGAAAACGCCGTCCGCAAACGCCAGCGGCTACCGACCATCCCGCGCGACGCCCTTGGCATGCGATCCGCCGAGAATTACATCGACACCGCCGACGTGCCGCGCATCGCCACCATCTACAATGGCCTGAGCGCGCGCGGCCAGTTCGTGCCGTTTCGCAAAGGCGACCCCGAAGGCAACCGCTGGGTGGACAACGAGCCGCTGTTCGTCTGCTGGTCGAGGGAAAACGTGGATTGGCTTTCGACTGCGCCAGAAGCGCGATGGCAGGGACACAGGTTCTTTCTAACAGCGGGTATCACCTGGACCGCCGTCGCCAACCATGTCGCCATGAAGGCGCGTTACCAAGATCCGTGCGTTTTTGACGCCGACAGCATGCGGTTGACGCCGCGTGCGTCTGTCATCCATCCGCTGGCGTTCCTTGCTCTGCTGAACTCGAACGTCGTGAGCTTCCTGAAGCTGAAGTTCATGAAGCACACGCAGAAGTGGGAGATTGGGGATCTCCGGCAGTTGCCCTTGGTCACGCCCAGGGCAGCGGAAGCGCGGCGATTGCAGCAGTTGGCAGAGCGGGCGATGGAAGCCAAGCGCCTGACCTTCACCGGTGGCGACGCGCCCCACGCGCTGGTCGCCTTCGCCCGCAACCTGAGCGCCGACCTGCTCGCCCACGCACCCGCCTACCTGCATCCGCCCGCGCAACAGCGCCTGCTGGCCACCCCCGCCGACTGCCTCGAAGTCATCGAACTGGCCGTGAACTGGGAAGCCGAGAAACTCTACGGTGTGGAAGGCCGCGGCCCATTCGACGAGTTTTGATTCTGGGCACCCGCAGCCAAGAGTCTATCTCTGCCCTGTGCGGTCAGCACCTCACCCAAAGCACCCAATCGCCGCGACCAGCATCAGCCAGCACCACGGCGGGCCGCAGCTTGGCGGCGGAGAGGTCGGAGAAAGGGAGTTGGACGAGAACTACGGTTTGGGTTGCAGGTGTGACCACGCCGCGTCCTCCTCGGGGCGATTCCAGTCCTCAGCCAGGGCGCGCAACGCCGCAAAAAGCGTGAAACCACCGACCGCGAAGGGCGGATATGAGGCTGGAACACGCGCTCGTCTTGAATCGGTCACCTCACGCGGCGGGGACCGAGTCGCAGTGTTCGCTGATGTCCTGCTGGATCGCATTGGCGATGGTCTTGTCGGCGATGTCAGCGTACCGATCAAGCCCGGCAAGGCCAGCCCGCCCGCGACCCTGCCGCCGGTGACTTTTGGGAAAGCCCGCCGCCTCATTTGCGCGCAGGGGAATCCGCCTCGACTGCGCCTTGCGCTTTCTCGAGCGCGGGTTTCAATTCCGCGATAGCCGCTTCCGCTTCCTTGAGGCGGCGTTCGAGGTCGTCGCGTTCGAGGATTTTGCGGAGCTGATTGCCCACGTAGTTGCGGGCGGCTTCCGGCGTCATGTTCTCCTGGATGGCCACCTTGACGGGCGTTTCCTCGAGAAGCCAGTCGTCGCTGCGCTGCGCGGCAAGCGGCACGCCGTGGCCGTTGACGATGTTACCCATCGGGTTTCTCGCCCACGCATAGCGGAAGTGAATTGGCTCCGGCACGAAGCGGCTGCTCAACACCAGGATGTTGCGTTGATACTGGGGCTGATTGCGGTTGTTCTTGGCGCCGTCAGTGAACCAGTCCACCTCGGCCGGATGGAACCGGCGGTCCTTGCCGGCAATGGCGAAGCCGAGCATCCGCCCGTCGCTGTCATCGCGGGTCTTCACGTCCGTGCTCAGCGTCAGCTTCATCGTGCCGCCGCCGACTTCAACGTTCTCGATTGTGGGCGGGAGCCACCAGGCCTCGCCGTCGCGGCCCTTAAACAATCCGTAGCGCGTCGCCAGCGCCCACTTGGCGGCGCGTTCGCCGACGGGGATCTTCATCTGCGGATGATACCAGGCCTTGCGCAAGTCGAAGCTGCTCGCGAAGCCGATGTTCTGGTCCCCCGCGTTGCGCAGGTCGCCGAAGGTCTGGTAGTGCGCCTCGCGGATGTAAATGCCGGCGTCGTACATCGGCACGAGGAAGTTGTCGCGGGTCTGTGGCTGGCTGTCCGTGCAAAGCGAAATGATGCAGAACGGCAGCTTGGGATCGGCGAAGGTTTCGCGCCAGGACGCGATCATGGGGGCGAAGACCTGCTGGTACATCCGCGCGCCGGCGGAGCCGTTGAAGGCGTTGTTGTAGCCCTGGTGCCAAACGGTGCCCGCCACCGCCAGGTCGCGCAGCGGACGCATGACGCTGGCGTAGCAGTAGCCCGGACGGTTGCGGTCGGCGACCGGCCCTAGCCGCAAATCGCTGGGTGGTTTGCTGTCGGCGGGGATGGACTGGCCCCTGGCTTGCAAGTTCTTCAGCCGGTGTTCGTAGGCAGCCACGCGCGCCTTGAGATCGGCTTGAGGATCGAACGCGGCGATGCGGTCGGCCCAGTCTTTCAGCATCGCCTGCGTCTCGGCGCCCTCGATCTTTTGCAGCACATCCTCGGGCGTCCACGTTTCAAGGGTGGTCCCGCCGATGGAGCAATCAATCAGGCCGATCGGCACGCCGCTGGCCAGGTGGACGCGGCGCCCGAAGATGTAACCAATCGCGGAGAATGCCCGCACGGTCTGGGGCGAACAGGTATCCCAATCGCCTTTGCGAAAGTGCTGACTGAACCAATCGCTCCATTCGTGCAGACGCTCGAAACTGTGGACCGAGGCGAAGCCCTTGCCCTGCGGCACGGTCAGTAGCCGAATCTGGGGCAAGTTGGCCGAGACGATTTCCAATTCCCCATCGTCGGCGTTGCTGATGGGGAACTCCATGTTGCTCTGGCCGCCGAGAACCCAGACATCGCCGACCAGGATGTTGTCAAACGTCAGCGTTGCGCTCCGGCCTTTCACCGTCAGGGTCTGCGGGGTGTTGTTCACGGGCACGGGCTTGAGCGTGACCTGCCATGCGCGATCCGTCGCGGCTGTGGCGTGGGCCTCCTGTGCGGCGAAGAGGACCGCGACCTCCTCGCCGGGTTCGGCCCAGCCCCAGATGTTTAGCGGCTTGTCGCGCTGGAGGACCATGTTCGACTGAAATACGTTGGCGACGCAGAGCCCGGTGCCGATGGCGGGAACGTCCACCACGTCCTGCTTGGGCATCGCCCGTTCCTGCGCGGCGAAGGCCGCCGCGCCGGCCAGGCCGGTCGCCAGGATGACACCGTTCCACCACGATTTGAGCATTGGGTTCATGGGATTTTCACGAGGGTTTGGAGAATGCGCAGTGGGTTATTCATCGCGGCAGAGCCAATCGGTGCTCGGTGGGCCGCCTCGCGGTGTCACTCCGGTGTGACTGACGAGCCGGGGCCAGTGCGGCAGCGCGTCGGCTCGCGGGACCCGACGCGGTCTGCAGTGCGGACAGGAGCTCTTTGACTTTGTCCGGGTGCTGGGCGGCAAGGTTTGTCGTCTCCGCGGGGTCCGTGCGCAGGTTGTAAAGCTGCACCGCCGGCTCGCCGGGCTTGGGCTTGATCAAGCTTGGTTTGGTGAAGCCGCCGGAGCCGAGTCCGTTGATCAGTTTCCAATCGCCGGATCGAATCATCATCATGGACGGAGCACTGCCGGCGTGCATGACAATGGGCGGGCGAATGGGCCTGTCGGCAGGCCGCACACCGTCCAGCACCGGCACGAAGCTGAAGCTGTCCGGCCCCGCCTCGTCCGGCAGCGCGGCGCCGCAAATCTCCGCGAACGTCGCGAGCAGGTCCGTGAAGCAGATCGTCTGGTCGCTGACGGTCCCCGCCTTCACCCGCCCCGGCCAGCGCACGATAAACGGCATCCGGTGCCCCGCCTCCCAGGCGTCGCCCTTCATTCCGCGCAGGCCGCCGGCTGCGTCATGCCCAAGCCGCGCCACATCGGCCGGCAACCACATCGGGCCGTTGTCAGAGGTGAAAATCAGCAGCGTGTCCTGCATCAGGTTCGCGTTCTCCAGAGCGGCAAGCACGCGGCCGATTTGGGCATCCACCATCATGACGAAGTCGCCATACATTCCTGCGCCGCTCTTTCCGGAAAACTCCGCCGAAGGCAGCCACGGGGTGTGGGGCGCTGTGTAGGCGAGGTAGAGCATCAGTGGCTGGCGCGCGTCGCCCATCTTGCCGGCGTGCGCGTGGATGACCGCGCAGGCTTCGTCCGTGAGTCTCGGCAAGACCTCTTTCAAGTCCATGCCGGGCGCGATCCCGCCGCCTCGCCAAAACTCCCCCTGGGTCGAGGCCCATCCCGGCGAGTGGTGTTCCTCGATGTGCTCCGTCGGCGGGGTCACGGCCCGGTCGCCCCGGATGAAGAAATACGGCGGGATGTCCGTGGAGGCGCGAAAGCCGAAATATGTGTCAAATCCGCACGCCACCGGGCCGCCGGGCAGCGGCTTGTCGTAGCCGTCCTCCTGAAAGCCGAGATGCCACTTGCCCACCATCGCGGTGCGATACCCTTGCGCCTTGAGCAGCGACGCGATGGTCATTTGTCCTTTCTCGATCAACGGCTGCTTGGGCCACCGCGAGATGTCGGTGCGAAAAGGATACCTTCCCGTGAGCAGCCCGTAACGCGAGGGATGACACAGCGGGCCGGGCGCATGAGCGTCGGTGAACCGCATCCCTTCCCGAGCCAGTCGGTCAATATGGGGCGTGGCGATTCTCGAGTTTGGGTTGTAGCAACCGGGATCGCCATAGCCCAGGTCGTCCGCGAGCAGGATGAGGATGTTCGGCTTGCTGGCCGGCTTGGGCGCGTCGGCGGCGTGCAGCGCGGCCAGTGACGCGAGCAGGACGGCCGTGAGGAGGCCATTCAAGATTCCAGTCTCTGTGCGTGTCATGGGTGGCAAGAAAGGGATGAAAGCTGAGGACGAACAACGTGAAAAGGCATCGTGGGGGTTCTCTTTGCTACTTCAGCCGCTTCAAGTCGGGGCGCTCCTGCGCGACTCGCCACCGGCGAGCAGGCGAGGGCGTTGAGCGTGCGCGGGATGGCGTCATCCTCTTTCGCGTGGTCCGGCTGCGCCATGCGCGCCGCGAGCGCCTCGAGTCCCCGGTTGAGAATACGTTGTGACTTCGGGCAGTCATACGGCGCGGTGGCGCTGAACGTGCCCAGCACCGACAGCTTCAGCGTGACTTCCTCCGCTTTGCCCGCCCGCCAGCGCGTGAGCGTGAGCGGGCCGCCGCCGGCTTCCGTCTCCGCCGCGGTGATGGCGCGGCCCATTTCCGTACGCGGGTCGAAGGAAAAGGGCTTGCCGCCCGCGCCGAGGAGCACGTCGCCCACGGCGATGACGCCATCCGCCGGCGAGCCTTTGTCTACGGCGGTGATGGCAATCTGCCGGGCGTCGGTGGTCACCAACTGGTCGCAAAACATCCAGCCGCGCAGCCCCGTGGGGCCGAGATTCCAGTCATGCTTCGCTTTCGCTGGAATGGCGTCGCCCGGGGTGAAATCGGGAATCGCCACCGCCTTGCCGCCGAAAGCGGCGGGCGCGAACAGAGCGAAGCCGAACCACGCGGCGCCGAGGAGTGAGAGCAGTGCGGTCTTCATCATGGCCGTGGGTGGTCAGCGGCTTTTCGGTTGAGGCAGCATTTGGAGATTCGCCTCCGCGAGCGCCTTGCCCATCAGCGCGAAAGTCCTGGCGCAGCCGAGGTAGTGGTCGCCGGCGTTGGAGGCGCCGCGTTTCCAGAGCGCGGCCTCGGCGGGCGTGATGACATCGGATTCGCGTTGCACAAAACCTGGTGAGAAATGCGCGCTAGACAATCTCCTCGCGCGCCGCATCCCACCGAACGATGCGTTGTTCCTGCTGCGATTTCAGCGACATCAGGAAGGTGGCGGTTTCAATAAACGCCTCGTCGGTCGAGCATTTCGGGGCGCCACGGGACTGGATGCAGTTCACCCAATCCACCATGTGATTGGGTTGGGCGGGGGTTTTGCCCCGCGCGTATTCTTTGGGCAGGTCGGCGCGTCGGTTGTGGCCGGCGGGGATGATTTCAAAGGTGCTGACGTCGTGTGCAATGGCGTCAAAGCGCAAGGTGGCGTCGCGTCCGCACAAGGTCACGGGCTGACTGTCCGTGCAGTTCATGCTGCCCTCGAACGTGACCATGCGGCCGAGTTTCTCGAATTGGCAGGAGGTGATCCAGGTGTCAGGCACTTCACGGTCGTCGCGGAGCAGCGCGATCTGGCCCGAGCACGCGCAGGTGTCTGGAATGCCGTGGCCAAGGAGGTATTGCACGAGGTCCATCTCGTGCGAAAGCAGGTCGCCGGCGTAGCCCGTGCCGTAGGCATAGTAACAGCGCCAGTGCCAAAAGTGGCGTTCGTTCCAAGCAATCTTCGGCGCCGGTCCGAGCCAGAGATCCCAGTTCACCTCCTTGCGCACTGGATCCGGATCGGGCCGGTCCCACTGGTCGTAATAACCGTACCAGCGCCAGTTGGGACGGTTCGGGGGAGTGGATTTGAAGCGCCCTGTGCGCACCAGCGTGATTGGGCCGAGGATGCCCTGGGCAATCAGCTCCTTGGCCTGCAACGCGCAGGTGGCCTGTCGCGCTTGGTGGCCAAGCTGGAAAACCACCTTGCTCTTTTTCAATGCGTCGCGCATCTGTTTGGCCTCGGCCAAGGTCCGGGAAAATCCTTTCTCACAATAGATGTCTTTGCCAGCCTGCACAGCGTCCAGAACCATCTGGCAATGCCAATGATCCGGTGTGGCGATAATGACGGCGTCCACGTCCTTGTCGGCCAGCACCTCGCGGTAATCCACGTATGCTTTCGCCTGCGGATTGAGGCAGCGTTCCAGCCCTTTCTGCCGATGCGGGCCGTACACGTCGCAAATGGCGTTCACCCTGACGTTCGAAGCGTGGGCGACGGCCTGCAAAAGGTCACCCCCGCGGGTGCCCAGGCCGATGCAGCCCACGCCAATGGTCTTGCCGGGGGCTGGTGCCGATAGCAGGGCCGGGGCAATTGCCGATGCGGCGGTCAGGACCGTGGTGGTTTGCGCGGCCGTCCGCAGGAACTGCCGCCGGTTGAGGTTCGCCGGGTTATTCGGGTTGTCTTGCTTCATGGTTTTCACGTTCGCAGTTTGCATTGATGGTTACAGCTTCACAAACTCGGTCTGCATTTCGCCAGTCACCCGCGCCCCGCGTTCCTCGACGAAGAGATTGATCTCCGTGCGCACGCCGAAGTCGGGCAGGTAGAGCGCGGGTTCGATGGAAAAGCACGTCCCGGGAATGACGGGCCGCTCATCATGCGTCTCGAAATTGTCCATGTTCGCGCCGACGCCATGCACTTCGCGCCCAATCGAATGGGCGCGCTCCCGGTTTCGGGCGGCGGCATAGTCCTTCATCGGCGTGACCAACGCGACCAGGACGCCATGCGGTTTGGCTTTCGGTTTCGTTTGTATTCGAGTGGTCAGTGGGTGTCTCGGAGACAGGGCACCGTTGGATCAACTGGCACGCATCCTCAGTGGCAGGCGCACCCGCTGCCGCAAGAAGCCGCTTTCTTCGCCCCCAACCGCAGTTCGATCGCCCGTGAGGTCGGCGTGATGGAAAGCCCGCCCAGCGCCGTGCAGCGCAATTCGCGCGGCATTTGTTCGGCGACTCGTTGGGCCGTTTCGATCACTTCATCGAGCGGAATGACGGGATCGTAGTTTGCCAGCGCCATGTTCGCGCAGGCGAAGGCATTGCTGGCGGCCATCACGTTCTTGCCCAGGCACGGGGCCTCGACGCGATTGGCAATCGGATCGCAAATCAGTCCCAACATGCTTTGAAAGGCCATCGAAGCAGCCGCCACGGATTGCGCCAGCGCGCCTCCCGTCATGTCCACCAGCGCCGCCGCCGCCATGCAGGCCGCCGAGCCGCCCTCCGCCTGGCAGCCGCCCACTTCCGCCGCGAATGTCGAGCGCGTTGCGATGAATACCCCGATGATTCCGCTGGCGAGCATCGCTTTCGCCATCTCTTCCTCCTCCAGGCCCATTTCCTCAGCGAGTGCGATCACCGCGCCGGGCAGCGCTGCACAAGCTCCCGCGGTGGGAGCGGCGACAATCACCCCCATCGAGCTCTTCACTTCCATCAGAGCCGTGACGTAGAGGACGATGCGGTTGAGCACACCGCCATTGAGCAGCCGGCCCGCCTTCATCAAGTGGTTGAACTTGCCGCTCTGGTGACCCAACACGCGGTCGTCATGCTTCGTGCCCGCGATGCCCTGGGCGATGGACCGGCGCAGGATGCGGACGATGTCCACCATCTGGGCGAGCACCTCCGCTTCGGCCAGATTGCCGCGTGCCATTTCGTACTCGACGGCCAACTTCCACAACGGCATGTTGCGGCCGGCGTCCTGGCGGAGCATCTCCGCGCAGGTGCTGAACGGCACCTGGATGCCCCGGCGCGACAGCACGGGCAACACCGGCGACAGCCGTTTGACCGGACCGAGGTCGAAAGCCCGGCTCAGTCCGGCAATGGCCTGCTCGCTGACGAACTCGGGCGCCTTCACCTCCACCATGAATTCGCCTCCGGCTTCATGCGCCAGGATGGCATCGGCCGACACCCGCGCCGCCAGTTCTTGCGCCAGTTCCGGGCCACGGGAGCGCACCCAGAGCAGGGTTTCGAAGCAGTCGCCGGACATCGAAATGTCGAATGCATCGACGTTCAGCACCTCGATCATGCCGCCGCCGGTGGAGATGGCGCGCAGAAAGCGGCGTTCGCGTCCGCGACGCAACGTGAGGCGGTACGTGTTCGGATGCGGATCGCGCGCGTCCACCGTCTCAATGCGAATACGCACCCGTGTGTCCCGCAGCACCTGCATGGAAACCGGCAGTCGCTCGTCGTCGGCTTCCCAGCCCATCAGCCCGCCGGCCAATCCCATGTCCGAGCCTTGCGTGGCGTGCGTCGTGGGCAGCGAGCCGTTGCGGTCGAACTCGATCAGGACTTCGTCGAATGCGCCGTTCATCAACTCGCGCGCCAACCGCCCGATCCGCAGCGCGGCAGCGCAATGCGAGCTGGACGGCCCGCGCATCACCGGACCGATCACATCGTTGAATATGCTTGGGCGCATGTCGTGTGTCTTCCAACGGTCTCAAGCGGTCCACGGCAACCCCCGTGGCCCCAGCGCTCCGTGAATCCGATCCAGTCTACCTTTGCTTCCCGGCTCGTCTTGGCTCATCTTGACGCAATAATGTGAAAGTCGGCACAGCGAGAGCCGTGGAGGCCATGCTGCAGGTCAACGACCTGTCGGTGGCGGCCAGCGTGTTGGCGGAACTCTTCGACCACGCTCCCGATATGGCCTTCTTCGTGAAGGACAGCGCGGGACGGTATCTGGCGGTGAATGAATCGCTGATTAGGCGCCACGGTTACCGCCACAAGTCGCAGGTGCTGGGCCGGTGTCCCAGCGACATCTGCCCCGGCGATTTCGGCCGTCTGCCTGCCGAGCAAGACGATCGAGTATTGCGCACTGGAAATCCGCTCATCGATCATCTCGAACAGCAATGGTATCTGCCGCGAAAGCCCGTGTGGTGTCTGACCACCAAGCTGCCGCTCCGTGATGCGGACGGGGAGGTCATTGGGCTGGTCGGTATCTCGCGTGACGTGCGGGCGCCGGTGGATCCTCGCAACATCCCCATGGAATTGGCGGCTGCGCTGGAGCGTTTTGAAAACAACCTCGCGGAGTTCGTCACGCCCGCCAATCTGGCGCGGCAGGCCGGGCTTACCCCCGCCAAGTTTGCCCGGCTCATCCACCGTTTCTTCGATCTCACCCCCAGCCAGTTCCTCACCCAGACCCGCCTGGCCGCTGCCGCGCGGTTGCTGCGCGAGACCGACCTCGGTGTCTCCGCGATTGCCCATGAATCCGGATTCTACGATCATAGCGCCTTCAGCCGGGCGTTTCACTCGGCCATGGGAGTAACCCCCAGCGCCTACCGAGAGGCCACCCGGAAGGCTCTCCCCTCGCCATGATGGCAAACCAAGCCTCGCCTTCGCTGGTCCAGAGTCTCGGGCAACACCGGCTCGGACTGGCGGACGTGGACCGCGACCTGTTCGGCGATGCCTGCGAGTGCCTCCTCCGCAAGTTCGCCGAAGGGCAGGGAAGCAGCGCACGCGAGTTTCTATCCCCGCCCGCTTTTCCGGCGCGCAACTCCTCCTCTTTGCCCAGTCGCCGCACGTCGTCTG
>ERZ795054.2092-NODE-2092-length-17324-cov-4.022005_pt1 | contig 17324 bp, 44 predicted proteins | sample MGYA00375138_ERZ795054 | MGnify/ENA primary metagenome ERZ795054 (study PRJEB30183, sample SAMN05720215) | anaerobic digester metagenome | isolation source: active sludge of municipal wastewater-treating anaerobic digesters | place: USA | collected 2014-12-23 ... | reverse complement strand
TTGCACAAAGGATTAGGTAAGGTTTTAGGAACTGTAGAAAAGGTTGCTATTGCGTATGAAGACAAGAAAATTGTATGGACCGAATGGGCTGGAATTGGTTTAACTGCTGTTGGGTGGATTTGGATTTTTAAGAATCTTCCCGCTATTCAAGAAGATTTAAAATCAGCAACAGAAGAAACAATGACCGCTTTGATTGAAGAAATTCGTGTAGAATTTGACATTCCACAAGATAAACTGGAGGAAACTATTGAACAGGCGTTGTCAATAATTTTATTGTTTCTTGCTATGCTTGAAAATAAAAGTTTACAGAATGTGGGATGATAGGCAAAAGAAAAAAGAATTTAAATTAACTTTAAAAATTGATCTTGAAAAATTGTCGAAGATATTTCGGAAATTTTGCAAAGGCAAATTTCGCGAAATGTAGATTTTTTCATAGTGTTTTAGTTTTATGTTAGAAAAGCACCAAGAATATAAATTCAAGGTGCTTTTTTATTGTTTGTAGTAACTTTATATTACTTTAATGGTAAAAATACAAATGAAGGGCTGACGTTGCAAAATTAGGGGGTGTTTTTATACCGCCAAAAGTACCCTCCGGCTGTATTGCCTCTATTTCGTAAAACTTTACTAATGGATTCTATTGAAATTCCTATTTTACGACTTGCATCAGAAATACTTTTAAATTCATCAATGACCTTACCATTTTTTATTTGTTCTATTCTTTTATTTATAGCTATATTTCCTTTTCTTTTACTACTATTCATACCAATAGTATAAACATAATTGAAATATTTTTTTATGATAATAAAACTTTCGTAAGTTATTGGTATTTCCAATAATAACGATTTAACTGCGTCATCAATAACTTTATCTTTGTATTGTTCTTCTGTTACTATCATTTTGCTTTTTCAACAAGTGTTAAAAATAACCGATATACAGTAATTCCACCTAAGCCGGGGATATATTCTGCTGTTGGTTCTGTATATAATTCATACAAATCTGGATGATTTATAATTTCTAATGCAGCTTTTTTGAGTAATTCTTCCCTTATAAATGAATCTGGAATATCAGCTATTTCATGTTCATTATATTTATGAACTACTGTCAATCTTCTTAACATTCTTTGACGTACTTCTAAATATGGTGATTCCTGTAAGGGCAGGTTCAATTTCAATAACTTTTCTACAAAATGTAGAATTTTTAGTCGTGTACTATATTTCATATCATTTCATATCATTTCATATTTTAATTATCCCCCATATCTTGACTACGGTCGTAGCCATCATCCTTATACATTGATTTTTGTATTGATTTCCAGAGCTTGTCTGAAATTCTTTCCCGGTGATACATTCCGAGTAAAATCATGTCGTGCCACGACTTCTGAATAAGTTCATAGACCTTAATGTAGGTCTCCGGTGTCATCTCACCCTGCAAGTCCGTCAGGGTGGTCATGTGCTTTTTCACTGTTTTCTTTGCATTCATTTTCTGTATTTTTTAAGATTTTTATTCTTATCCACTAACAAATCATTATCTGCAAGGTCTTTTAAAGCCTGATTATAGGCATCCTTTTGTATTTTTTCAATGATTCCAATCTGATTATTAATCAATTCATCAGCCCATTCTTCTGCTGTTTTCATAATTTACATAATTTTAATTATAAACATAGATGTTAGCAACAAGTTAGTGGCAATGTTACAAACCACACCGCTCAACTGACATTTCATAATATGATTTTTCTTTTTCAATACCTATAAAGAAACGATTTAATTCTTTTGCTACAATTCCAGTAGTTCCGTAACCAAAAAAGCAATCTAAAATAATATCGTTTTCATTTGTAAATTTACTAATAAAGTGTTCAGCTACATCTGTTTTCATTCCTGCTTTATGTTCTTTCGGCATACTTGAATTAACAGAAGTTGTAATAATATTCTTTGTGTAGGTTGTGTTTGATTTTAAACTTTCATTTCCTAAAACCAAAAAATATTCAACTGCATTGGTTATATTTTTTCCACTCGCTGGCATCGGGTTTGATTTTTCCCAAATGTGAATGTCAACAATATTTTTACTAAACAAACCAATTAGTTTATAAACGTCTTGTCTATTGTAGTAATTCGCTTGGATATTGTAAAAGATATGCTTTTTAGTTACTCTTAAAAGTTGATTTAACACATCAATATTCAACTGCAACCAATTTTCATTTATATCAGTAAAATCTCTGTATTTGTCGTTTCTCTTTCTATTGTATGGAGGGCTTGTAAAAGAATAATCTACACTTTTATTTGCGAATAAAGGTAACAATTCTAAACAATCCCCTAATAAAACACTGCCACTAACATCGGTTTTATGCAATGCCGAGTTCAGTGCTAATTTGAAGTTTTCGTTTTCTAATATCATTTGTTCTAAATTTAAGTTATGTGCTTTTTAATTCGGCACTGCACAAAGCCGAATCCCGTTAGGCACAATACTACGACAGCCATTTATTCAATAGTTCTCGTATATTTTGCACCGTCTCTCTATAATCATAAAATAAATCACTCATAGCATTTTTCTTATGTTGAAGCCATTCAAGTTCTTTATTAAATCCATGTTCTTTAAGGAATGCCATTTTGTGATTTATTTCCACTCGTTCTCTATCGTATTCAATTAATTTTAATTCAGCTTTTTCTAATAATTCATTTAATTTTTCTTCCATAATTTACCGTACTGTGCCTAACAAGCGGTCATAAAACAGCCGCATAGAAAGGCTGGTTAATAATTTGAAACGTCTTGGCTTGCGGCCGTTTCATACCGCATATACGTTAGCGGTAATTGTTACGAGCTTCATACTCCATAGCGGTTAAGAAATATTCAGCACCATACCACTCATATATCTTTCTAAATTTCTGAAAGTGTTTATCAAACTTCAAAATATCTTCTTCTGTAAATTCAGGTAATTCCTTTTTCAAAAATTCTTTAAAATATTTCATGCGTGATTTAAAATCATCGGGTTCTCCAACACCGCTAATTTTATAACCATCTTTCGTTGTTCCCATTTTGATAATCAAATCATCTAATGATTTTAAATCATTAAAAACACTTTCAGAAATTCTACCAAAACAACTACCGCTAACAGCAGGTATATTCAATTTCGGTTTCTGTGTGTTATCCAAGTTTTGTTCTTTTATTTTCATTTTATCTAAATTTAAAGTTTTCGTTTTCAAAGTCCGCAACTAAATATAGCTGCGAAACGTTATAAGCCATTTATTTACGTGCTTTCAATAACTTCTCTTTGCTATTAAGATAGTTCCGTATTTGGTTTATATGGTCTTGATTTAGTTTTTCTTCATCTATGTAAAATATTGAACCATCGGTCACTGTACCATAATTTTTGAATTTAGTAAAACGGCTTATAACATCGGCTATATGCAATGCCTTTCCGCTTTCATCAAATATTTTCAAGTCTTCCATCTTTATTGTTTTTAATTAAGTTAGTGCAAGTTTCAACATCGGCACTGCACATAGCCGTAACCGTTAGCAGCAATGCTTCATCTGATATACTGCCCATTCCAACTTTGAAATTTTGCCTTGTAATTCTTTTCGTTCCTCTACTGTGCCAATATTAAAGAGATATGATAGGTCGTCTATTATTGTTTTCAGGTGCAAAATTTCTTCTTGCATTTCTTTCTTTAATTGGTTGTATTGCTCAACTTTAGCCAAAGCACTGCTGCTAACAGCAGGTATATCCAATGCTAAAACATCGGTTCTCTTTAGCTTTTCTTCTTCTAATATGTTTCGTTTTCTACTCATAATATTGTCTGATTTATCCGCACTGTACATACCTGCATCCCGTTATGCCCCATTTAAGAGCGACACCGACTATGCCATTCAGTTGATAGATTTTCGATTTCATTTTCCAATTGTTCAATTTTCAAACGATATTCAGTTCCAAGTTCCCAGCATTTTTTACAATATACTTCTCTGTAATCACCCATTGTATTTGCTTCGTGTCCAATACATTTATTACACAAATCTTTTCCACATATTTCACATTTCGCAACAGAACAAGCCATATCCCGTTTTATTTCAATTCCACAATCATCACAATATTTGTGTTTAATTGTTATTTCTTGCGTTTGTTTTTCTTCTTTAACCATAATTTTCTTCTTTAACCATAAATAGAATAAAAACGGGGCATAACACCGTGTATAAAACATGGTGGGGTTTCTCCATTATTTAAAGTTTCGTTCATTCTATTAAGTTATTTGTAATTTGATAGTTGCGTGGTTTCTATCCCACCACGCTTTATACACAACACGTTAGGCGTAATACTAATGCTCCGTATAATGCCCACATTTTTTACAAGTGTAACTATCCTTATACATTCCCCTACAAACAAACATATATTCATGAGCGCAATTATTTTGTATAGTTTCTATTTCCTTTTCAATCCTTAGTAATTCCGCTCTACAATTATCCAATTCGTTATTAAGTGAAATAATTGCTTCATTATCATGCCCCTGATACTCGTCATAGGAATAAGTACTACGCCTAACAACAGGTATATTCAATTGCGGTTTCTGTGGGTTATCCAAGTTTTCGTTTTCTAATTTCATTTTATCTAAATTTAAAATTTTGTGCTTTTAATCCGCAACTAAATATACTTGCGGAACGTTAGCAATCAGTTTGCTGCTTTCCACATACAATAACCCTCATCGCATTTAGTACATTCCCAAGCATTATTATCTTCAAGATGTTCGCAAGTTTCGCAGCAAACCGCCACTCGTTCCTCGTTATTGCTAACACCAAATAAACCCAATAAAAGGGTTTGTGCTGTTTTAGTCGTTATAGTGCCTTGTTCAAGGTCTTTTGCTATTTTTATAATTTTCTGTTTCATAATCTTTTACTGTGTTTATTTGTAACCGTTAGTAGCCATTTTCAAGAACAGCTACCGCCTTACGCAAATCTTCAATCATTGGAGTTATTACAGCAATTTGTTGGTCTGTAAATTCATTTGGATAAGTAAGCATTTGAAGATTTGCTTCCTTTAGTTCAAGTTCAAGTGTCAATAGGCGTGAAGTAAGCATTAGTAACGAAAAACGGCTACTAACAGCACCTATATTTGATTGCGGTTTTTGTGGTAATTTATTCATTTTTGCTCATATTAAAGTTGGTACTAAATTAATACTGTGGTGCTTCGTAATCCGCAACCAAACATAGCTGCGAACCGTTATGTTTAATACTCCATTTCATTCCGTACTACACTTCGTTAAACATAACAAAGTATAAACAAAATAAAATTTACTCACTTTCGTCTAACCATTCAACTTCATCGTAATAAATTGATTCTCCACATATCGAAGGATAATTTTCCAATTCGATATTGTTATCGTGAAATTTCCAAATATTTGTTATTGGAGATTTATCACTTATTTTTCTGAAAGTTACTTCTGATAAACTTTCTGGATTTCCTTCTTTTGGAAATTTCTCACTTGCTTTTATCCATTTCATAATCCGTAAATTTTACATTTGTTTATACTCAGCCGTTATAAGCCATATTAAGACGGCTTCGATTGAGAGTTTTCAACTAACTTTTTAAGCTCGTCTTGAATAAAATTTTTAAGGTCTTTATTCGATTTTACTGCAAGTATTTTTAGTTCTTGCAGTATTTCTTTTGGTATATCTATTAGTTTTTTCATTATGCAATTAACTTATTATAATAATATTCAATTGCTTCATCTGTTAAACCACCAACGAAAAAATTAATATTTCTTAGTGCTTGTTCTTTTTGTTCAATCGTTAAAGTTTTCATAATCGTATATTTTAATTGTTATTAATTATGAAACAAAGATATATAATATATATGATATATACAAATAAAAGGTGATTTATTTTTAAATTATTTTCCATTTAATTGATTATCAAACAAATACGTCTTATAACAAGGGCTTTGCGTAATAGCCCTATCAATTGTCGTGGTTAATTTTAAGTTTCTACTAAGGGCTACTACGCAAAGCCCCGAACCGTTAGGGTGCATTTAAGCATCCCCATTGGCAGAGAAAACACATTTAAAATTAACAACATCCCCATCATTCCACCACGCCTCTCCAAATTGATTATGGTGGTCAGGTAGTTTATATGGTTTATCGCATTCAATTTCATAAATTACAGTTCTGCCTACTTTCATAGCCCATGCCATTGCTCCTTGTAATGTTGTAAATCCTCTAACTGGAGCAATTATATGTCCTGTCTGTCTGTATAATTTTGCTTTCTTCTGCGTTGTTGCGTGATAAAGTTTCATATGATTAAAAATAAACGCACCCTAACAATGTTTATAGCAAATTGGGGGTATCGTTCCAACTTGTTACATTAGTACCTTTAATTTAGTTTTCAGCAGGTTGATAGGTCGGTACATTTTAATCCCCAACTTGCCATATCCTTAACGTTATGTGCCATTTTAAGGCACCCACTCACAAGCATTTAATATTGACATTATTTCTTCATCTGAATACTCAACAGCTTGCTTTATAGCAAAACCATACATCATCCCTTGAACAACTCTTAGGTAGAAGTAAACCATTCTATGTTTACCACGTTCTGCCAATTCGATAAGTTCGGGTATAACTTCAATAGGAAGTGAATAACCTTTATCTTTTGTATGGTTTACATACTCATTAACAAGTTCTTTAAAATCTGTTTCGTTTGATATTGATTTCATATTTACTGATTTGTGAAGAAAAACGGCACATAACAGCACCTAACCAAAATTGGCGGTTTAGTGGTTATATGGGCGTTTCTGCTTCGGTTTAACATTTGTACTAATTCAAAATTTTGTGCTTTGTAATCGCCAACTTCGGTTAGCTGCAAACCGTTATGCCCCATTATCAGAATAAAACTTATCAAGTTTTATAACTGTATTAAAGTAGGCATCCTTCCCTCTTTCAATCCTGCTTATAGTTGATTTTGCTATACTTGTTTGATCTGCAACATCTTGCATGCTCATTTTAAGTTCTTGCCTCCTTTCTTTAAAGAAAGGAGGCATAACACGCTCTAATAAATCATTTCTATTCAGTATATGATGAGTTACAATAAGCTGTTCAAGCCATTCTGCATAGTTGATGAGTTTATCACTTTTGTGCATTTCTTCAATAAAAATACTTCTCAGTTCTTTTATGTCCATTGCAGTTATAGTACATTATAAATTAACAGCATCACAAACAGCAACGCTGTGTAGAACCCAGTCAGAAACCAGTCTAACCTACTCGATCTGTGGCGCAATCTATTTTTGAATTTCATTTTTCTCAATTTTTGAATTATTGGGAAATATTAGGCATTTATATCGCCGGGTTTCCAAATATGATCTTCCGCATTCTTAGGTCCATTCTTCACATCAGGCAAAGGACACCAATCAGGGAAATTATTACTATATGCAGAGGGGTAATCAATTTCCCTGTTTTCTTTTATACACTTTCTTGCCGTAGTTAATGTTGATTTTTGAAACCAACCACAATCACAGCAGTATGCTATTTCAATCCTTTTCATTTTTCATCTTTTTTAAATCACCTTTTAATCGTTCGTGGAAACTATCTTCCCCATCATCTCCTGATAACAGGTAATCTATTCTTTCCAGATATATCCTTGCTTTTTGAATTGTTTCAAGTCCTTTCTTAAACTCGTCAATAGTCTCTATGCGTAAATCATAAGGATTCAAGTTTATATTTTCCTTGATACATTCAATGGCTTCCTCCCACTCATATCTTCCTTGTAAGTAATCAAATCTTCCACCACTCATTTCTCCCTCCTTCCTTTTATCATTACACCCGTTTTACATAAAAAACATAACTGTGGTTTCGGAAATGGTATTTTTGACCAGTATGCTTTTCCGCAAAGAATACAGTTAAGATGATATTTAAATGTTGTTGCATCTGTCGTACTTTTCATTTCTTGCTTTCCTCCTTAAAATATTTATAACAATAAACCTAATATTAGTGCAATTAATAGTGGAATAAAATCTATTAATCCGTAATCATTCATTTGTTTTCTCCAAAAGTTTTAAAAATTCATGGTATTACACTTGTTCAGATATTTCTATCATTAATATTTTTTTCTTTATTGCCGTTCCATTCTTTTTACTTCTACCCCAAAAGTCTTTTTGTAGGATAATTTCATAAGATAAATAATGGGTTAATGTACATTCATCACTTAAATTTTCTGCTATTTTTCTGATAGCATCAACTATCACTAAATCAATATTCGTTGTATTCATAATGTATTTATTAAAAAGTTTTTAATTAAAAATAATAAGTAAGCAATAAAACAGCAACAAATAAAAAGAAATATAAAAGGAACACACCCAATTTTAATATTGGTATCAATTAGTTCAGGAATTTCATTTTGTTCTTTTGTTTCATTTAAATCATAATTTTTTACATTTTTCATATTTAATTTTTTAAAAGTTAATCAAGTAAAAGGGTAAGGAATACTACTGCGTGAATGTAATAAAACAAATCCTAAGAAAAACAAAACAACCCTTACCCTTTCAAGAACTCCGACCTTAACCCATCGTAGGTTTACTTTTAAGAATATTTAAAACTTTAGTGTATAATATAAGTTGGTCATTGATTTTTAATAAATTATTTATTTTTTCTTTATCCATATTTTTATTTTTTAGAATTTGTTTCATAGTTGTAGTACAATCAAAAGGGGATAATCCTGCTGAATTAAGTATATCAGCATAAGTATTCATATTACTTTTACAAAATTCAATAGATTTTTCTTTATATGCTTTTAATATTGATTCTGCTAATATTTCAGCTTTAAAATTATCTATTCTTTTCATTTTATTTTTGTTATCCCTTTTCTTATTTCTGTTGTAAAAGTTTTATCCGCATACGTGGTAAGAATAGGATCATGTGTAATTATAATAAATTGAATTCCAAGTTTTTTAGAAACTTCTTTTATCATTTCAGACGCATTTTCACGATATTCTGTACTTAAAAATCGCATTGGTTCGTCAAGTATAATTACATTTCTTGTACGTTTTAAAGCCATGCTCCAACTGGCAATTCTTAAAGCAAATGAAGCAACATCCACCGGACCACCACCAGAAGCATCTAAAGGATCAAAAGTGTCTTCATTACGTTCAAACATAATATCACATTCAGACTTATTTCTACGTTCTACAAATTCAAGTTTTAATTTATATGCTTCTTTAAATATGCTTTCAAGAGCAAGTGAAGCAATATCAGATATATGGAATTGTAATTGTTGTTGTGTTTCCATACCTACAAGATTTATAATAGAACGTGCTTTTTCAAGATTTATTAAATATTGTTCAGATTCAATCACTTTATTTTGCATAATTTCAATATTCCGTTCTAATTCTTGTTTTTTGCCTTTTTTACGTTCTATTTCACGTCTTAATTCAGTTAAATCCATTTTTTAAATAATTTTCTTTAAGTTTATCAATTCCCTCAGTAATTTCTACATTAAGATTTTCAACTTCTTTTTTCATATCTTCCAAAAGTTTATTCCCTTCCTTTATGGAATTACATCCCCAATTTTCTTTTAATTGTTGTAATAAAGCATCCCGTTGCCCTTTTAATTGAAGAAATTTCTCTTTAGCTTCATCAATTTCTTCTTTCAGTTTTAATAAATCTTTTTCTGTCATACTAATAATTTTTTAAACATTAAATTCAACAAATTTATAAACTAATTGTTTTACATTTTTACGGACTTTATTATTTGCAAAAAACTTTTCTAAATTAACTTGAAAAGATATTTCTGAATCAAAACCTGTATTTAATCCAGAAATAAAAGCATCAATTCGTTCATTACGTTTTTCTTGTATTTCAATATGCTCACGGCTAATAACATTTTCACTTATTGGAATAAATACCTGTTCAATAGTATTTGTTTCTGCGTACCATAAAAATACACATGGTTTATGATTAATTTGTGTGGTGTTTGTACGCATTAAACTTCCGGAATTTACAAGTATTCTACCTTTATATAATTCAACAAAAGTTTGATGATTATCTCCTGTAACAATTAAATCGTATTGTGGATATTTCTTTAATAATGCTTTAGCATTTGATAATTCACAACCTGGATATGGTAATTCATTCTTCCAAGTCATTACGTGCCAAACTAATAAACTATGATTATTGTCAAAAGTATATTTACAAAATTCATCAGGTGTTTCCCCAAAATGTGCATTAGGTAATAAATTTATTTTATTCGCTTTTACAAGTACATTTATTCCACATTTATTTGCAAGTTCTAAATTATGCTGTGGTAAATCATGGTTTCCGTAAACAGTATAAAATTTATTTGGTAAATGAATAAATGTTTCAGAAAGTAAATAAGGTGAAGGTTTCCAATGATCAAATAAATCCCCTGCATGAATAACAGCACAATTATACTTCTTTTGTAAATCAGCAACAAATTTCACTTTTTCCCATTGTGTAGTCCAGAAATCATCTGTACGACAAACAGGAACAGTTTCTCTTAAATGCCAATCGGCAGTCAATATAGCACTAACTTTTTTCATTTTCTTTATCATACATTAATTCAAAATTAATAGCTGTTGTTCATTTTTCATAATTTTTTATTTTAATTTGGTTCCACAAAAAGGACATATTTCTATTTCTTGTTCGTTAAACAACTCAACTAATTTATTCAAATCATTTTCTAAAATACTTAATTTATTATCTAAATTAGTTATTCTTAAAATATCATTTTTAAATAATACAATTTTAGAATTAAGTTTATCACGATTATTTATTAATTCAAATATTGGGTTAATAATTTCTTCAAAATTTAAATATTTTTGTGTTTGTTTTATTCTTTCATCGTTTTTATTTATTTTTAGAATTAAAGTTTCAAAATTAAAAATATTATCTTTTTTGATTTTTAATTCTTTAAATTTGTTTATAAGAATAGTAATAACTTTTTCAACTTTAATAAAATTATTTTGCTTTACAATGTATTCTTCAACAATGGTATAATCTGAAATTAAAGCAAATAATGTTTTAATACGCCTGACTAATCCTATTCTTTGTCTTTCACGTGCTTCTAATTCTATTAGTTCATATTCAGCAGTATCAAGTATATCATATTGTTTTAATTCTTCTTTATTTATTTCTAACATTTCATTAAAATTTGAAATTGATTGTTTAGTATTTGTAATTTCCTTTTTTACATTTTTATTAGCAAGGTCAATTTTATCAATTCCCGCAATTTTATTAAAATATGCAGCAACTTGTCCTGGTGTATCACTTAATAAAAATGGTGTATCTAATTGTAGTTGTAAATTAACTTCTGACATATTTAATGCTTTAGCTATATCTTCCGGTGTGCTTGAACCAAAAGCCTTAAATTCTAAATCATTAAAATAATAAGTATCGGATTTATCTTTTTCACGAATAATTTTATCACCTGATTCAAATTCTGCAATAACTTTAGTTGTCCCATTCCAATTACTACGAAAAGCAGAACCCATAGGTTTATTCCACACCAACCAACGTAAAGCCCTGATAATAGCTGTTTTTCCACTATCTGAAGGACCTACAATCACATTTACACCTTTGTCAAATTCCAAAAATGTATTTTTGTGACTTTGAAAATTTCTAATACGAATACTTTTAATCATAAAATATGAATAGAATTAGGACTTATTGGCAGAGTGTATATTATTTCTTCAGTAGCAATATTTGCAAATTTATAAATACGTAATCCATTTCCAATTAGATTTTTATCATCATTAAAAGTAATATTAAATAAAGTTTCGTTATCAAATATTCGAACATTATATTTAATGCCATCAATTATGTGTTCTTGTCCGTCTTTGTCTATGTACCTTAATTTCATTTTTATTTCTCCTTGTTCTTTTAATTGTTTTTTCTTTAGTTATTTTTTCTTTATGAATAATTCTATGTTCATCAATTTCAATGAATCCACCTCTTGTATCGTTTTCAATAGTGGCCATTGTGTCCCAAAACCCTTTACCTTTATTTAAACTTTGCCACCATCGGGCAATCATCCAAACTTTTGTACGTTTAGTTTTTACCCAATAATATCCTGATTCTCTGGTTTTATTCATTTTAATCTTCTTCTTTTAATTGCTTTACGTATTTCTTGTTTTGGTAATTGATGAGCAGCTAAATATATTGCTATTGGTTTTGTGACCATAGACATACGTTCATCACTATTTTCACTTGGCCCAAAACAATACAAATCTTTTATTTTAAAAACTCTTGCTCTTATTCCTTTTCCATAAAATAAAGGAACCCATTTTTTAAGTTTTTCTAAAACATAATCATCATTCATTTGTATCTTCTTTTACATTTTCAATAACTCTTAAAAAATCTTTATATTTAGTACAACATATAGGACAACAATCATATAATGATGCTCTTGATGCAGAATATAAAGAAATTGTTGTAATTTTATTTTTGTCAATTCTTTTACCACAAAGAGTCTTACTTCCTTCTTTAATATGATACATTTTAATATTATTTAAATGAAAATATATCAATACTTATAGCATATATGAAAATTCCAAAAACAAACAAAATTAGAATCATCATAAATATAGTTAAAATATTTAGAATAATATCTATAATATGATTAGAATCTATTTTCATTTTAATAATTTTAAAGTAGGAGATAATCCGATAGCAGTATGGTACACAGCAATAGAATCAGCAACAGCTTCATCATGATATTTAATCTTTTTCCAAGGAACATTATATAATTTAGCAATAGCATTTATCATTTCTGTTTTAGTCGCTGCCTTTTTGCCTAAAACAAACTTTTTAGAATCCATTTCAGAATACCATTCAATAGGAATTTTTAATACATCTGCCAAAGTTTGCAACATACCGGCCACCATACCAATCATCGTAGCAGCAGAAGCGTTTTGACTACCGTGTGGAGCCTCTGAAACAATAAAATCAACCTTATGTGTATCAATTAACTCTATTAACTTTTTATTTATTTCACTTACTCTACGTGTAGTGTCATCCGACTTACGAATCCTTTTCTTTTTATTTTCAGGAGCAGTTTTTATACAACCTACTCCAAGAATTAAATCATTTTTAATTACAGCATATCCCCAAGCGGTCATTGAAGGATCATTGGTCAAAACAGTTAAATGCTTATTTGTTCTTATTCTTAATTCTGACATAATTAATAACTTTTTCTTTTTGTGATTTACTTAAATTGCTTTTTTTCATCTGAATTTTAAGATATTCATCAAAAAAATCTTGTTCTTTCCAACCATCAAAAACAGATGGTGCGTGTGACCTTAAATTTCTCCTAAGGTCAAAAATAGGAATGGTTAAATTATTTTTCATAACAATCCCGCATAATATTCTTCTTTATGATAAAGACTTTTTTGAATACTGTGTAAACGATTTTTTGTTTCCCAATCATCCGCTTTTTCAATTAATTTATCTATTAAAAACCAGTCTGTAAAAGGGGTTTCCATAGCTTGTTCAATTAATTTTTTATCATTTTCTGTCATTTTTTATTTCGATATAAAATGTTAAATTTTTATTACGAATTTCAATAAATGGATTTTCTTTGGTTAAGGAATCCACCGTATATGGAATACCATATTTAGCAAAAATAACATTCACCTGTTTAGCATCCTGAATTTTTAAATGCTGAATCTTTCTTAAATTTGGTTGTGATATTGTAATCAAAAACCAAACAAGTACAATAATAGTTTTCATCTTTTTTTAGGTTTACGTTCAATATCAAATTTACTTTCTATTTCCTCCCATAATTCAATTACTTGTTTTTTTAATCTTTCTTCAGAATTACTACTTTCAATAATTTTAATTGCTTCTTCCATAGAATTTGATAACTTTTCATCCCCAATACAATAAACAGTATTTTTTGTAAAATCTTTTATGAATTGTAGATTTTCACGAATATCATCAATGCCGTAATCAAATAAAATTGTTACAGGAGCAGTTCTGTAAGGTTTCCAAACAGATGATTTAAACACTTCGATTTCAGTACGTACACCAATAATCCTTGTTACTTCTTTACCAACAATCCGTTCTTTTGCTTTAATTTTTTCAGGTTTCATAAACCTTAACCGCAAACTTGAATAAAATCCAACTGCTTCCCCTCCCGGTGTAGTGTATTTTTGACCATATATTCCAGCATCCATATTAACACGAACTTGATTACTGCAAACTAACAATAAATTGTTTTGTGTTAATATTCTACAAGTACGTCTTAATTCTTCACTAAATTCTTTAGCTCTACGCATTCCCATTTTATCACCTTCTTTATTATCCATCTCCATATCGGTTGAAAGTGCAGCAAGAGAATCCGTCATAATACCATTAATCCCACCTTTAGGTTGCCAACTACGTATCGAACCAAACACTTCAGGAATAGTATTGGGTACTGTATAGTTAATTTCATCGGTATTTAAATCAAAAAGTTGTGCGAATTGCTTATTTAGTCTTGCTTCCGGATCATGAAACATAATTTCACCACCTTTACGTTGAATACTTCCTGCGATTTCAGAAAGTAATACAGTTTTTCCAGAACCACTTGGACCAAATATTTCTACTAATATTCCACCGGGAATCCCACCACCTTTAATTCTACCACCTGAAATTGCTAAGTCAAGTAATGTTGAACCTGTACTAACAACTTCACTTGTATTACCTTCATATTTGCGTTTCTTTTTAGGTATTTCAGTTGCGTGTTTTTTAACCTGTTCTCTTAAAGTAGGTTCATTATCTTTCACTCTCTTCCTTTTCATACTTTAATTTGTCTAATATTAAATTAATAAGTTCCGGTTTAAGTCCTCTTGCTTTAAATTCAGTTCTTAATTTATAACAAAACGCATAAAACGTAGTACGCTTTATAGGATAATTTTTCCAACTTTCCCAACTTAATTCCACAATTTGCTTAACATATTCAAACTCACTTTTAGTGGCTAATGTTTCTTCTTTCCATTTTATTAACAAATCATTTATTACTTTTGTTTTAGTAATGCCATTTGCTACTGAATAAATGGAAAGGAAGGAAGCCACTTCCTTTGGTATTAGAATACCAATGTAAGCAACTTCCTTTTTATTATAGCTTTGTCTCTTTTTAAGAACCGTAGCCATCACTTTCCTTTTTTAGCAGCATAACATTCATTCCAAATCTTACAATCATCACAATCATCAAACTTGTCGGTATCTTTACCAAATTTGTGTTTAGATGGACAGGTCAATTCCTTTGTACTTTTTGCTTTAGGTTTTTCTACCGCAGCACTTTTTCTTTTCCTACTAACTGGTTTTTCATCTTCTTCGTCATCTTCATCTTCTTCCTGATCATCATCTTCATCTAAGTCTTCATCTAAGTCTTCGTCTTCTTCCTGATCATCATCTTCATCTTCATCTTCATTTTCTTGTTTAGGCTTAGATTTTTTAACAGGAGTTTTACCTTTTTTTACAGGTTTTTCGTCTTCTTCATCCTCATTTTCGTCATCATCCTCATCATCTACTCCTCCGGTAAGATTTTCAAGAAATTTATCTTTTAAATCTTCATAAGACAAAACCTCAAGGCATTCATCAAGATTAGGAATCTGTTCAAGTATAGAATCAGGATATTGTGTTTCCCTTTCAATAAAGTCAAATCTTGATGGTTCTGCAAATTTGTTGCCACCAAAACTGTTTTCAACAAATCTTACACGAAGTGTATAACCTTCTTTATGGTCCGGAAATATCTCAAATTCTTCATGATCACTTAATTGACCTTCAAACTTTTCCTGAAAAAGGAAATCAGATGTGTCTAAAACATAAACCTTACCTTTACTTTTTGGATTTTTCCTATCTCTAAGAATAATTGCATAAAGGTTACGATCACTTGTTTTTAATGCTTTTAATTCTTCTTCATCCCCTTCTTCTTTACGTAATTTCTCACGATATTCACAAATGTAACATTTTTTCCCAAATGATGAAGGGCATACATAAGAACGTGGTTGAGCACCTATACTCCTGTGAGTTTTGAATGGTCTTTTATACCAATAAGAACCTGGAATAGCAATTTCAGCTTCAACATCCTTATCAGGATGTTTTTTGTCAGTTACAAGATACGGCATAATATCCATATCTATTTTAGAATCAATTTCAGGTGTAAATACTTCAACACCATCAGGTAGTTTAAGATAAGAAAATGAATTACTTCGTTTTCTTAAATCAGCATTTTTCCTTGTTTTTCCACGAAAACTACTTTTTGTTTTTCCCATAACATTTAAAATTATTAAAAAATTACTTTTTATTTATACGAACACGATTGTTCGTTGCTTTACGTTTTTCAATTCTTTTTTCCCTTTCTTTTTGTAAATTCCTTGCAACTGAAGGACCTGCAAAATAATTTTGTCCATGTAACTGTACCAATGCTTCCAGAGCAGCTTTGCGTGTAAATGAAATTTCATTTTTCACAATCTCTGCCATATTAAATTCATTTAAAGCATCCAACCATTTTTCCTTGACAGCTTTGTGTTTTGGGTGTGTGCGGTAATATGCTTCAATATCTGCTGCATTTGGTTTTTCTTTATTACAGCATTTAACAGGATTCTCGTTTGCTTTTTGAATTAGCTCTGCACGTACAACTTTTAATTCTTCTTCAATTCTTGTTAAAACATCTTTACAATGAATATAGTGTTTTCCATATTTAATTGCTAATTCAGCCTGTTCCAACCATTCTACGTCAAGTGCTGTTTCGTCAATAGTAATATCACGTTCGTAGTTCATTTTCTTTTATTTTTTAATAATTTTTTCAAAGACTTTGCTTTTTCAATAACAATATTAGCCACAGTATCTTGCATATCTTCAAGTAAGTCAATAGGATAACGATTCATAATTGTTTGAGAATATCCGGATTCAATTTTTATATTTTCGTAATCTCCAAGATTTACGTTATAAGAAATTGTAACCCAACATTTGTTGTCTTTGATTTCTACTAAACTTTCATTTTTTTCTGCCATATTATTTTTGTTTTACTGCAATATATATTTCATATTTCATTATTTTTTCAGTACGATCTGGAGAAAACTTAGTACTATAATACTCACAACTATAATCCATTAATGGAATTATCTCGTGAAGTATTCCTTCTGCTAATCTGAATTTCTGATAATCTTCATATACAGGATCATTTAATTGAATTGTTGATACAATTCTTTGATTTTTTATTCTCATTAAATGGAATATTTCCTTTTTAAATTGAAATGTTGGACTTTTTAGTATAGGAACATATCCAAGCTTTCTTAAAAGTTTATCAATCCATTTTTTCATAGTTTTACCCTTTTATTACCTGATAAGAATTAA
>ERZ795054.2085-NODE-2085-length-17354-cov-6.524423_pt1 | contig 17354 bp, 14 predicted proteins | sample MGYA00375138_ERZ795054 | MGnify/ENA primary metagenome ERZ795054 (study PRJEB30183, sample SAMN05720215) | anaerobic digester metagenome | isolation source: active sludge of municipal wastewater-treating anaerobic digesters | place: USA | collected 2014-12-23 ... | reverse complement strand
GCGGGGAGATCGCCCTCCTCGCCCGGGTCGCGAGGCCCGACGCGGCGCTCGTCACGCTGATCGCCCCGGAGCACACGGAGGGGATCGGGACGATCGAGGACGTGGCCGAGGAGGAGGGGGACCTCTTCGCGGCGCTCGGGGCGGACGGCTGCGCGATCGGAAACGGCGACGACCCGCGCGTCGCGGCGCAGATCGCCCGCGCCCCCGGGGAGCGCCGGATCCTCTACGGCTTCGGTGAGGGGTGCCACCTGCGCGCCGTCGCGCGCGAGAGCCGCGGGCTCGGGGGGAGCCTCCTCCACGTCGCCCTCGCGGGGGCGGAGGCGTTCGCGTACGAGGTCCCCCTCGCCGGAGAGGCGGGCGCGTACGCAGCGCTCGCCGCGCTCGCGGCGGTGCGGGGGCTCCTCGGAGTCGATGCGCCGCCTGAGGCGCTCCGCGAGGCGCTCCTCCGGGTCGCCTCGGTCCGGGACGGGCGCTTCGCGCCGGAGACGCTCGCCGACGGGACCGTCCTCCTCGACGACACCTACAACTCGAACACCGGCTCGGCGCTCTCCTCGCTGAGGACGGCGCGCGAGCTGGCCGACGCGCTCGGGCGCAGGCTCGTCCTCGTCCTCGGCGAGATGCGCGAGCTCGGACCGCTCGCTGCCGCCGAGCACGACGTCGTCGCGGGGGCCGCGGTGGCGGCCCGGCCGGCGGCGCTCGTCGCCGTGAACGGCGAGGCGGCTCGCTTCGCGCGCGCCGCGGAGGCCGCCGGGGTCCCGGCGGCGTTCTTCGAGACGGGGGAGGAGGCGGCACCCCGCGTCGTGGAGACGGTCCGTCCCGGGGACGTCGTCCTCGTGAAGGCCTCACGCGGCGTCCGGCTCGAGACCGTGGCCGCGGCCCTCCGGGCCGCGCGCTAATCTGGGGACGGAGGCCGAAGAGATGTCCACGCCGCTCGTCGGGATCGTGATGGGGAGCGCCTCGGACCACGAGACGATGGCGAAGGCGGAGGAGGTCCTCCGCGACTTCGGCGTGCCGTACGAGACCTCGGTCGTCTCCGCGCACCGGATGCCCGAGGAGATGTTCGACTACGCGAAGGGAGCGGCGGCGCGCGGGCTGAAGGTGATCATCGCGGGAGCGGGGGGCGCGGCGCACCTTCCCGGCATGGTCTCGGCGCTGACGACGCTCCCGGTCCTCGGTGTCCCGGTCCAGAGCCGCGCCCTCTCGGGCCTCGACAGCCTCCTCTCGATCGTCCAGATGCCGGGGGGCGTCCCGACCGCGACGTTCGCGATCGGCCCCGCCGGCGCGACGAACGCCGGGCTCTTCGCCGTGAAGGTCCTCGCGCTCTCGGACCCGGCGCTCGCCGCGAAGCTCGAGGCGCACCGGGAGTCGCTCCGGGAGAAGGCGCGGGCGGGGAACGCGGAGGTCCGGAGCCCGCGCGGCGGGACTGCGCCGTGACGACGGTCGGCATCCTCGGCGGAGGGCAGCTCGGCGCGATGCTCGCCTCGTCGCTCCAGGATCTCGGCGCCGACGTCCACGTCTTCGACCCCGACCCGACGGCCCCGGCGCTCCGCCGCGCGGCCCGCGCGGTGAGCGCTCCCTGGCGCGACACCGCCCGCCTGCAGGAGCTCTTCGACGCCTGCGACGTCGTCACGTACGAGTTCGAGAACGTCGAGACCGAAGGGCTCGCCCGCGTCTCGGGGCTCGAGAAGCTCGCCCCGTCGCTCGACGTCCTCCGGACGACGCAGGACCGGGCGCTCGAGAAGGAGTTCTTCCGAGCCCACGGCCTGCCGCATGTCGCGTTCGCCGCCGGACGGGACGCGGACGACCTGCGTGCGGCGGTGCGGTCGTTCGGGCTCCCCGCGATCCTCAAGACCGGGCGCGGCGGCTACGACGGGAAGGGGCAGTGGAAGCTTGCGTCGGAGGACGAGCTGGAGGCGCTCCTCGCGTCGCCGGCGCGCGACGCGCTGGAGGCCGGAGGGTGGGTCCTCGAGGAGCCGATCGAGATCGTCCTCGAGGCGAGCGCCATCGTGGCGCGCGAGAAGAACGGGGACGAGGTCGTCTTCCCCCTCTTCGAGAACGTCCATCGCGACCACATCCTCGACGTCACGCTCGTGCCGGCCCGCCTCCCCGTCGACCTCGAGGCGGAGGCGAAGTCCGTCGCCCTTTCGGCGGCCCGGGCCCTCGGCGTCACCGGCCTCCTGACGACGGAGCTTTTCGTCGGGCGGTCGGCGCGCCACCGCTCCACCGACGTCCGGATCTTCACGAACGAGCTGGCGCCGCGCCCCCACAACTCCGGGCACGTCACCCGCAAGGCTTGTACGTACAGTCAGTTCGAAGCTCTCGCCCGGGTCCTCCTCGGTGTCCCTCTCGTCCCGCCGCGTCTCCTCTCGGGCGGCGCCTTCTGCATGGCGAACCTCCTCGGCGAGGTCTGGCAGGCTCAGGGATCGGAAGGGAGCCTCGACCTCTCGGCCTGGGAGGGGAATCCCGACCTCCTCGAGGTCGTCCTCTACGGCAAGAGTGGCGTTGCCACGAAGCGGAAGATGGGGCATCTCGTCGCCCGGGGGGCCGGGGCCGAGGAGGCGATCGCCGCCGCACGGGCCTGCCGGAAGGCGCTTTCGCGAAGAGGACCGCAGGGGTCCTTATAATCAGCGGTTCGGATGTCCGGCACCGGCCTCTCCAACCTCCTCTTCGGCCTTCTCGCCCTCGTCTGCTACGGGGGGGCGACGCTCCTCTACGTCACGTGGCTCCGCCATCCGAAGGTCTCGGCCGGCCGGCTGGCGACGCTCCTCGCCGCGGCGGGAGCGGTCTTCAACTTCGTCTTCCTCTACGTCCGCTCCCTCGCCCTGAAGACCGTTCCCTACGGCGACCTTCTCGGGTCGATGGCGCTCTTCGGGCTCTTCCTGGCGGCGATGAGCCTGATCCTGGAGGCGCGGCACCACGACCGCTCCCTCGGCGCGTTCCTGATGCCGGTATCGCTCTTCTTCCTCCTCCACTCGTTCCTCCTTCCCGGGGGAAGCCTCCCGAAGCAGGAGATGCGAGGTTCGATCTTCGCGTTCCACGTCACGCTCAACATGCTGAGCTATTCGGCGTTCGCCGTGGCGTGCGCCCTCTCGCTCCTCTACCTCGTCCTCGGCCGGCGGCTCCGGAGCAAGCGGCACGTCCTGAACGGTCCCGTCTCGCGACTCCCTTCCCTGAGCTACCTGGAGCGGGCCGCGCGGACCTCCATCGGAGTCGGCGTCGTCTCGCTCGCGGCCGGGCTGACGATGGGTTTCCTCTGGGCCTACAAGGTCTGGCACGTCGAGCATCCCGGGTGGCTCCTCGACGCCAAGGTCTGGGGCTCGGTCGTGACGTTCGCCTTCTACCTCTGGGTCTTCGTCCGGGCGCACCGGGGCGCGGCCCCCGGGTCGACGGCGAAGCTCTCGATCGCCGGCTTCGTCCTCGTCCTCCTCTCGTACACCGCCGTGAACCTCTTCTTCTCGAAGGTCCACTCGTTCGCCTGATGCCTCCCGAGATCGTCTTCGTCGGCTGGAGCCACCAGGGCGCGGATCTCGACCTGAGGGCGCGGCTCGCCTTCACTCCGGAGAAGGCCCGGGAGGCGCTCGAGGGGCTCTTCCGCGAGCGGATCCTGACCGAGGGCGCGGTCGTCTCGACCTGCAACCGGGCGGAGGTCTACGGCGTCAGCGAGGTCCCCGACAGCATCGACGCCCTCGCCGAGTTCTTCTCCCGCTTCCACGGCGTCGAGGCGAGCGTCCTCCGCGAAAAGGCGTTCTCGGGGCAGGGCGAGGCGACGGTGAGGCACCTCTTCCGCGTCGCCTCCGGGCTCGACTCGATGGTCCTCGGCGAGGCGCAGATCCTCGGCCAGATCCGCGAGGCGCACCGGCGCGCCGCCGAGGCGGGGACCGCCCGCGCCGTCACGAGCCGGCTCTTCCAGAGCGCCCTCGAGTGCGGCAAGCGGGTCCGGACCGAGACGTCGCTCGGCGCGCGGCCCGTCTCCGTCCCGGGCATCGCCCTCTCCCTCGTCGGCCGGATCTTCGAGTCGGTCTCCGACTGCAAGGTCCTCCTCCTCGGCGCGGGCGAGACCGTGGAGCTGACGGCCCGCCTCCTCGCCGACGACGGCGTGAAGCAGATCACCTTCACGAACCGCTCCCCCGAGAAGGCGAAGGCGCTCGCCGGCTGCTTCCACGGCTGGACGGTGCCGTGGGAGGAGAGGGCGAAGGCGTTCGCGGAGGTCGACATCGTCCTCTCGGCGACGGGGGCGACCGAGCCGGTCGTCACGTTCGACATGCTCAAGCCGGTCCTCGGACGGGGGCGGCGACGCGGACCGCTCCTGATCCTGGACGTCGCCGTCCCGCGGGACGTCGACCCGAGGGTCGAGGAGTTCTCCGACGTCTACCGCTACGACATGGACGCCCTCGGAGAGCTCGCCTGCGACAACGCGAAGGACCGGATGGCCGACGTCCCTCAGGCCGAGCGGATCGTGGAGGAGTCGACCGAGCGCTTCCTCGGCTGGCTCGCCGGGCTCTCCCACGTCGACACGCTGAAGACCCTGCGCGGGCGGCTCGAGAAGGCCCGCGTCGACGAGCTGGAGCGGTACGCCGGGAAGCTCGCGCACCTCTCCGCCGAGGACCGCGCCGTCGTCGAGCGGATGACCGAGACGCTGATCCACAAGATCCTTCACAACCCCACGATCGGCCTGAAGGAGGGGGACGCCTCCGAGCGCCTCACCCGCGCGGCCGTCGTGAGGGCCCTCTTCCGGCTGGACGGCGGGGAGTAGGGGCCGGACCACGAAACCGAGGAATGCCTTGCCACGAAGCCGGGGGGCACGGGGTGCGGCGGATGGCGCTCCCCGGAGAGCGTAGGGCGCGCCGGTCGCAGCCCCGCCGAAGGACGAGGAAAGGACGACGATGAGCCACGGACGACCCCTCCGGATGGGAACGCGCGCGAGCCTCCTCGCGCGGACGCAGTCGGGACACGTCGCCGCCGCGCTGACGAAGGCGACGGGGCGCGCGGTCGAGGAGGTCCTCGTGAGGACCGAGGGGGACCAGCTCTCGACCGAGGGGCGGATCCCGGCGGCCGGCGACTCCGTCGGCGTCTTCGTCCGCGCGCTCGACGACGCCCTCCGGCGGAACGAGATCGACTTCGCCGTCCACTCCCTCAAGGACGTCCCGACCGAGTACGCCGAGGACCTCCTCCTCGCCGCGGTCCCGGTCCGGGCCGACGTCCGCGACGCGCTCGTCGTCGCCTCGCGGCACGACGCGAAGGACGTCCGATCGCTCCCGCAGGGGGCGAGGGTCGCGACGGCGAGCCCGCGCCGCGTCGCGCAGCTTCTCCGGCTCCGCCCCGACCTCGAGACCGTCACGATGGCGGGGAACGTCGACACGCGCCTGCGCCGCCTCGAGGAGGGGCGCGCCGACGCGCTCATCCTTGCCTGCGCCGGCCTCGACCGCCTTTCCCTCGGCGAGCGGATCACGCAGAGGATCCCGCTCGACGAGCTCCTCGCCGCGCCGGCCCAGGGGGCGCTCGGGATCTCCTGCCGGAGAGACGACGCTGACGCCGCGGCCGCGATCTCCCACCTCGACGACCCGGCGACGAACGCCGCCGCGGCCGCGGAACGCAGCCTCCTGAACGCACTCCGGGCGGGCTGCCGGGCCCCGGTCGCCGCGCTCGCGACGCCGGGAGGCGGCGGGACGCTCGCCCTGCGGGCGCGCGTCCTCTCCCTCGACGGCTCCGCGATGATCGAGGACGAGGCCTCCGGCACCGTCGAAGATCCGCTCGCGCTCGGCCGGCTCCTCGCGGAGCGCCTCCTCGCCCGCGGAGCGGAGCAGCTCGTCACGGAGGCCCGAGCGGCCGGCCGATGAGGAGGGTCCTCCTCCTCCGGCCCACGGGCGGCCCCGTCGTCGGCGCCGACCTCCTCGTCACCCACCGGGTCGTCCCGGTCCCTGCGGCGCTCGCGGAGACGGCGGCGTACACCGCCGAGGGGGCGATCCTCGTCGTCTCCTCGCTGAACGCCGTCGACATGCTGAGCGACGCTCCGGAAGGAAACCTCCTCGTGCGTCCTTTCCGCCTCGTCGTCTCCGCCGGGGCCGGGACGTCTCGGGCTCTCGAGGCGGCCGGCGTCGCGGAGGTCGTCACCCCCGACCCGCCCGGCGCGGTCGGGATCCTCGCGGAGCTCGCGCGGCGCGGAGAGTCGGGCCGGCTCCTCTGGCCGCGCGGCTCCGACGCCGACGTCGCGCCCCTTTCGGAGCTCGCGTCGCGCGGCTTCGAGGTGACGGCGCCGATCGTCTACGTGAAGGAGCCGCTCACCGCGCTCGACGACCGGACGCTCTCGGCCTTCCGCGCGGGGGAGTACGACGCGCTGGCGATCGGGTCGCTCGCCGCGCTCGACGTCTTCCTCTCCGCGCTCGGCGCTTCGGCGGCCCGGGAGCTGCCGCCGGTAAGATTCGGCGTCCTCGGTCCGGAGACGGCACGCCTCCTCGTCGCGCGTGGCTTCCCCGAGCCGTCCGTCCCCGCGAAGCCCCTCCTCACCGACCTGATCGCGCTCCTGAAGGAGGCCTGACCCATGGCGTTCCCCCTCCACCGCTACCGCCGCCTGCGCCTTTCGGAGTCGCTCCGGACGATGGTCCGCGAGACGACGCTCGACCCGGCCGACTTCATCGCCCCGATGTTCGTCGTCCCGGGAGAAGGGATCCGGCAGCCGATCCCGTCGATGCCGGGCGTCGACCGCGTCTCGCCCGACCTCGCCGCGAAGGACGCCGCCGAGCTCGCCGCGCGCGGCGTCCTCTCGGTCATCCTCTTCGGCATCCCGGACCACAAGGACGCCGTCGGCTCGCCCTCCGCCGACCTCTCCGGACCCGTCTGCCGCGCCGTCGAGGCGATCAAGCGGGCGAGCCCCGCGACCGTCGTCATGACGGACGTCTGCCTCTGCGAGTACACCGACCACGGGCACTGCGGCGTCATCGTCGACCAGGCCGTCGACAACGACGCGACGCTCCCGATCCTCGCGGCGGAGGCGCTCGCGCACGCGCGGGCGGGGGCCGACGTCGTCGCCCCGAGCGACATGATGGACGGCCGGGTCCGCGCAATCCGGGACGTCCTCGACGCGAGCGGCTTCCGGAACGTCCCGATCCTCTCGTACGCGGCGAAGTACGCGAGCGGCTTCTACGGGCCGTTCCGCGAGGCGGCCGAGTCGACCCCGGCGTTCGGCGACCGGCGCGCCTACCAGATGGACCCGGCGAACGTCCGCGAGGCGGTCAAGGAGATCCTCTCCGACGTCGAGGAGGGGGCCGACATGGTCATGGTCAAGCCGGCCCTCTCGTACCTCGACGTCGTCCGGGCGGCGAAGGAGGTCACGAACGTCCCGCTCGCCACCTACAACGTCTCGGGCGAGTACGCGATGGTGAAGGCCGCCGCCGAGCGCGGCTGGATCGACGGCAAGCGCGTGACGCTCGAGATCCTGACGTCGATGAAGCGCGCAGGCGCGGACCTGATCCTGACCTACCACGCGAAGGAGGCCGCCGAGTGGCTGCAAGGAAGATGAGGCGGAAGGCGGCCGCGCCGCCGCCCGCGCCGAAGAAGAAGGCCCCGAAGAGGCCCGTCGCCCCCCGCCGCCGCCGCGTCCGGCGGACCGTCGAGTCGGACCGGCTCTACGCCCGAGCGAAGGCGAAGATGCCGGGCGGCGTCAGCTCGCCCGTCCGCTCGTTCAAGTCCGTCGGCGCCACGCCGTTCTTCGTGAAGAAGGCGAAGGGCTCGATCCTCGTCGACGCCGACGGGAACCGCTACGTCGACTACGTCATGTCCTACGGGCCGCACCTCTTCGGGCACATGCCGAAGGCGGTCGCCTCGGCGATCCGCAAGGCCCTCCCGCGGGGGACCTCCTACGGCGCCCCGTGCCGCGCCGAGGTGGAGCTCGCCGAGCGCGTGACACGCCTCGTCCCGTCGATGGAGAAGGTCCGTTTCGTCTCGTCCGGCACCGAGGCGGCGATGAGCGCGGTGCGCCTCGCGCGGGCGATCACGGGGCGCGACCTCGTGCTCAAGTTCTCGGGCTGCTACCACGGCCATGCCGACTCGTTCCTCGTCGCGGCCGGCTCCGGCCTCGCGACGCTCGGGATCCCCGGCTCGCCGGGCGTCCCGGCCGAGCTCGCGAAGGCGACGATCACCGCGACGTACAACGACCTCGAGTCCGTCGAGGCCCTCTTCCGGAAGTACCCGGGGAAGATCGCCGTCATCGCCGTCGAGCCGGTCGCCGCGAACATGGGCGTCGTCCTGCCGAAACCGGGCTTCCTCGAGGGCCTCCGGAAGATCGCGGACCGCGAGGGCGCGCTCCTCCTCTTCGACGAGGTCATCACCGGCTTCCGCCTCGCGAGAGGCGGCGCGCAGGAGCTCTTCGGCATCAAGCCCGACCTGACCTGCCTCGGGAAGATCCTCGGGGGCGGGCTCCCGGTCGGCGCCTACGGCGGCCGGGCGGACCTGATGGCCCACGTCGCCCCCGACGGCCCCGTCTACCAGGCGGGGACGCTCTCCGGGAACCCGCTCGCCATGGCGGCGGGGATCGCGATGCTCGACTCGCTCACTCCCGCGGCCTACGCGAAGCTCGAGCGGACCGCCGCGAAGCTCGAGAAGGGGATGCGGAAGGTCGCGAAGGAGCTCGGCGTCGAGGAGCGCCTCACGCTGAACCGCGTCGGATCGATCCTCACGCTCTTCTTCAATCCCGGACCCATCGCGAGCTTCGACGACGTCAAGAAGAGCGACGGCGCGGCGTTCAACCGCTGGTTCCACGGGCTCCTCAAGAGCGGCGTCTTCATCGCGCCCGCGGCGTTCGAGGCGATGTTCGTCTCGACCGCCCACACGGAGAAGGACCTCGCGAAGACGCTCGCGGCGCACCGCGAGGCGCTGAAGGAGGCCTTCGCGGAAGGCTGAGGACCGAGGGCGAAGCGCCTCGCCCGAGTTCGTCGGGCGAGGCGCTTCCCGGGCGGCCTGGATCTACTTCACCATCGGAACGAAGGCACCGTCTCCCGTGCGCTCCGCAGCTGCGGCGCCGTCGTTCACGACGCCGTACGCCACCCAAGGTGCGGTGCCCTTCGTCCGCTCGACGCGAACCCATCCGTTTCTGACGTTCGACGTGCGAAGGAAGTTGCCGATCTGAGTCCACCCGCCCGGCTCGAGGGTCCGATAGACCCTTTCCCCGGCAGGTGCCCCGCCGACTTCGCCGTCGAAGCACTGAAACGCCACCTCGATTGCGCCGGAGCCCGTGGGTCCCGTGTGGACCGCTGCGACGTTGGACCGGTTCTCCTCGTCCGACCGCAGGCCGTAGAGGAATGCCTCGCTCTTTGCCTCTTCTCCCCCGAGGACGCCCGGAAGGTAGAGCCCGAACTGTCCCTTTCCTGAGGGCGTCCGGGCCGCAACGCGCGCACCCGCCAGAATCGATGCGGCCGGTACGCCTTCGACCTCGATTCGGAGGGAACCAACGTAGCTGCTCATCGAGTATCTGGGCCCGACGCCTCCCGCCTTCTGCCTGAGCCAGTCGAGAGCGTCCGGGAACCTGGCGGCCTGGCCGGCGGGGAGGTCCAGCCGGAACGTCCCGCCCGGCCCGGCCGACGGCGTCGCCGACTCCACGTAGCGGATCGTGGCGACGGCGTCGACCGAAGCCGTGTTCGCGACGAAGAGCTCGCTCTGGAAGCCGCTGGTCTCGACGAGCACGGGGACCGTCAGGTAGGTCGCCGACGCCGAGCCGGAGGCCACGGGAGGCACGAACGACCCGTCGTTCGTCACGGCGTCGTTGATGACGGCGTACGCCGTCAGACCCCCGGTCGACGACGTCCGGTCGATCTTCGCCCAGGCCGTCGTGAGGCCGTTCGCCTCCAGGAGCTGAGCGGAGCCGTACTGGATCCAGCCGTACGGGGGAAGCGTCTCGTCCTGGCGGAAGACGACCGTTCGACCGGGCTCCGTCGCCGAGAACAGGGTGATGCGAATCGTCATCGGCTCCGCGGACGTGTTGACGACGGCGAGGTTCGTCCTGTCGACGCCGGCGGCGTTGCGAAGAGGGAAGAGCGTTACGGAGGCGGGCGAGGCTGCCGAGGCCCGGACGCCGCCGTACGCGAGGCCGGCACGTCCCACGGGCAGCGGCGCCAGGGTGGCCGACGTCGTGCGAGCCGTCGCCGCGACGTTCGTCTCGTCCACTGCGGGACCGACGAATGCGACCTTGAGCGTACCTCCCTGCTGGGGATCTGCCTTCGCGGTCGGCAGAGGCAAACCCGCGGAACGCAGGTAACCGAGAACGTCGTCGATGCGCCGCTGCTCGCCGGCGCCGAGCGTGAGTGTCGTCGAACCCGATCCCGCTTTCGATCCGAGAGTCGCGGTGTAGGCCAGCGTTGCGGTCGCCGGTCCCGAAGACCGGTTCGTCAGCGCCAGCTCGCTCACGTAATGCGCCGATCCGGTGTCGACGTCGAGGACGATGGGCACGACCCGGGCGGTTCCCTCCGGCGCGCAGGCATTCGCATTCAGGAAGGCCGTCCCGTTTGTGAGGATGTCGGGGGCGCGATCGTCATTGAGGTCCCCGAGAGTGACGGGCGAGAAGCGGGTGGGACCGAGCGTCGAGAGAAGGAGGAGGGGAGCGAAGCCGCCATCGCGCTTGCCCGCGAGGACGGCGACCTTCATCTCGGCGGAGTCGTTCGAGGCGACGAGGTCGGGCACCCCGTCGCGATTGAGGTCTCCGACCGCAAGGTTCCAGGGGTTCGTCCCGGCAGGGCTTGCGACGGCGGCTTCGAAAGACCCGTCGTTCTTTCCCTTCATGAAGAAGATGCTCGAGGCGGGCGTCGGGCTCCCATAGGAACCGATGGCGACGTCGAGAATCCCGTCGCGGTCGAAGTCGGCCAGCGCGAGGCCCTGGGCGGCGGTACCGGAGGCGTGGGGCAGAGAGCGTCGCCAGGGCGCGGCGAAGGCTCCCGCACCGTCCCCCAGCAGGACGACGAGCTCGGGCGGATAGAGAACCGCCACGGCGTCCGGCCTCCCGTCGCCGTTCAGGTCTCCCACGGCCGCGTTCACGTATTGCCTGTCCGTCACGTCGTCGAGGGTCCGCTCGGGACGGAACGTGCCGTCCCCGTTGCCGGGATAGAGAGCCAGGCGAGTTGCGGCGGAAGGCATGACGTAGGGAACGATAAGGTCGGCTTTCCCGTCTCCGGTCGCGTCACCGATCGCGAGGACCTGGAATCGTGCTGACTCCCCCACGGCGAGCGGAGATCCCTTGTCTTCAAACCCGAAGTAGTCATCGGGATCGCCTCCTGTGGGCCCCCCGCCTCCAGGCCCACCAGCGAGGCTCCTGTTCAGGAGGACTTTGCTGCGCGGTCCCGAGCCCGACGCCACGAGGTCGGTACGGCGGTCGCCGTCGAGGTCTCCCGCGAAGAGCCCCCAGACGTTGCCGACGCCGGCACTGGCGGTCCCGAGCGGCACGAATGAGCCGGCAGCGTCCCGCTTGAAGAAGCGGATGGCCGCGGTCGTTCCCGTTCTCGCGACGGCGACGTCGTTCGCCTTCCCGTCACCGTCGAAGTCCCCGGCGACGATCAGGTCCGTGTCGGCCGCCACGACGACGCCCGGCCCGTAGGAGGGCTGCGGGCATTCCGCCCGTGCCGATCCGGCGAATGCCACGACACAGAACGCCACGACGAGGGGCGAGAGCCGAAGAAGTCGGCGACACTTCCTGTCCATGTATGGCTCCTTTTCGGAGGAATGCCTGCCCGTAGTTTATTCCTCTCGGCTTTGGACAGGCAGATGAGACCGTCCGCTCGAACCGAGAGCAGCCGGGGAGAGCCCCCTTGTCGGGGGTCGACGTCACTGACGCCCGAGACCCACGGGAGGCCGGAGAGATCCCAGGCTTCCCTTCCGCGCGTGAGCGCGACTTCGAACAGGGGCACGGCGCTTCGCCGCTCCGGGCGGTCCGACCGGATCTGGCCTATCGTGGATCAGTGACGCGCCGCCCCTGGACCCCGCCGGAGACCATCGAGACGCCGCGGCTTCGCCTGCGTCGCCCGCGCGCCGACGACGCCGAGGCCGTCTTCGCGTACGCGCGCGATCCCGCCGTGACCCGGCTGATGGACTGGCCGACGCACGTCTCGGTCGAGACGAGCCGCCGCTTCCTCGCGTTCTGCGAGACGGGCTGGGAAACGGGTACGGAGTTCACGTGGCTGTTGACGCTCCCTCCCTCGGACCGGGCGGTCGGCGCGATCGCCTGCCGTCCGAAGGAGCGCGGCGTGGAGCTCGGCTACGTCCTCCACCGCGACGTCCACGGCCGCGGCCTGGCGACCGAGGCGTCGCGCGCCCTCGTCGGGTGGCTGACGTCGATGCCGGACGTCGTGCGCATCGAGGCGACGTGCGACGTCGAGAACGAGGCCTCGGCCCGTGTCCTCGAGAAGGCGGGCCTGGCGCGCGAGCGGCTCCTCCCGGCGTATGGGGCCCGGCCGAACCTCGGCCCCGACCCGCGCGACGCGTACCTCTTCGCCTGGACGCGTCCGGCGGACTGATGGCCGGAAGCGCTTCGAAAGGAGACTCCGGGAACATGGCCCTCAGCGTTTTCGACGACCCGAACCAGCCGCCGGAGCCGGCGGTCCTCCGCAGACGGCTCGGCCCCGTGGCGACGGCGTGGAGCGCGCTCGTCGACGGCGTCGCCGAGCGCTGCGGCCCGATCGAGGAGCTCTGGAAGTACGGAGGCGCGAGGTTCGGCTGGTCGCTCCGGCTCCTCCGGAAGGGGCGCGTCCTCCTCTACCTGACCCCGCTCGAGGGCCGGCTCCTCGCCGGCCTCGTCCTGGGCGGAAAGGCGGTCGCGGCGGCGCGGGAAGCCGGTCTGCCGCCGGCGCTCCTCGCTCAGGTCGACGCGGCGCCGCAGTATGCCGAGGGCCGGGGTCTCCGGGTCGAGGTTTCAGGGCCCGACGACGTGGAGGGCCTCCTTCTCCTCGTCGGCCTCAAGGCGGACCCGTCCGTCCCGCCGCCGGTCACCGCCCAGAGCCCGTCCCGAGCCGGGCGACCGCGCGGTGGCGGGGGCATCCGACGAGGTGGTCGTTGACGACCCCGACAGCCTGCAGGTAGGCGTAGACGATCGTCGGGCCGACGAACCGGAAGCCGCGAATCCGGAGCTCCTTGGAGATCGACTCCGCGAGGGGCGTCTTCGCGGGAACTTCCCCCATCTCCCGGAACGCTCCCTGGACAGGCCTGCCGCCGACGTGCGCCCAGAGCCAGGAGGAGAAGCTCCCGGCCTCCCTCTGCAGCGCGAGGTACGCCTTCGCGCTGTCGATCGCGGATTCGATCTTGAGGCGGTTCCGGACGATGCCGGCGTCGCCGAGGAGGCGCTTCACGTCCCCAGGACCGAAGCGCGCCACTTTCTCGGGGTCGAAGCCGGCGAAGGCCCTCCGGTAGCTCTCGCGCTTGCGCAGGATCGTGAGCCAGGAGAGGCCGGCCTGCGCCCCTTCCAGGACGAGCATCTCGAAGAGGTGCCTCTCGTCGCGCGAGGGGACTCCCCACTCCTCGTCGTGATACGAAACGTAGAGCGGGTCCGAGCCCGCCCAGGGGCAACGGGCGCCTTCGGGCATGCCGGGGATGATCTCACCAGGACCGGCGTGGGGTGGTGCGTTCCGGGGTCACTTCCGTCCGATGCGTCCGATCGTCCGCGACCTCGCCGGAGAAGCGATCCTCCACGGATCGCTCCCGGGTCGGCTCTTCCGGACCGCCCTCGCCGCCCTGCTCGCCGCCTCCGCGGTTCTCCTGGCCGGTTGAGCAGGGCGGGTCCGTCTCAGTCGTCGAGAGCCTCCGCGAGGAGCGTGCCGAGCCGCTCGTACTCCGCCCTCGCGTTGTAGAGCTGGGCCGAGACGCGGACGAGCATCCCGCCCGGAGAGGGCCAGGGGTAGAGCCACGCCTCGACGCCGCGCTCCCGGAGCCACCCGCCGAGCCCCTGGGGGCCGAGCCGCGTGGCTGTCGAGCCGGGCGCGGCCTTCGGGAGCGGCACGGACGCCATCGACCCGACCATCTCCGCGGGGGCGGCCGGAGGGACGTGGAGCACCTTCTCGACCGTTTCCCGCGCCTCGAGGGCGAGCGCGCGGTTCCGCGTCATCACCTCGGGCCAGCCGCCGGGCAGCAGGGCGCCGAGCGCGTCGAGCGCCGCGGGGATCGTCAGCCAGGGCGTCGGGTCACACGTCCCGGTCCAGTCGAACTCGGCCCGGAAGCGTGCCGGCGACGCCTCTTCGGAGTAGCCGAGGCTCGTGACGGCAGGCCGCGCGCGCGTCCGGAGGTCCCTTCGGACGTGGAGGAACGCGGCCCCCTTCGGGGCGCAGAGCCACTTGTGGGCGTTCCCCGTGTACCAGCCGGCGCCCAGGCGGTCGAGGTCGATCGGCACCATGCCCGGGGCGTGGGCACCGTCGACGAGCGTCTCGACGCCCCGTTCGCGGAGCGCGGCGACGAGACGCGCGATCGGGAAGACGAGCGCCGTCGGGCTGGTGACGTGGTCGAGGAGCGCGAGACGGGTCCGGGGGGAGACGGCCGAGAGGACGGGGCCGACGACGTCCTCCTCGCCTCCGAGCGGGAACGGGACGTCGGCCACGACGAGGCGGGCTCCCGTGCGGCCGCAGACGTGCGCGAGCGCGTTGCGGCAGCCGGGGTACGCGTGCGTCGTGGTGAGCAGCTCGTCGCCCGGGCCGAGGTCGAGGGAGCCGAGGACGGCGTTCACTCCGGTCGTCGCGTTCGGGACGAACGCGAGGTCGTCGGGCTCGGCTCCGAGGAACGGGCCAAGGACGGCGCGGACTTCGGCGAGCCGTTCCGGGAGCCGCCGCACGAGGAAGTCGACCGGCTCGCGCTCGAGCTCGGCGCGGAGCTCGGCCTGACGGTCGAGCACGGCGGCGGGACAGGCGCCGAAGGAGCCGTGGTTCAGGAAGGAGACGCCCGGGTCGAGCCTCCAGAGGCGCGCGAAGAGGCTTTCTCCGGACGGGACCGCGCGAGGCGCCCGGCCGTCCGCCTCCGCCGTCATGCCAGGCCGTACCGCTCGAGGCGGGTATAGAGCTGGGCGCGTGTCAGGCCGAGGAGCTTCGCGGCCCGGCTCCGGTTGTTCCGCGCCTTCTCGAGAGCCTGGGTGACGAGGGTCTTCTCGAGGGCGTCGAGGTCGAGCCCCCCGGGCGGAAGCTCGATCGCCGAGGCGGAGGCGACGCGCGCCTCCCCGCTCCGCGCGACGGCGATCGGGAGGTGCTCCGCCTGGACGAGGCCCCCCTCCGAGAGGATGACCGCGCGCTCGAGGGCGTTCCGCAGCTCTCGGACGTTTCCCGGCCAGGAGTAGGCAAGGAGGAGCTCGCGCGCCTCCCGGGAGACGCCGGGCGCGGGCCGGCCGACGTTCCGGGAGAGGTCCTCCAGGAACCGTTCCGTCAGGAGGAGGACGTCCTCGGGGCGCTCGCGAAGCGGTGGGAGGTGGATCTCGAAGACGGAGAGGCGGTAGAAGAGGTCCTCGCGGAAATCGCCGCGGGCCATCGCGGCATGGAGGTCCCGGTTCGTCGCGGCGACGATCCTCACCTCGGCCTTCAGGACCTTCGCACCACCGAGCCGCTGGAACTCCCGCGCCTCCAGGACGCGGAGGAGCTTCGCCTGGACGAGTGGGCTCGTCTCGCCCGCCTCGTCCAGGAAGAGCGTTCCGCCCGCGGCCTGCTCGAGCCGCCCCGCGCGCGAGGCATAGGCCCCGGTGAACGCCCCCTTCTCGTATCCGAAGAGCTCCGACTCGAGGAGCTGCTCGGGGAGAGCCGCGCAGTTGAGCGCGACGAACGGGCCGGAGCTTCGGGCGGAGGCGCGGTGGACCGCGCGTGCGACGACCTCCTTGCCGGTCCCCGATTCGCCCGTCAGGAGGACCGTCGTCTCCGTCGGAGCGACCTTGGAAGCCTGGACGAGGACCGAGCGCCAGGCGGGCGAGGCGCCGACGACGCGACCGAACCCGTCGCGCGACTCGAGCTCGTCGGCGAGGGCGCGGACGCGGACCTCGAGCCGGGCGGCCTCCTGCCGGGCCTCCTCCGCCCTGCGGGCCTCCTCGGCGAGCCGCTGGTGGGAGAACGCGAGGGCGACCTGGTCGGCGACCCGGAGGGCGAGGTCCACGTCCTCCTCCCGGAAGCTCTGCGTCTCGCGGGCGTGGAACGAGAGCGCCCCGACGGTCTTCCCCTCGAGCCGGATCGGGACCCTCAGGCTCGACCGGAGCCCGGCGGCGAGGAGGATCGCCCGGCGGGAGGAGTCGGCCGGGAGGTCGGCCTCCGCGTCGCCGACGATCTGGTAGTCGGCCACCATCTGCGCGCGTTCCGACTCGGGGATCGGGTAGCTGTCGGGGACCCAGTCGCGATCCCCGGAAACGGCCCACATCCGGTTCTCCGTCCGGTCCTCCGACAGGAGCCCGAGCGTCATCCGTTCGTGCGGGAGGACCTCGCGCGCGATCGCCGAGACCTGGTCGAAGACCTCGCGGACGTCGAGCGCCCTCGCGAGGGCGGGGGCGAGGGAATCGAGCTCCCGGTGCCGCCGGATCCTCCGTCGCTCCTCCTCGGCGAGCCGCTCGTGCTCGAGGGTGGCCGAGAGGATGTCGGCGATCGCCTGGGCCGTCGGCTCGTCGGCCGGGCCGAACCCGCGCGGCGCGCGCGAGGCGAACCAGAGGTCCCCGATCGGCACGTCGCCGCGGACGATCGTCGCGACGAGCATCGAGCGCATCCCCGCGTCGAGGAGCTCGCGGTCGGCCTGGCGGGTCGCATCGAGGGCGACGGCCGCCTCGTCGATCCTCCGCGGCGAAGCGGCGCCCGGCCAGAGGAGGGGGGACACGTCGTCCCGGCCGTAGCGGCGCCCCGCCTCGGCGCCGTCCGGCGTCGCGAGCCCCCACGAGAGGAGGGCGGGGCCGTCGACGATCCGCACGACGCCGGCGGCGTCGAACGGCAGGACGCGACGCGCGGCGCCCGCGACGCGCGCGAAGGCGTCCGGAAGCGAGAGCGTTTCCGTCACGGTCCGGGCGATCTCGGTCAGGACGCCGACGAGCGGCTCGACCGCGCGCGCGTCCCTGGGGTTGGTTGGCACGGAGCGGGCATTGTACCGGGCGCGTCCCTTAGACTCTCCCGGCCATGATTCCCGTTCGCGAGCTCGCCGAGCGCGTCCTCGCGGGGATCCCGCCGGCCATCGCCCGCGCCATCACCTGGGCGGAGACCGCGGACCCGCGATTCCCCGAACTCCTCGCCCACCTCTGGCCCCGAACGGGGCGCGCGCGGGTCGTCGGGCTGACGGGCGCTCCCGGCGCCGGGAAGTCGACCCTGACGGCCGCCCTCGCGAAGGCGTCGCGCGTCGAGGGACGGAAGGTCGGGATCGTCGCCGTCGACCCCTCCTCGCCCTTCACGGGC
>ERZ795054.2084-NODE-2084-length-17357-cov-4.841117_pt1 | contig 17357 bp, 21 predicted proteins | sample MGYA00375138_ERZ795054 | MGnify/ENA primary metagenome ERZ795054 (study PRJEB30183, sample SAMN05720215) | anaerobic digester metagenome | isolation source: active sludge of municipal wastewater-treating anaerobic digesters | place: USA | collected 2014-12-23 ... | reverse complement strand
CTGGACTTTGGGTATGTGAACGACCCGTCCGCCTGCGGGCGGATATGGAAGCACCGGGGGGAGCTATGGGTAGAGGAATGTTTTTACGAGACAGAATTGACGAACGTCCCAGGTGAAAAAGACCCTGACAAACCGAGCCTGCATTCGCGGTTCAAAGAGCATGGCGTAAAAGCTGAAGACCTGATAATCGCAGACAGCGCAGAGCAGAAATCTATAAACGAGCTGAGGGATAGGGACTGGTGCTGCATCCCGATAAGCAAAGGCGCGGTGAATGCAGAAATATCGAGGCTGTCAAAGTGGCGGGTGAACGTGATTGAAAGCCCCAACATTGCAGACGAAGTACGGCAGTACTGCTGGGTTCAAGACCGCATGACAGGCAAGGCTATCAACAAGCCGATTGACAAATACAACCACCACATGGACGGTATCAGATACGCCGTAAAATATTTGGAGGAACGGGGCATAATATAAAATTCTGCCCTATATTTGCGCATCCAAAATAATAACTGCACTCGTGGGGATGTTTTCATGGTTTGACGGGTTTTTCACCCCACGGGCTGCGCCCGCCAACGGCCTCAGCTGGTTCGCTGCGCTGGGGCTTGGCGTTGGGAAGTTCCGATTCAAAACCGCCGAGAAGTACCAAGAGGCATACGATTCCAGCCACGCGGCGTTCATGGTGGTGGATAAGCAGGCGACAATGGCAAGCTCCCTGCCATACATTTTCCGCAATTCAAAGGGTGCAGCGGTGCAAGGCTCGCCAGAGCAGGCGCTATGGGATAAGCTGGGGAAGGCGTTCCGATACCAGCTATTAGCCGACCTGCTGATACACGGTCAGGCGTACGTTAACGGGCTATCCTCCGTTGGCTTCGGTACGAAATTCCAAGACTTTGAAATCTTGCCGGCCAACAAAACCGCAGCCGTTAAAAATTCGCGCGGCGAGCTGGCATACTACGAAACTTATCAAAACGGCAAGCTGGTTAGGGTAGCAGAGCTGGATACCGTAATGCACCTCCAAATGCCTTCAAACTGCGGAACGCCTAAAAGCAAGCTGAGCGTATTAGGCGAGACGGTTACTGCATCCATGAGCATCGCGGAGACCGAGGCTTTCCTATTCAAAAACAGGGGCAGCTCCAAGATTATCAGCAACAACTCAGACCTGCCCATAACCCCGTCAGAGCGGGATAAACTGCAGGCTGCGTTTGACGCATCGGCAAGCGGGGAGCATAACGCGGGGAAGGCGTATCTTACGAACGCCAAGATTACCAGTACAGACCTATACCAGTCCCCCGCCGATCTGAACCTTGACGAATCGGGGCTGGCAAAGCTCCGCATCGTTGCGGGCGTGTACGGTTTGGACTCCAAGATATTCGGCGACCCCAACGCCTCTACCTACAACAATATGGCCGAGGCAATGCGGGCGGCATATACGCAGGTGTTCATCCCGCTGGCAAACGACTACCTTGTCAATGCGTTCAACAAGTGGTGGCTGGAAGCGAACTGGAAGAGCCAACTGCGGATGGAACTCGACCTATCAGCAGTCGATGAGATTAAGCTATCAGGCAAGGAGTTCGCAGAGACCGACCTGATACGGATGCAGAGCATCCGCGAGATTGCATCCATGCCTATCCCTCGCACGGGGCGCAAATCACTGCTGATGCAGGACATGGGCTACACCGATGAGCAGGCAGAGGCGGTACTGGGTACAGCCCCAGACCCGAGGCTGGAAACACTGAAGAGCCTCCCCCCGCTAATCGCAGGGAAGATCCTCGACAAGCTGAGCGATGAAGAGTTGAGGAAGATAATAGGGTTCTAATGTTCCACATGGAACAATAAAAGAAAAAGCCATGAGCGGAGCGAAAGAGAAAGCACGGCAGAAACTGGCGGACAAGCAGGCGAACCAAAACACCGTAAACAAATGATAATTGATAAATCGCAGTTCGCAGGCGCGAAAGAGATACGGGCGTACCTAGCCAAATACGGCGCGGAGGTATTGGCTGCAAAGCGGGCATCCATGAAATACGCGGACGGGTGCGGGGGCTACATCCTCAACCTGAAAACAGGATCGGATAAATCCGAACCCGATGCACCAGCAGCAGACCCGAACAGGATGAACAGGAAGTGTGTGATAAACACGACCAACCTTTTCGATTCCCATGAAGATGTGCACATTAACGGATTGTGGGACAAAGACCTATCCAAGTCAGCAGAGCGCGACCTGCTCCAAGAACACAAAAACAGCTTTGCGAATGTGATTGCCCACGGGGTGAAAGCATATACGCAGGACATGGACTTTGCGGATTTGGGTGTCGGCTTTTCCGGCAAGACGCAGGCACTTATTTTCGATGCAGATTTGGAGAGGGGGGACAACCCGCTGATGTTTGAAAAGTACGAAAAGAACAGGGTAAAGCAGCACAGCGTAGGGATGCGCTACGTTAAACTGCACCTCGCGATTGACGACAAAGACGAAAAACAAGAATACGCCAATTGGCAAACCTACTACCCCCTGATAGCAAACGGGGCGGACATTAAAGACGGCTACTTTTTCGCCGTCACCGAGGCAAAAATCATGGAAGGTTCGGCGGTTCTGCGGGGAAGCAACTTCGCAACGCCGACACTTCCAGCCGGGGCGAAAAGTGTTCCATGTGGAACACAAGAACCGAAAAGCAATAAATCATTTTATTTCCTACATTTGTAAAAAAAAAATCAGTATGTGGCGTAACGCAGACGGAACATTCAAAACCCTAAACGAGGCAGAGTATAACAGCCTCACCCCTGCACAGCAGGAAATGTACACAAAGGATCTGGCTGCGAACCGCAAGGCAGAGCTGGACGCGGTGCGCAAAGAAGCGGCAGAAGCCAAGGCTAAAACTGAAGAGCTGGAAACGGCTATGAAGGAGCAGGGCTTGGTAATCGGCAAGCTGATGTCGGGCGGGCTTGCAGCTCCTAAAAGCGTGCTTGGCGAGGTTGCAAAGTTTGTTGCAGAAAACGCGGAAACTATCAAGGGGCTGCACACCAAAGGCGGGTACATCGAGTACAAAGCCGTTGGCGCGGTTACATCGTCATCGGCTACCATGCCAGACGGCACGCCTGCAATCGTAGGCATCCAGACAGCACCTGCAGGCCCTATCAACCTCAAAACTCCGTTCATCGACTCGGTGATTACGCTCATGCCGACTGACCGTGCGGCTTACGCCTACACGGACATGCTGCCGAAAGAGGGGGATGCGGGCTTGGTAACTGAAGGCGGTTTGAAGCCTCAGATTGATTTCCGCTTCGAGACCCGTTATGCAACGCCGTTCAAAATTGCGGTGTGGACAAAGCTGACCGAGGAAGCCGCGCAGGACATTCCGAACGTCCAGTCGTTGGCAACGGATTACCTGCGCAAAAAGCACGACCTGAAGCGCCAGAACATAATCCTGTTTTCTGACGGTTTGGGTACGAACCCGAAAGGCTTGACAGCTTACGGGCGTGTGTTTTCGGCAGGCGCAATGGCGGTCCAGGTTGAGAACCCGAACATCATGGACGTAATCAATGCCTGCATCGTGGACATTGCCGACACCCACAACTTCGCAGACGAAGCGCCGTACATGGCCAACATCGTACTGATTAACCATGTGGACTTCTTCATCCATTTCGTTTCCGCGAAGGATGCAAACGGATTGCCGTTGTTCCCGACTGCGAGCCTCAGCAATACTGTTTCGGTGGGCGGGGTAACAATCATCCCTAATGCAGAGATCCCGACCGGCAAAATATTGGTTGCTGACGCATCTGTGTACAACGTAACCAGCTACCTGCCGTACAACGTTAAAATCGGCTGGGTAAACGATGATTTCATCCGCAACCGGTTTGTAATTTTGGCGGAGTCGCGGGCGCACATGTTCGTCAAAAAACTTGACGAGCAGGCAATCATCTACGATGACATTGCGACAATCAAGACAGCAATCACCAAGCCCTAACCAATAACCGCCCGCAGGCCAATAACCTGCGGGCATTATTAAAAAAATACATAGCCATGTACATAAAATTTTTGAGGGATCATTCGGCGGGCATCAAGGCGGGGACTGTTGCAAACTACGACACCGCAACAGGTGCGCGTTTGGTTAGCGAGGGTGTTGCGGAGATGTCGCACCCGCAAGGGTTCGCAGACTACAAAGCAGCTGCCCGTAAGTTGCGCGAAGAAGAGCAGGCGGAGTATGTTGCCAATGTGACCAAGGAAAACTTGGCACGCATCGAGCGGGCGAAGGAAGAGGCTAAGAAGCCGAAAGCTTTGACCGATGCGGAAAAGGTCAAGCTGCTTGAAAACGAACTGGCAGCCGCCCGCGAAACTATCGCTGCGCTGGAAGCCAAGATCACGGCAGTCGAAAAACCCGCAAAGAAGTAACCCATGAGCCTGTTTGTCAAACCGTCAGACTTTGCGCAGGGCGACCTGAAGCTGGCATATAATAACCTGTCAGAGGCAACGCTCCAGGCGGTTTGCGACAGTGTCGAGACAGAAACGCTCTGGGAACTTTTCGGTGTTGAAATGGCTGAGGCGTTCATTGCCGATTTTGATGTGGACACGCAAGAGTGCCTGCAGCTGAAGTACGAAGTACTCCGCGCACCGTTCGCGGTGCAGTGCGGCAGCGAGGTGCTGATGTCCGAGGGAATTAAGCGGATGCTGATGTATTTCGTATTTTTCGAGTACGGCAGGATGCAGGCAACGCAGATGCGCGAGATAGGCGCAACCTCTGCGGCGGCTGAAAACTCCACGCCTGTATCGGGCATAGGCGCGGGGCTGCACCTAAAATACAACAAGGGAGTGTCGCGGTACACTGCCATACAGCAGTATATCAGCTACAACCCGCAGAACTACGATTACACGTCGTACAAAGGTACGCCAAGAACCCGCACTACATGGCTGTAATAACACGCATAACGCTTGAAGGCGGGAACATCGTACTGCGGAGCAGTGCAGGAGTTATCCTGCTATGTACCCCCAGCCAGAACGCCTGCCTGAGCCTATGCGCCACAAACGCCGATGTGCTGTACCTATCCGACCAAATAACGGAGCGCAATCCATACGCGTTTAAAACGCCTATATCTGCAAGCCAAGTAACCGAACCTGCAGGGCCTTGGACGCGGGACGGCTTAACGGCTAAGCTGTCAGCTGAGTATATCGGGTTCGCCCCGGTTTCAAGCAGCGGAGGGGCGAACCCAAACGCAAAACCTGCCCACGCTCTTTCGGGCGCGTGGCGGCATCGGTAACACTGCCCTCTTCGGGGACAAGATACGCGGTTTTGGCGCTCAAGCCGGGCGGAACACCTAAGCTGTATATCAACTCTTTGGCGGTAATGGCGGCGACCAACAATAACCTATTGTGGGAGCTGCTGTACAACCCAACGGTTACGGGATTGGCTGCAGGGGACTATGTAGCCGTCCGGGGCAGTACTGCCTTGGGGGCTGTATTAGACAACACGCACACAGTAACAGGCACGCCCATTGCAGCCTCTGCGGGGTACGCAGCTAAAAACACGGTGGGGGACACCTCCCCCAGCGTGCTGCTCGAATTGTCAGGTTCTAATTTTGCCGTTCTGGCAGTAACCCCGCTGGCAAACAACCTAACGGTTTATGCGGCCCTAAACTTTGCAGAGCTATGATAATAGCGACCACTACGGCAACGGCTATCCATTTAGATCTTGGCGACCTTGCAGGGGCGTTCGGCAACGTCCGCAAAACCTGCATCCGCAAAGATGCAGTAATGTCTATCAACTTGGTAGGTTCCGGCGGCAATGAGTGCGTACGGTTTCGCTACCACGGCGGCGACAGCGATGAGGTGCATTACTCCATGTTCGCAACCGTTAACGGTTCGCCGGTATCAAGCAACGATGAGCTTTTCACAATCCTAACAACCGAGGCGTAATGCAGGATAGATTTTTGCAGATTTTAGGGTTATCAGGCTCTTCAGGCGCATGGATTGCTTCTAAATTAGAGTTCTTAAACTCCTATCTGGAAACGGTTAGCCTGATTATCGGTATCGCTTTGGGCGCATGGGCTATCTGCGACCGGATAAAAAAACGGCGCAAAGCGAAATGAGAGAGCAGATTGCCGATATAGTCGGAGGCTTCATAGCCTCTTTGCCTCTGCAGCAGCCAGTTCTGCAGGCAATCGCGGGGCAGAACAGCACTTTGCTGGAAGTTGCGGACGCCCTGCATCTACGCGCTGGGATGCAAGTATTGGTGGACGGCACGCCTGCAAAGGTGCTGAGCGTATCGGCTGGGCAGATAACCGCCGAGGGTGTTTTTCAGCTGGCGGAGTCGGTAGTGATACCCCCGCCCCAGTTTTTGCACGGGACGCCAATATCCGTAAATATAGAGCTGGGTACGCTACCCTCCGCCGCAAAGTTTCCAGCGGTGTATCTTTACGAGATTTTGCGCGACAGGCAGATTTTTGCAGATTCCAGCCCGATAGAGCGGGAATGCGAGATTATCTTGTTTTTTCTGGATAATGCAGACCCGGCATGGCTTACGGATGCGCATTATGACAACACGGTGCGCCGCATGGATGCGCTCGCCCAACACTTTCTTTCGCAGGTTTTGCTGTCCCCCCTGTTCGCAGGCGAGCTGATCGAGTACGCGGATACGATACCGCACGCAGATTTTGGCAGGTTTGCCCAGGAGCGCGGGCATATCAGGACTATCTTTGACGAGATGCTGAGCGGGGTAGAACTGAGGCTCAAACTTCCTATTAAGAAGAAAACAAATTGTATAGAGTAACAACCTAAAAATAAAAGCATTATGGCATTATGCAATTGCGATGTTGCGATAGGCAACACAGGACGCCCAGGGTGCATCCAGCTTTTGGATGTTACCCAGTTTTTGTTCCTGATGCACACGACGGCAGCAGATGGGACGAGAAACGGAATCCCAGTGAACACCGTGGTGGATCAGGCGTACATCACGGCGAGGATTAACGACCCGGACGAGACAAAGCGGTGGTATCCGACCCTGAAGCTGTCCACTGTTGAAGATGTTAGGGCAGAGCCTGTTACGCAGGAGATTGACGGCAAGGCGTTCATCCTACGCGAGGGCACGCGCACCTTCAAAGGTTCAGCAGTCCGGGCGAGCTACGTATATCTGTCCAAACTCAAAGGCGCGGAGTGCGCCCAAATATCCTGCTTCAATGCTGATGGGCAAAACCGTTTGTCTGGAACAGTTTCTGAAGACGGATTGAACTTTTACCCGCACCTGATCGAGGAAGGGACGTTCCACGTTTCGCTTGTCAAGCCGACCCGCGAGGCTGTCCAGCAGGTAGATATGATGTTCGCCTACTCGGAGTACGAACTTGACGAAAAAATCGACATGTTCACCACGTCTGCGAATTTCGCAGATATTGCGGCATCGGGCGGATTGATTGACGCATTTGCAGAGGTTACGGTAATCACCACGACTGGGTTTACCGCAGAACTTACCAGCGAATACGGCACTGTGAACAACCCGCACCACATCCAAGGATTGAAGGCTGCGGATTTTGCAATCCAGAACCGCACGACCTCTACGGCGGTAGTACCCACAACGGTAACCGAGACGGGCAAGGGTATCTACGCGATCGCTTTTGCTGCGCAGGCGGTGGGGGATGTGCTGGTGATAACTTCAGGCCGCAGCGGTTTGTTCATGGACTTCTTGGTAGTAATACCATAACCTACTTATCCTAAGAAGATTAGCCCCTCTTTTGGAGGGGCTTTTTTATTTGCCAAAACCGCACGTTTTTTGGTATCTTTGCGCATGTTTGGATTGGCAAAGATACTTTTCGGGATGATTATACGGCTGGATGCGGGGGGATTAGCCTCTAAAATCTGGCAGGATAAGGATGTGCAAGCTACAATAGTAGAGCTTAACACCAGAAAACAGCTGTACGATAAGGGTATCGACTCCCTGGGCAAACCTCTGCGCCCGCCCTATACCCCCTTCACAATAGATCATAAACTGGATGTCGGGCTTCCCGATGACAGGGTAACTCTTTATGAGACGGGGGCTTTCCATGCCTCTTTCGGGGTTAAACCCATGCCGGGGGGTGCGGAGATAGTTTACGACCCATACGTCATAAACGAAGACGGCGAATTTGAAGACCTCCGTGCGAAATACGGGCAGGATATTATCGGGTTGACGGAGGGCAGCAAGGCTATTTTAGCGGATTTAATGCGGGAAAAGATGCAGATATTGTTAAAACAGACGCTAAAACCATGAAAATACACACAATCGACACACTAAACATAGTACTCTTCCGCGAGATTCAGGAAACTGGAGACCTGCAAAAGCTGGGGGACGGAAGCAAAAAAGAGCTGAACGAGGCATGGGAGGGCATAAATGACGGGATTACGGCAATAATAGGCGCGAATCAGGACTATATACGCCTTTTGCAGGCGAAACGGCGGGAAATAGCATACCTTGAAGAGGCAAGGGCTGGGGACAGGTTCAAGCTGACCTTGGCGGAAATAGAGGCGCGGGAAGCTGAAGCAATCCTGAAAGAACTTGCAAAGCCCGGCGCAAACCTGATTGAAGACCTGATGCAGCTCTCAAAAATGCAGGGCTACCACTTGAAAAAAGAAGAATTAAGCGTCCGCGAGTATTACACATTAGTAAAAATAGCCAATGGACAAGTTAAAAAATGAGGATTTTTTCGACTCCGACCTGTTCAAAAATACGATAGCCTCCGCGAAAGAAGCAGAGGCGGCGTTCGCAGGCATAGAAACCGCAATAAAAGCAGTACTCACACAGAGCGCAAAGCTGGCAAACGAGACGCCGCTGGAAGGGTACAAAAACATCCAAACCGCAGCGAAAGCAATCGAGACCTACGCGCTGGCGCAGGAACAGCTGGCGAAAGTAGAGGCGGAGCGGGCTAAGCTGGCAGAGCAGCTGGCGAAAGCTGAGGCGGAGCTGGCTAAGGCGCAGGAAAAAGCGAAGAAAGCCTCGGACGAAAACAGGAAAGCAAAAGAAGCTGAGGCAGAACAAGCTAAGAAAACCGCAGCAGAGAAAAAGAAAGCGGCAGAGGAAGCCAAGAAGGCAGAGGCGGAGGCTAAGCGCATAGCGAAAGAAACCGCAGAGGCTGAAAAGCAGGCCGCGAAAGAAAGAACCGCAGCCGCAAAAGAGGCAGAGGCAGGCGCGAAAGAGCGGGTGCGGGCGGCGGAATCAAGAGCCAAGAGGGCAACCGAGGCAGAAAAAGCAGCGGCGGCTGAACAGCTGAAACTGGCACGGCAGGCGGAGGCAGGAGTAAAAGAGCGTGTTCGGATCGCCGAGGCTGCTGAAAAGAAGCTGGCGAAAGAAAGGGCGCAGGCGGAAAAAGAAGCTGAAAAGAACGCAAAAGCTGAAAAGAAACGAAGGGGAGAAGCGTATAAAGATGCACAGAGGCATCTAGCCCAGACCGATGCTGGCATAAAAGCGAGATTAAGGGATCAGGCCGCCATACGCTCGCGGACGCAGGCTCTGCGGGATGAGGTGATAGTGGAGGGCAGCGTAGGAACTACGCTCGAAACTTTGGCGGCGAAAAACCGACAGCTAGCAGCGGAACGCGCAGGCCTGAACCTCGAAACTGAGGAAGGCATTGCGCGTATCAAGGAGATAAATGCGGAAATTAACGCAAACAACGAGCTGATAGCAGAAAACAGCGACAAGCTGAAGCAGGCTAAAATGAACGTTGGCAATTATTCTGAAAGCGTGCAGGATGCGCTCAAATCCTCTGAGGCGTGGGGCGGGATACTTGTCAGGCTGGATGCGGCCACGGGCGGGATGATAGGCAAGATTGCAGAATATGCCGAAAGCCTGCGGAACGCTGGGGGTGCGGCCGATGAATCGGGGAAAAAAGTATCCACGCTTAACAAAGTAATCAAAGGCTCTGTTATCGGTACGGTTATCGCTTTTGCGGCAGCCCTTGGCTCTGCTTTTGCCTCTTCCCGCGAGGCGGGCATAGCATTGGAGGTGAAAATTAAGCAGATAACAGGTACGCTGGTAATACTTGGCACGAGTATTTTCCGCATGTTCAAAGGGTGGGCTGCAAGCCTAAACAACGTCACGCTAAAATACGAGCGTGCAATGGCTATCCTTAAGCTGAACACGAAAGAGGTCGAGAGGCTGGATAAAGAGATAGCGGAAAACAACAAGACGATAGAAGAGGGAGAAAAGGCGTGGGACGGTATTCTTGAAGCGATAAAAAAGAACAACAAGGGTATAGATAAAATGGCCTACGCGCAGGATTATCTTGCCGACAAAACAGCAAAGCTGACAGCCGAGATTACGAAGCTGAACGGGGAGGCTGCGGTACTGCAGGGCATTGCAGAGGATGGAACGAAAACGTATGAACAGCAGACCAAAGCACAGGATGAAGCGATAAAGAAAACAAAGCAGAGGCGTGCGCTGGAAAAACAGCTTGCAGAGGAACAGCTCGACCTCGCCGTCAAGCAGGCGAAAGCTGATATTGATTCTTCCCGCTCCCTGATTACGTACACCGATGAAGAAATCCGCTCCCTGAAAATTTTGGAGGCGAAAGACAAGCAGCTGAAGCTAAGCACCGAAACGCGGGACGCTTTGGCAGGAGCGGTGAACCGATTGGCAGAGATAGAAGCAGAGCAGAACGAGCAGGCAGAGGCAGATGCGAGGCTCAGGCGCGAGAGGGAGAAAGCACTGTTCCAGCAGAAACTCGATTTTGCGGTGGACGCGTTCGATGCGGTCAAGACGGCAAACGAGCAGATAATCGCAGATGACACCCGGACGCTGGAAAGCAGGGGTGCGGTGCTTGAAAAAACAAAGATACTTGCCGATAAGGCGTTTCTGGAGCAGCAGGCTTTGGCGGAAAAGCAGGTCGGACGCAAACTGGCGCTGGATGAGCTGGCAAACGAAAGCGATGAGCGCGTAATCCGCGAAAAACTGAAACTGAAGACGGTGGATGATGACGTGGCTACGCGGATACTCGAAATTATCCGCGAGCGCAAAATGGCGGTGCAGGATTTGGAGCAGGCAGAGCGCGACCTTGCCGAAAAGGCAAAAGAGAGGGCTAACAGCGTATTGACCGCAGAGCAGGCATTGGCGGAGTTCCGGCAGGGCGTAGCCGTAACATTGGCAGAGGAACAGTATGACGCGCACGCGGAGGCAATCGCGGAGGATGAGGCGTACAACGCGGAGAAATACAAGCTGGCAGAGGAATCGGCAAAGAAGCTCCTTGCGCTCCAAATTAAGCAGGAAGAGATGCTAAGAGACAACAAGCTGGAAGCATTGAAGGCAACCGCAGGCGCAGAGGGTGAAATAAAAGCGGAGCGGGATAAGATAGTTGAGGAATCGCGCGAAAAGATAAGGCAGCTAGAGCTGAAATCATTAGAGCAGAGCGGGAAGCTGACAAAGGATGCACTGAAAAAGCAGACAGACGAAAGCGCAAAGCTGGTGCAGGCAGGGCTGGAAGCGGCAGGAACACTAATAGCAAAACAATTCGAGGCGCAAATCGCGCAAGCTGACAAAGCAATCGAGGCTACCAAGACGAGACAGGACCAGCTCCGCGAGGCGGCAATGGCGGGCGTAGAATCAGTGACGGAAAACCTCGCCTTTGAGCAGAAAAAGCAGGCAGAGCTGGAACTGGAACGCGAAAAAACGATACAGAGGCAAAAGCAGGCAGAAATGGCGCTCACCGCATTGAAGGTTTACGCCGCGAAAGTGGGGGCTAATGACCCTAACCCGCTCGGCTCTACGATTACCGATGTTGCTGTATTGCAGGCGTTCGTGCAGTCGCTCCCCACAGCATGGGAGGGAACGAACGAAAAAACGGTAGGCGAGGCGTTCGGAAAACCGCACATGCCCGGGCGGGACGGCTACATCGTCAGGGTGGACAAGAACGAGACAATTTTGAACGCGGAAAATACTCGGGCGTATCATGCGGGATTGAGAGCGGAAACACCGAAAACAGAGGCACGCCAAGAAGCACCGATTATCGGGGCGAAACTTGACCGGGTTGTGTCGGCTATCCAGTCTATGCCAGTCTATACCGGCAGGGATTATGATGCAACCGAAAGAGCGGTAATCGATACAATCGAAAGCAAAAACAAAGTAACCCGAAAGCACTACGCCAAAAAGCCTATCTTTCGGTAGCTGTGGAACATTTTTGCGCCGTGGAAATAACACCTATCATATTGATACGGCGCAAAATACTGAAAGAATACCCTTGAAAACCCGAACCATGAGAGCCTCAAAACCGCTACCTTTGGCGGGTACTAAGCAGTAAAACTATAAAAATTATCATGCCATGTTTAATAATTTACCGAAAGATGGAAACTATGCAAATAGCATTCGCGGATGTAGCGGGTGCGGGCGTACTCGGCCTGTTTTTTCACGCGCTGGCGGCGGCGGGAATATCGCTCCTGCTGCAAAAGTCGATGCAGTACGGGATGCCCCTGCGGAGGTATTACCTACTGCTGTGCCTGATGTGGATCAGGTCGCGGAAAACGAAAACAGCGAGGCGCTGGAGGCAGATACTGAAACCGATGGGACTGTGCCTGCCGTGCATGAATATCTGGGCTGCCATGGCGACTTTTAGCCTCGGCGGTTTTGAGCCGATACAGATACCTTTGTTTTTCGGGATGCAGTTTTTAATTTTTCATTTTGCGACCAAATGAGCTACACGGGAAGGAAGGGGCTGGTAAGGCTGGAGCTGGAAGGCGCGGAGCATCCAATAATGCTGGACTGGCAGGAGCTGGGGGTGCTGGCTACATGGGGCGAGAACGACCCGCAGGCAAATATCACGCTGTCTGAAATAGAGCTGACGCTATCCGCGAGGAAGGCAGTACTGGCACACATCGCAGGCGGTACGGCTGGGGGCGTGGGTATCTTTGAGGGGTTGCCGTGCAAGCTGATAGTATCCAACAATATGGCGCAGGAAGCCGTGTTTGACGGCTACCTTGACCTAACGGACGGGTTCGGGGACTCCGCGCATATCGGGCGGGTATCCTGCTCCCTGAGGCGAAAAGGCGGGACAGACAGGCTAAACGAGATGCTGAGCGGGGTGACGTACGGCTACATTGAGAGCCTTGGCGTTATTGGGCAGGCGGATTATGAAGAGCTGTATTATGTTGTCGAAAAGCAGGATAATACGATGGTGCTGATAACATCCGCGATTACCGGCTACATGATGGCCGTCCAAGGCGTAGAGGCTGCCAACAAAGCAATTGATGCGATAAACGAATTAGCGGCTCTATTTGCAGCAGGGTTTACAGGGCCGCTCATGGTTACGATTAGGGCGGCCGGCAAAGCTGTGATAAACGTTGCCTACGTGGCAGGCATAACATACGCCGTTCTGGCGCTGGCAAATAAAATGTTTGCAGCCTTAGTCCCGCCGTCCAGAACGCATAAAGTATGCAGGCTAAAAACACTGCTTGAAAAAGCCTGCAAGCACCTCGGCTTTGAGCTTGAGACGGGAATAAAGGAGCTGGATACCCTCTATTTTCTCCCTTCTAACAACGAGGCTGATACGTGGGGCGCGGATGGGTTCATATCTGTAGGTGCTGGCACGGATTCGGGAATACCAAACACCGCAGACCCCGGCTATCTATGCTCCGAAATGTTCCGTATCGTTTCCGACCTATTCAATGCGTGCTACTGCATCGAAGGGGGTAAGGTACAGTTCCGCTCCGCAGATGATCCGTATTGGCTACGTGCTGCGGATTGGAAGATGCCAGACGTGCTGGAAAAAACAAAAGGCTACAACACCGCAGACCTGAAGGCGAACCGCATTTTTCAATTTGCGACCGACCCGTCCGATGAGTGGACGGTGCTTAATTTTGGCGGTACGAACTACGAAGTAATAACGGACGCGATCCAAGTACGGAACAAAGATGCGAAATACATAAAAGGTTTGGAGCAGATTAATATCCCGTGGGCGTTAGGAACGCGCAAAAACGAGGTTGGGGTAGTCGAGGGTATTCTGGTAGGGCTTGGCGAATTGGTGAACGGGCTTATCGGCGTACTCGGCTCGCCGACTCAGGATTTTTTCACCCTGAAAAACCGCATAGGCGCATTGAAGGTGTCGAACCCAAACACCAACCTCCCAAAAATGCTAAAAATTAGCGGGAAAAAATTAGATGCAGGGCATAGGGATACAGTCCGCGCAAGGTATTTTGTCGAGAATTACCACGGAGCAAAGTCTTTTGTAAAAAAATGGCAGGGGCAAAAGGCTATCTATGAAGGGGTTCGGATACCGTTCGGGTTCGATGATTTTTTGAAGGTGGCGGATAATGCATATTTCCGCGATTCCGCAGGCAACGAGTGCGGAATCACAAAACTGGAATATAACATATCGGCAGATACGGCAACGGTAGATTATTGGGTGTCAGAGGTTTACACGCACAACCTAAAAGAAACGTACATCGAAGCGTAGATTAAAAAATTTTAATGGTAAAAATGTATTATTAAGGTTTAATAATGAAACTTTTAACGTATCTTTGCCGTATAACCAGAACAAACCAACAAACTGGAAATCATGGAAAATATTAAAATATGGAACGGCATTTCAAAAGAATATGAAATGGTGTCGATTGTAACGACTGACGTTTCTGGATGGTACGAGCGAAACGGCGAAAAGCTAATTAGAATCGAAACAAAAGGAAAATCTGGAAAAACTATGTACAGAAGCCCCGGATACATATCACCAAAAGGAGTAGAGTGCGAAGTGTACGGCATGGACGGAAGCACCGGGCATGGGTGGGGCGGCAGAATAATAGGGTACATGACAGAAACAGAAATCGCAGAGTCTGGATTAAAGATAAAATAAAGCACAAACAATCCCAGGAATAAAAGCCTGGGCAAAACCAATAAACAGGAAACCATGAAAGCGGAGACGCCAGAAAAGAGGCTAAACCAGTGGGTGAACTCTTTGGAAATATCCAGCGATAAACTGTCCGTGTCCATAGCCTATGGGCTTGTGCGCCTGCCTGCATGGGTGCAGGTGCGCCTGCGCGGGTGCAGCATAGAACCTGAGCCGCGCGGATGCAGCCGCATGTTTTACGCCGGTGAGTTTTGCATGAACTAAAAAACCATAAGAACCATGAGAGATTTTGTAGAGACTTTACTTGATACCATTTCGGTGATACCAGAGGGTAGCGTAAGCGGTAATGAGCTTATCCGTAGGCTTATGATGCTATGCCGCGAGGCGAGGTATAAACCTAACGAGGCGTGCGCAGATTTGTGGGATAGGGCGTCACGGCATATAGATATAGCCCTAAGCGGCATAGACCAGCCATGGAAAGAGGATGTGCTGGAGGCTTTCACAGGCCGCGCGATGAGTATAACCAGAGAGCTTTTCGATTCTGTAAACGGGCAGGGAAGTTAAAAAAAAACCACGGAAACCATGGAAGCAAAAATAAAATCGGTGCAGGATAAATGCGCGGAGTACGGTTGGGAAACCGTAACGGTGTCGGGTAGCACGGATAAAAGTTCAAGCCTGCTGCTGTACAACAGGAACGGCAGGCGCGCGGTGCGGTTTGAGATTAAGCCGAAAAAGTGGACTGCTTTTGTCGGGGATGCTGCTGACAAGCTGATGAGCGGGACAACCGAACCTGCTGACGGGGTGCAGAAATTACTAGAGCAGTACTATTACTGCCAAAAACTGAAACAATAAACTTGAAAAACCCGCCCCGAAAAGGCGGGTTTTTTATTTGCCTAAACCGCTCGAAAATCGGTATATTTGCGCAAACGAAACCGCTATACTGATATGCTGGATGAAACGGTACAAACACTGCACAGGCACGCAGAGGAGCTGAAAATACTCGCAGGGAAGCAGCAGGAAGCATTCGCGTCCGCTTTGGCGCAGATTCCGAATGCGCAATGCAGGGCAGAGCTTGAGGAAGTGATGCGCGGTGCACGTTCTGGACTGTTCCATGTGGAACAAGTGGCTGCAAGGATTAAAGAGATAATGCTGAAGTATGGCTGTTAAAACCCACATATTAGACCAAAAGTTTTACGACCAGTTCCACAGCGGGGCGTCGTATGCGCCTAACCTAGTCGGGGGCGCGGGCGAGGTTGTGCGCGTAGAGCAGACGGTGCAGGTGCATGTGCGCTTTGACGCCTCTCCATCTACGCCTTGGAAGGTCGATAACAGCAGCGGGGCAACGGCAAGCATAGAACTGCAGGCAGGCTCTTGGCTGTCTGAAGGCTTTGCCGCGGGTGATGCTGTCTGGGTGCGGGTGGAAAACGGAGGTGCATTTTTCGCAGGTATAGTAAACGTAACATCGGTATCGGACAAGCTGATAATACTGGATAGCAGTTTTGGGGTAATCGGCTCTTTTTTTACGACCGAAAAAGCTACGATGATATTATCCAGCATAATGACCGCGCTGGATTATAGGTATAACCTGATAGATAATGCCTCACAGGCAACGAGCTGGACAAGCGCGGTAAATGGCGAGGAGCAGCGGTATTACGTTTCTGGCATCGGCACATCATTCGTAGGTATGCACCCAGCAGGGGCAAGCAAGGCGTGGAACAGCGGAGCATGCAGGGTAAAGTTTGACAGCTTTGCACCTGACGAGCTGTACTATGCGGCTAAGCAGATTTTTAAGATCGAGCATACCTTCTGCATCCTCCCATTTTATAGGGGGGGCGAGCTGGCAAACCTTCAAAACCTCGACCCGATTGCGCCGTTCGTAGGACAAAACACTCTAAAATACGCCCAAAATTTCGCGTTTTCTACATCCCTGACCAACCCGTCAGGAAGGAAGGAAGGCGTGGCTGCATACACGAAGGGCAGCGTTGCATGGTTCGGGGAGACGTTTAACGGGTTAGACCCTGAGTTTGAGCTGGCGGGCATCGAGTATGCAGACAGCGCAACCCTTGCCCCAGCTGACGCATTGCGGGTCAGCGGCCGGGTGCGCACAACCATAATAGTAACTGCCAAGAGCGGCAGCATTACGCCCGTAGGCAGGGTAGGGCTGTACATATACCGCCTGCCAACTGCAGATGAGTACACAAACAAACCAGAAAGTTTTGCACCTATCTGGCAGCAGACGATAGAGTTTGTTGAGGTGGGCGCGGGGCAGTCCGTAGGGGCTGGCATGGTGCGCACAATCGAGGCGCATACGATAGATATGCAGTCGCTGGCAATCGTTGCTGAGATAGAGCCAACGGCAGAGCAGTCGGCACAGCTGAGGGCTGGGGTCAATCCGTCCTACCTAATAGCCGTGCAGATTGGGGACGAAACACTGAGCCTGCCAAACAGCAACAAGATAATGCTGCTGGCAGACGCACGGGCGTACAGCAACGAGGTTACAATCCCGGGGCTGGCTGTCAATCCGCGGATTGAGATTTCTGAGCATTGGCAGGATATGCCAACGGGGGGCAGTACCGATTTTCAGG
>ERZ795054.2082-NODE-2082-length-17371-cov-21.642931_pt1 | contig 17371 bp, 12 predicted proteins | sample MGYA00375138_ERZ795054 | MGnify/ENA primary metagenome ERZ795054 (study PRJEB30183, sample SAMN05720215) | anaerobic digester metagenome | isolation source: active sludge of municipal wastewater-treating anaerobic digesters | place: USA | collected 2014-12-23 ... | reverse complement strand
TGTTGCGCGAGGCCTTCGCGGCACACGAGATCCTGCACCTGAACGCCTACCGCGCAGTGCTTGCCGAAGGCACACAGCACGCGGGCGAATCGGCGCTGATCGATTGTGTGGTGCGACGCCTATGAGTTCTGCGCCGGGGCCGGACCTGCCCGAAGCGTCTGCCGATGCTGTCGTGCGCGATCTCGGACCCGGCCGCTGCGGGCCGTGGTCGGGAGGGCCGCGCCGGTTTCTGCTGATTGGCGTCACGTACGTGCTGCTCTACGTGCTGCTCGACGTGATCACGCCCCAGACCTGGAACCCGCAACCTGCCCTGGCCATGGCTCTGGTCGCTTGGGGAGGCCTGCGCTACGTGCCCCTAGTGTTCCTGGGGGCCCTGATTGCCGACCTGGTCGCCAGTCCCTCGAGCGGACCGGGAATCGTGGTGGCAGCGCTGATCGTCACCGCGGCCTACTCGGCGGGGGGTTACGCCGTCGGGCGCTTCACCCGTATCGGGCGTTCCGACGCGACCGCGCGCGACCTGAGTCGCTTTCTCGTGGTGGCGCTGGTCTGCGCGGTCCTGGCAGCGCTCGCCGACGCCGTGGTCAGCCTCGGCGATCCGCGCCTGCCCCTGCGCGCCCTCGCGCTCATCACGCTCGAGCGGCTCACAGGCAATGTCGTGGGCGTGGTCGTGGTCGGAACCCTGCTGCTGCAGTGGACGGGCGGCGCACTTCCCGAACTGTTCGCCGATCCTTCGGCGCGGCGCGGATTGCTGCGCGATCTCGCGCTGTTCCTCGTGCTGCTCGCCGTTGCTCTGGTGGCGATCTTCGGGGTCAAGCCGCTCGACGAGTTCCGCATGTTTTACCTCCTCTTTCTGCCCGCGCTGGCGATCGCGATGCGGCAGGGGTTGAGCGGTGCGGCGGTCGCGGCAGCGCTCGTCCAGGCGGGCCTCTTGCTTGCGCTGGTGGTCAGCCAGACCCGGGCCGCGACGGCGCTCGAGTTCCAGTTGCTCATGCTCGCGCTGGCCATCACCACCCTTTACATCGGGGCGCTGGCGGGGGAACGCGCGCGGCAGGCGGTTGCCCTCGACGCCCGCGCTGCCGAACTGCGCAGGCAGAGCGAGGCGCTGGCCGATGCGCAAAGGGTGGCCGCCACCGCGGAGCTGGCAGGCGCCCTGGCGCACGAGCTCAACCAGCCGCTGTCGGCCATCTCGAACTACGCGCGCGCCAGCCGCCTGATCGCCGAGCAGGGCCACGATCGCGCCTTGCTGCTCGACACTCTGGCGCGCATTGCCGACGAGAGCGCGCGCGCCGGCGAGTTCGTGCGACGCATGCGGGACTTCTATCGCAGCGGTCAGCTGCACTTGCTGCTCTGTCCGGTGGGTGAGCTGCTGCGCGACGCGGCGGGCCAGCCCGCCGAGCGCAGCGTGCGCCTGGGCGTGGAGGTGCAGGTCGATTGCGTGCCGCCCGATCTCGTCTTGCGGGCTGACCGGGTGCAGCTCGGCACGGTGCTGGCCAATCTCGTGAAGAACGCGCTCGACGCACTCGAGTCGGTGCCACCGCCGAGAAAGCTCTGGCTGCGAGCGTGGGAAGTCTCGGGACCGGGGCGCATCGTCATCGAGGTGGCCGACACCGGTGCGGGGGTGGCGCCCGAGGTTCGTGCGACACTTTTCGATCCAATGACCACGACCAAGCCTCAGGGGATGGGCCTCGGCCTCGCGATGTCGAGGCGCATCGTGGAACGCCACGGCGGCCGGATCTGGCTCGAGAGCCCCTTGCATCCGACTAGCCTGCGCATGGACTTCCCGGCGCCTAGCGTGCCGACCTCGTCGCGCCCATCTTCATGAATGCCCCGACCTTGTCATCGCCAGACCCCCTGCTCGGCACTACCGTCTATGTGGTCGAGGACGATGCCGGTGTGCGGGCCTCGCTCGAACTTCTGCTGCGCCTGCGCGGCTTCGCTTGCATCGGTTTCGACTCCGCCGAGGCCATGCTCGCCGTTGGCGTGCTGCGCCGGCCGGCGTGCGCCATCGTCGATGTGCGCCTGCCAGGCATCGATGGTCTGGAACTGGCACGCCGCCTGCGTGCGCGGGAGGTGCCCGTGCCGGTGGTCGTGGTGACTGCGCACGGCGACGTGTCGACCGCCCGCGCCGCGCTGCGCGAGGGTGCCGTGGACTTCCTGGAAAAGCCGGTGGACGAGGCGGCCTTGCTCGACGCGGTGCAGGGCGCGCTCGAGAGCGACCGTCGGAAGGTGAACCTGGAGCGAGAATTCGCCGACGTGCGCCGTCGCCTGGAGCGCCTGACGCCGCGCGAGCGCGAGGTCTTCGAACTGGTCACCGACGGGCACCACAATCGAGAAGTGGCCGAGACGCTGGGCATCAGCCCGCGCACGGTCGAAGTCCATCGCGCACGCATCATGGAAAAGCTCGAGGCCGGGCGTGTGGGGGACCTATTTCGCGTGCGCTTTGTGCTCGATGCGCCTGACGCCGAGCCCTAGCGCCCGCCTGGCGGGTGCGTGACCCTACCTACGCGGGTTCCCGGATGGCGGGGCGGCGAAGTGTCGGCACGATGGGCCTGAAGGGTTCGCGCAGACCGTCTGCGCTGGCTGCCCGACAGGAGGCCCCATGTCCCATCCCCGTTTCGATCCCTGCCCTCCGGACGCCGCTTGCGCGCTGCCGACCGTTGCATCGACGGCCGCACAGCAGGCCGTCGAGCCGGCGGCTCAAGACGAAGCCCTCGTGATCCTCGGGCCTGCAGCCGTAGCCGCCTTGCCAGCGCTGTGCGCGGCAGTGACGCGGGCGGGAAGGCGCGATCTGCGCGTGCTGCTCGTCCCGACGCGGCCTGGCGAGGCCTGCGACCCCGAGGCGGTAATGAGCCTTCGCATCGAACTGGCGCGGCGCGGGTGCGCCGTGCCGGTGACGGAGTGCCCCAGCGGAGCGCGAGCACTTGCCGCCAGCCTGGCAGCGCTGGGCGCGGTCCGTGTGATCTCTCTGCCTGAGGTGTGCGCTGACCCGGACGAGGTCGCCGGCAGGCAGCGGCACGGCGCCGCTGTGCCGCTGCCTGGCCGGGGCGACGCAAAGCGAGCGCCCCTACGTGGTTCTCCGTACGCAGCCCCCCTGATGCCTGCCTAGACGCTCCTCCCTACATTGGTGGGGCCTGCCGGCGGACGCTGTCCGGGGCCGCGCGGTCGCTTCAGCGACCGACCGCGTGGCCCTGCGGGGGGCCCGCTTCGAAGCGAAGCGGCGCAGTTTGGTCATTTCCGGGGAGCTTCAGACTCATCGAGCCTGGCTCCCCATCTTTTTTTTCGGTGCCGATGATCGATCCATCACTACTTCCCCAGATACCGGACGCATGGTCGGGAGCCTTTACCCTGGCGCTGCTCGTGGTGTCTGCCGTCGCGGGCGGCGAGGTTGGCGCGCGGCTGGGCTTGCCAAGACTGGTCGGACAGTCGGTCGCGGGCTTGCTATTCGGGCTAGGCAACCAGGGCCTGGTGCGCCTGGGCCTCGAACCCGTGCCGGCCGAGCTCACGCGCATCACGCTGGCGCTGGCGACGGGGATGGCGCTCTTCGAGTTCGGTCGCATCGCGCCCTGGGGCTGGCTGCGGCGCAATTCCGCGTTGCTTGGGACCAGCATGCTGGAGGCGGCCCTGAGCTTCCTTGCGGTGCTGGGCCTGTGCCGGGCGGCCGGGTGGGACTGGCTGCCTGCGCTGCTCACCGCGTCGGTGTGCATGGCTTCCGCGCCAACAGTGGCCCTGGCGCTGCGCCGCGAGTTCGGGCTTCAGGGTCAGGTGACCGAACGGGCACTGCTGCTGAGCGCGCTGAACTTCGCTTACGCAGCGGTGCTCAGCACGCTGCTGCTGGCCTGGGTTCATGTTGATGCACGGGGGGTAATCGACGCCTGGGTACTGCACCCGCTCTACCTGATCCTCGGCTCGCTGCTCGCAGCGTGGGTCGGCGCCTGGGTGCTGCGCCTGGGAACGCGCTTCGTGCGCGGAGCCGATGCGGATTGGACGGCACTCACCCTGGCCGTGTTTTGCCTGATCTTCGTGGCGACGCTCGCTCTCGGGCTCTCGCCGCTACTGACCATGCTGGCGCTCGGGGGCCTGGCGGCGCGCCATGGTGTTGCCGCGCGCATCCCCGGGCTCGACACGCTGGTCGGTGTGGCGCTGGTGGTGGGGTTCAGCCTGAGCTTCGCTCCCCATGCGTTCAGCGACTGGCCGCTGGCGCTCGGCCTCGCGGCACTGATCACGATTGCCCGGCTGGGCGCAAAGCTCGCGGCCGTGACCGCGCTGGCGGTGCCCTCGGGCCTTGCCTGGCGCAAGGGCATCGGGGTGGGGCTGGTGCTAGCCCCAATGTCGGCTCCGGCCCTGCTGCTGGTTCACGAGGTGGCGGCGATCGACGTCCGCGTTGGCGCGCAGGTGGGATCGGTGCTGATCGTCGTCGTGCTGCTGATGCAGACCTTCGGGGCGATGCTGGCCGCCTACAGCCTGCGGCGTAGCGGCGAGTGCGGGTTGGTCCATGGACGCGCCTGACGGTCTGCCGTTCCCCGCTGGCGGCGGGCGCCTGAGCATGGGGGTCGAACTCGAACTGCAGGTGGTCGATCGGCGCGAAGGCGACCTCACGCGCGGTGGTGCCGACCTGATCGCCCTGATCGAGCGGCGTCCGCATGCCGGGGACGTCAAGCCCGAGATCACCGACAGCATGATCGAGGTGAGCACCTCGGTGCATTGGCACTACGAGCCCCTCCTGGCCGAGTTGCGTGCCCTGCGCGACGCAGTGATCGGCGCCGCCGACCGCCTGGACCTGCTGGTGTGCGGCGGTGGCGCGCATCCGTTCCAGCACTGGGCGGAGCGCGAGATTGCGGATCGCCCACGCTTCCTCCAGGTGGCCGCTCTCTATGGCTATCTTGCCAAGCAGTTCACGGTGTTCGGTCAGCACGTGCACATCGGCTGTCCCGACGGCGATGCCGCCATCCGCCTGCTGCACCGGCTGTCGCGCTATGTGCCTCAGCTGATCGCGCTCGCAGCGAGCAGCCCCTACTACCAGGGCGTGGACACGAGTTTCGACTGCTCTCGGCTAAACACCGTGTTCGCCTTTCCACTGTCCGGCCGGGCCCCGTTCGTGACCGACTGGGCGGGCTTCGAGCACTACTTCACGCGCATGCGGGCACTGGGCGTCGTGGCGAGCATGAAGGACTTTTATTGGGACATCCGGCCGAAGCCGGAGTACGGCACCGTGGAAGTGCGGGTGTTCGATACGCCTCTGACCGTCGAGCGCGCGGCCCAGCTCGCGGCCTACACACAGGCGCTCGCAGCGATGCTGCTGGACGACGACACCTCTCTCGACGAGGCTGTCTATCTCCCTTACACGTACAACCGATTCCAGGCATGCCGCTTCGGTCTCGAGGGCGTCATGATCGATGGACTGAGCGGGCGCTCGCGTCCCATTCACGAAGACGTGACGGACACGCTCGCGAGGCTCGCACCCTATGCGCGCGAACTGGGGTCCGAGGCTGCGCTCCAGGCAATCTCCGAGCTGGTGCGCTCGCGCAGGGTCGACGCGCACTGGCAGCGCGACCGGTATGGGCAGGAGCGCTCGCTGGGCGCCTTGGTGGTCGCCCAGGCCGAGCTCTGGCGCGGTGGACCGAGTCGAGCGTAGTGCACCGCAGCTGAGGTTTGACCTCGCGCAGCACGGGGCGGCAAGACTCGGGAAAGATCACCTTCGAGGGCGGGACTTGCCATGACTGTCGGCCCGATCGGAGCTCCTCTCGCCCGGCCTCGAAGGCTCGGCAGGTCATGGTGAATTCGTGCTCCGAGCTGATGCCCGCTTCGACCTCAGGCCTCCGCAACGTCGCCAGCTGGCATGCGCTGGACGCTCAGCGCGCACTGGAACTTCTGGACAGCGATGCCCTTGGCGGCCTCACCGCAGCTGAAGCAGCGCGCCGCTTTTCGGCCCACGGCCCCAACGCGCTGCCCGAGCCGCCGCCGCGGCCGCTGTGGCGCACCTTCCTGCGCCAGTTCAAGAGCCCGCTGATCTACATCCTGTTCGTCGCCGCGGTGCTGGCCGTGGCGCTGGGTCACCTGGGCGATGCCGCGGTGATCCTGGCGGTGGTGCTGGTCAACGCGCTGATCGGCAGCCTGCAGGAGGGCCGCGCCGAGCGCTCGATGGCTGCGCTGCGCCGCCTGTCGGCGGTGCAGGTGCGCGTGCTGCGCGATGGCCAGGAGCAGGTGTTGCCGGCGCGCGAGCTGGTGCCCGGCGACCTGATGCTGCTGGCGGCCGGCGACGCGGTGGCCGCCGATGCGCGCCTGGTCGAACAGGCGCAGCTGCAGGTGGCCGAGGCTGCGCTGACTGGCGAATCGTTGCCGGTGGCCAAGTCGGTGACGGCGGTGGCCGAGGCCACCGGGCTGGCCGACCGGCACGACATGGTCTATTCCGGCACCCACGTCACCGCCGGGCGGGCGCGCGCGCTGGTGGTGGCCACGGGAGTGCACACCGAGGTCGGCCGCATCGCCGGCCTCACCGAAAGCGCCGAGGAGCCCAAGACGCCGCTGGAGCTGCGGCTCGAGCAGTTCGGCCGTGCGCTGGTCGCCGCCGCGCTAGGGCTATTCGTCGTGGTCGTGCTGCTCGGGCTGTGGCGGCAACTGCCGTTGGCCGAGGTGCTGATGGTGGCCATCAGCCAGATGGTGTCGATGGTGCCTGAAGGCCTGCCGGTGGCCATGACCATTGCGCTGGCGGTGGGCATGCAGCGCATGGCCGCACGCGGAGCGATCATCCGCCGCCTGTCGGCGGTCGAGACGCTGGGCTCGACCACGGTGATCTGCAGCGACAAGACCGGCACGCTGACCAAGAACGAGATGACGGTCGTGGCTCTGTGGCTGCCCACCGCCCAGGAAGGCGGGCGCCAGATCGCCGTCGGAGGGGTGGGCTACGAACCGGTGGGCTCGTTCACTGAGGGCGGTCGCGCGCTCGACCCGGCCGCGGCCGACGAGTCGTCCCTGCGCGAGCTGCTGCAGGCCCTCGTGCTGTGCAACGACGCGGAGTTGCAGCCGCCCGAGGGGGAGCGCGCGGCGTGGACCGTGATCGGCGATCCCACCGAGGGGGCGCTGCTGGTGCTGGCGCGCAAGGCCGGGCTGGCGCCGGCAGCGCTGCGCAAGGGCGCCCCGCGCCAGGCCGAACTGCCGTTCGACTCGGACGCCAAGATGATGGCCACCGGCCACTGCCGGCCCGACCGCGGAGGGCAGGTCTGGATCAAGGGCGCACCCGAAGCCGTGCTGCGTCTGTGCCGCGGTGACGATCCGGCCCTGCTGCGGCAGGCGCACGCCCGCGCCGACGCCATGGCGGCGGACGCGATGCGCGTGCTTGCCGTCGCGACCGTCGACCACGAGCCGTTCGACCCCGCCGCCGGCTTCGACGCCCTTGCCGGACGCGCCCGCCTGCTCGGTCTGGTCGGCCAGATCGACCCGCCGCGCGAGGAGGTCAAGCGGGCCGTGGCCGAGTGCCGCGCCGCCGGCGTACGCCCGGTGATGGTGACGGGCGACCACAAGCTCACCGGGCTCGCCATCGCGCGCGCGCTGGGCATCGCTCGCAATGGTGATCGCGCGGTGGATGGCCCCGAGCTCGAGCGCATGGGCGAGGCCGAGCTGCGCGAGGCGCTGCCGTCCATCGCCGTGTTCGCGCGCGTGCAGCCGGCGCAGAAACTGCGCATCGTCGAGGCGCTGCAGGCACGCGGCGAGGTGGTGGCGATGACGGGCGACGGCGTCAACGACGCCCCGGCGCTGGCGCGCGCCGACGTGGGCGTGGCCATGGGGATCACCGGCACCGAAGTGGCCAAGAGCGCGGCCAAGATCGTCGTCACCGACGACAACTTCGCCACCATCGTCGGCGCCGTCGAGCAGGGGCGGGTGGTCTACGGCAACCTGAAAAAGGTGATCCTGTACCTGTTCGCCACCTCGATGGCCGAGGTGCTGGTGCTGCTGCTGGCGCTGGTGGGCGGCTTTCCGCTGCCGCTGGCGGCGGTGCAGATCCTGTGGATCAACATCGTCACCGAGGGCACGGTGACCGTGAACCTGGTGATGGACCCGCCCGATGGCGCCGAGATGAGGCGTGCGCCGGTGCCCCGCGGCGACCGCCTGCTGAGCTGGTCGCTGCTCAAGCGCGTGCTGCTGATGACGCCGCTGATCGCCGCCGTGACCTTTGGCTGGTTCGCCTGGCGGCTGTCCATGGGCGAACCCGAAGCGCTGGTGCGTACCGAGACTTTCACCGTATTGGCCATGTGCCAGTGGTTCAACGTACTCAATTGCCGCTCGGCGACGCGCAGCGCCCTGGGCCGTGGCCTGCTGTCCAACCCCTGGCTGGCGGGCGGACTGACCTTGTCGGTGCTTCTGCAGGCCGCGGTGATCTACGTGCCGGCGCTCAACGAGCTGTTCCACACCGAGCCGCTGCCGCTGGCATCGCTGCTGCCTCTGCTGGCGCTGGCCAGCTGCGTGCTCTGGGTCGAGGAGCTGCGCAAACTGTTCGCGCGCAGCGCGGCGCGGCGGGGTGCAGCGTGAAGCTGCTCTGGCTGGTCGCGCAGTTCGCCGTGTGTGCGGCGCTGATCGCGCATGCCGGCTATTCGCTCAGTCGCAGCGCCGACTGCCTTGCCGAACTGCTCGGCTGGGCGCGCGGGTGGGTCGGGCTGGCGCTGCTGGCCACCGTTACCTCGCTGCCGGAGCTGGCCTCGGGCATTAGCGCCGTGACATTCGTGGACGCTCCCAACCTCGCCGTGGGCAACGCGCTCGGCGCATGCGTGGTGAACCTCGCCTTCCTGGTGGTGGTCGATGCACTGCAGCGCCATCAGCCTATGTATCGGACGGCCGCCGCGACCCACCTGCTGGCGGCCGGCTTCGGCGTGGTGATGCTGGGCTTCGTGGCTCTGGCCATGATCGGCGGGCAGCGGGCGCCGGCACTGCTGCACCTGGGCGCTTACAGCCCGCTGCTGCTGGGGCTGTATCTGCTAGCGCTGCGCAGCATGCACGCGCACGAGGCCAGAGTGCTGGCCGCGGCCGACCCGCGCGCGGGCGAGGGACTCCCGCCGCTCGAGCGGGCGTCGAGAATCCGCCGCGAGTGGCGCCGCTTCGGGCTCGCCGCGGCGATGGTGGTGGTTGTGGGCAGCTGGCTTCCGGAGGCGGCCGACCAGCTTGCCGGGGCGCTCGGACTGTCGCGTAGCTTCGTCGGCACCGTGTTCATGGCTCTGGTGACGACGTTGCCCGAGATGGCGGTGACGGTGGGCGCCCTGCGTCTTGGCGCACTCGACATGGCGATCGGCAACTTACTGGGCAGCAACCTTTTCAACGTTTTCATCCTGGCCGTGGACGACGCCTTCTACACCCGCGGTCCGCTCCTGGTCGCCGCCTCGCCGGTGCACCTGGGCACCACGGTAACGGCTCTGGTGATGACGGGCCTGGTGATCGTGGGCCTGGTGATGCGGCCGGAGGGCCGGGTGTTGCGGGTGACGAGCTGGGTCAGCCTCGGCCTGCTGGCCGCCTATGCGATCAACGTCACGCTGCTGATGCTGGTCGGGGAGTGACTCGAATCGGCAGCGTTCGAGCTCACCCGAGCAAGTCCGGGCGGGCCGCCTAATAGCCCAGCAGGTCGTTGACCAGATCGACGCGCACGCTGTCGCGCCCGAGCAGGGCGGCGGTGTGGCGGGCGTAGAGCGCGCCCCAGGCGGGATCGGTGCGGAAGCGGCGCGCGCCCGAGTACTTGGCCACGCTCATCACCCGGTCGGCCGAGAGCACCTTGCCCACTGGCGAGGGCAGATCGCACTCCAGCGCCACGAACTCGCGGTCGAACCAGGCGCGCGCCTGCTCAGGCGTGGGATTGGCGGCGTCGTCCACCGCGAACTGGAACTCGAATTCCTCGGTGGGCCCGAAGCTCACCGTCACCTGGTTCTGGCGCATGACTGTCCTCTGGTGTGGGAAGCGCGGGCGCTGGGCCCGCGCGGCGCGACGGCAGTGTAAGGCTGGCGAGCCCGGGCCGAGCGCACCGGCGCTCAGCGCTTGAGCTTGGCAAAGGCCGCGGCCATCGCGCCTGCGGGCTGTGGCGCGGGGCGGCTCTGGACGCTGCGCGCGTCGCGGCGCTCCTGACGGCCGGGGCCGCCATCACGGGCCGATTCGCGTCCGCCCCGCGCCCCGGGCTCGTCGGTCAGGCGCATGGTCAGCGCGATGCGCTGCCGCTGTGGGTCCACCTCCAGCACCTTCACCTTCACGACCTGCCCGGCCTTGACCACGTCGCGCGGGTCCTTCACGAACTTCTCCGACAGCGCGGACACATGCACCAGGCCGTCCTGGTGCACGCCGATGTCCACGAAGGCGCCAAAGGCCGCGACGTTGGTCACCACGCCTTCGAGCGTCATGCCGGGCGCGAGGTCGCCGATCTTCTCGACGCCCTCCTTGAACACCGCGGCCTTGAACTCGGGGCGCGGGTCGCGGCCGGGCTTTTCCAGCTCGGCGAGGATGTCCTGCACCGTGGGCAGGCCGAAGCGCTCGTCGGTGAAGTCGCGCGGCGCGAGCGTGCGCAGCACGTCGCGCTGGCCAATCAGCTCGCCCACCGGCTTGCCGGTCTTGCTCACGATCTTCTCGATCACCGGGTAGGCCTCGGGGTGAACTGCTGAAGCGTCGAGCGGGTTGTCGCCGTTGGTGATGCGCAGGAAGCCCGCGGCCAGCTGGAAAGTCTTGTCGCCCAGGCGCGGCACGGCGCGCAGCGATTCGCGGTTGGCGAAGGCGCCGTTGCCCTCGCGGTGCTCGACGATCGCCCGGGCAACGCTGGGCGTGAGGCCCGAAACCCGCGCCAGCAGCGGCGCGCTGGCGGTGTTCAGATCCACGCCCACCGCATTGACGCAGTCCTCGACCACCGCGTCGAGCGTGCGCGCGAGCTGGTGCTGGTTGACGTCGTGCTGATACTGGCCCACGCCGATCGCCTTGGGCTCGATCTTTACCAGTTCGGCGAGCGGGTCCTGCAGGCGCCGGGCGATCGACACCGCGCCGCGGTAGCTCACGTCCATGTCGGGGAACTCCTGCGCCGCGAGTTCGCTCGCCGAGTACACCGAGGCGCCGGCCTCGCTCACCACGATCTTGGTCAGGCCCAGCTCCGGGTGGCGCTTGATCAGGTCGGCGGCCAGGCGGTCGGTCTCGCGGCTGGCGGTGCCGTTGCCGATGGCGATCAGCCGGGCGCCGTGACGCGCGGCGAGCGCGGCGAGCACGGCGATCGACCTGTCCCAGTCCTTGCGCGGCTCGTGCGGAAAAATCGCGCCGGTGTCGAGCACCGCGCCGGTGTCGGAGATCACCGCCACCTTCACGCCGGTGCGCAGGCCCGGGTCCAGGCCGATCACCCCCTTGTGGCCGGCGGGCGCGGCGAGCAGCAGGTCCTTGAGGTTGGCGCCGAAGACCTTGATCGCCTCGGTCTCGGCCGCTTCGCGCACACGCAGGAAGAGTTCGGTTTCCAGCGTGGGCTGCGCCTTGACGCGCCAGGTCCAGCGGCAGACGTCGGCGAGCCAGGCGTCGGCCGGGCGTCCCAAGGCCTTCACCCCGACGTGCGCGGCGATCATGGCCTGGCAGGGGTGCGGCAGCAGTGCCTCCTGCGCCTCGGACAGCGTGAGCTTGAGTGCGAGCACGCCAGCATTGCGGCCGCGGAACAGCGCCAGCGCGCGGTGCGAGGGCGTGGTCTTGATCGGCTCGGAGTGCCTGAAGTAGTCGCGGAATTTCTCGCCTTCGGTCTCTTTGCCCTCGACCACCGCGGCGGTGATGAAGCCCGCGTTCCACAAGTGCTCGCGCAGCCGGGCGATCAGTTCGGCGTCCTCGGCGAAGCGCTCGGCCAGGATGTCGCGCGCCCCGTCGAGCGCGGCCTTGGCATCCGCCACGCCCTGGTCGGCGTCGACGAACCGGGCGGCCTCGTCCTGCGGCGTGAGCGTCGGGTCGGCGAGCAGGGCTTCGGCCAGGGGCTCGAGCCCGGCTTCGCGGGCGATCTGCGCGCGCGTGCGGCGCTTCGGCTTGTAGGGCAGGTAGAGGTCCTCGAGGCGCTGCTTGCTGTCGGCCGCCTCGATCTGGCCGCGCAGCTCCTCGGTGAGTTTGCCCTGCTCCTCGACGCTGGCGAGGATGGTGGCGCGGCGCTCCTCGAGCTCGCGCAGGTAGACCAGGCGCTCGGCGAGCGTGCGCAGCTGCGTGTCGTCCAGGCCGCCCGTGACCTCCTTGCGGTAGCGCGCAATGAAGGGCACGGTCGCGCCCTCGTCGATCAGGCCCACGGTGGCCTCGACCTGGGCGAGGCGCACGCCGAGTTCGCCGGCCAGGGTGGAGTGGATGCGCTGCGCGCGGTCGGGAGCTGCTTGCATGGGTGTTGCGTGGCCGAGTCAGTCTGCGAGGGCGCGGATGATAGCCAGCGCCGGGCTGCGGCCCCGAGGCGGGCATCCCCTAGAATCGGCGCGTCCGTTCTCTCGAGGCCGGGGCCCCAGCCGCCCGGTCCGCCTTCATCCGCGTGCGACCGCTGTTCCGCCAGGAAGCCATCGATGCCCAGCGCCAGAAGCTGCTGGGCGAGGTGTCGGTCGCGCGGCCCGTGCCCATGTGGATCTACACCGCGCTGGCGGTGGGCTTTGCCGCGGCCCTGGTGGCCTTTTCGCTGTGGGGCGAGTACTCGCGCCGCGAGCGGGTCGAGGGCTTCCTGGCGCTCGATGCCGGAGCGGCGCGCGTGCTGGTGCCCGAGGCCGGCGTGGTGAGCGAGCTGCTGGTGCGCGAGGGCGATGAGGTGGCCGCCGGTCAGCCCCTGGCGCAGATCTCGTTCGAGCGCGGCACGCGCTCGGGAGTCACGGCCGGCGAGCTGGTCGAGAAGGAATTCGCCGGGCGTCTGGCGGCGCTCGAGCGCGAGCGCGAGAACGCCCGCCTGCTGGGGCGCCAGCAGCTCGAGTCGGCGCGGCGCAAGATCGAGGACCTGCAGCGCGAGCTCGTGCAGTTCGATGCCGAGATGAAGCTGCAGAGCACGCGCATCGCCTCGGCGCGCCAGGAACTGCAGCGCACCGACGAGCTCTTCCGCAAGGGCTTCGTTTCAGAGAACGGCCTGACCGCGAAGCGCAACGACCTGCTCGACCAGCAGGTCAAGCTCGAGAACATCAAGCGCAGCCGCGCCGCCACCGAGCGCGAGCTGGGCGAGGCGCGCGCCGCCCTGCCCGAGATCGAGCTGCGCACCCGGGCGCAGGAAGAGCAGCTCACCCGCCAGGCGAGCGAGCTGCAGCAGGGCCTGGTGCAAGAAGGCGCCAAGCGCGAGAACGTGATCCGCGCCCCGGTGGCGGGCATGGTCACCAACATCGCCGTGGCGCGCGGCGAGAGCGTCGCGGCCGAGGCGCCCTTGGCCACCGTGGTGCCGAGGGGCAGCGGGCTGCACGCCCAGCTGGTGGTGCCGACCCGCGCGATCGGCTTCGTCAAGCCCGGCGACGCGGTGGTGATGCGCTACGAGGCCTTCCCCTACCAGCGCTTCGGCCAGTACCGTGGCACGGTGGAGCGCGTGGGCCGCACCGTGTGGGCGCCGGGCGAGAAGCTCGGGCCTCTGGGCGTGAAGGAGCCGGTGTATCGGGTGGACGTGAAGCTCGAGCGCCAGGCGGTGGCCGCCAGCGGTGACGAGTTCCCGCTGCGCGCGGGCATGATGCTGTCGGCCGACATCCTGCAGGAGAAGCGCACCGTGCTGGAATGGGTCTTCGAGCCGGTCATGGGGCTCAAGGAGCGGCTGCAGTGAGCTCGCGCCGCGCCGGCCCTCAGGAGCGCCGCCCGCGCGCGGCCGGGAGCGCGCCGTGCTAGGCCGCCGCACTCCGGTGATCCTGCAAAGCGAGGCGCCCGAATGCGGCATCGCCTGCCTGGCGATGATCGCCTCGCACCACGGCCGTCGCACCGACCTGTCGGCCATGCGGCTGCGGCTCGCGCCCTCGATGAAGGGCGTGACCTTCAAGCACATCGCCGGGATCGCCGACAGCCTGGGCCTGGCCTCGCGCGGCGTGAAGGTGCCCCTCGAGAATCTGGGCGGGCTCAAGTTGCCGGCGATCCTGCACTGGGACATGAATCACTTCGTCGTGCTGACGAAGGTGAGCGGCCGGCGCCTGACGATCCACGACCCGGCGCGCGGCCGCGTGGTGCTGACCTTGCAGGAAGCCTCGGACCACTACACCGGCGTGGCCATGGAGATGTGGCCCACGCCGGCGTTCCAGAAGAAGGACGAGCGCGAGCGCGTCAGCGCCTGGCAGCTGCTGGGCGCGGCCGCGGGCGCGCGCGGCGCCATCGTGCAGGTGCTGCTGCTGTCGCTGGTGCTGGAGATCTTCGCCATCGCCATGCCCTTCTTCCTGCAGATCGTGGTGGACCGCGTGATCATCTCGCGCGATCGCGACCTGCTCACCGTGCTGGGCGTGGGCTTCGCCGGGCTGGCGCTGATGATCGCGCTGGTCACGGCGCTGCGCGGCTGGCTGGGCGTGTACATCAGCACGCGCATGAACCTGCAGCTGCTCGACACGTTGTTCGCGCGGCTCACGCGCCTGCCGCTGGAGTGGTTCGAGAAGCGCAACATCGGCGACATCGTCTCGCGTTTCCGCTCGGTCGACGCCATCCAGCGCACGCTGACGCTGACCTTCCTCGAGACCGCGATGGACGGGCTGATGGTGGCGGTCACGGTGGCCGTGATGTTCTTCTACTCGGCCGAGCTCACCCTCATCGTGCTGACCGCCGCCGCGCTCTACGCCGCGCTGCGCTTCGGCTTCTACGGCGCGCAGCGCCGCGCCACCGACGAGCGCCTGGTGCACGAGGCGCGCGCCTCGACGCACTTCATCGAGACGCTGCGCGGCATGATGGCCATCAAGCTCAACCTGCGCGAGGGCGAGCGCCGCGCCGCCTACCTCAACCACGTGGTCGGCCAGACCAACGCCGAGGTCCGCACCCAGGCCCTGGCGATCATTCAGCGCGCCGCCAACGTGGCGATCTTCGGGATCGAGAACGTGGCGGTGATCTGGCTGGGCGCCCTGCTGGTGCTCGACGGGCGCTTCTCGGTGGGCATGCTCTTCGCCTTCATGGGCTTCAAGCTGCTGTTCATCACCCGCGTGAGCAACCTGGTCGACAAGGGCATCGAGTTCCGCATGCTGGACCTGCACGCCGAGCGCGTGGCCGACATCGCGCTGGCCGAGCCCGAGCCGCAGTCCGCCCCGGGGGCGCGCGACGCCACGGCCGCTGGGCCGTTCGAGATCAGCGGCCGCAACCTGGGCTACGCCTACGGGGTGGAAGGCTTCGTGTTCCGCGGCGTGGACTTCAGCGCCCGCCCCGGCGAGGTGGTGGCCATCGTGGGCCCCAGCGGCGCGGGCAAGACCACGCTCGTGAAGGTGCTCACCGGCCTGTTCCCGCCTAGCGAGGGGCGCCTGTCGGCCGACGGCCGCGACGCGCGCGACTGGGACCGCGCCGACTGGCGGGCGCGGATCGGGGTGGTGATGCAGGAAGACACCCTGTTCGTGGGCACCATCGAGGACAACATCTCGTTCTTCGACCCGGCTCACGACCCCGCCCGGGTGCGCGAGTCCGCCCGCCTGGCCCAGATCGCCGAGGACGTGGAGGCCATGCCCATGGGCTACAACACCATGGTGGGCAGCCTGGGCGTGGCGCTGTCGGGCGGGCAGAAGCAGCGCGTGCTGCTGGCCCGCGCCCTGTACCGCCGGCCGCAGATCCTGTTCCTGGACGAGACCTTCGATCAGTTGGACCTGGCCCGCGAGCAGAGCATCACCACCGGCCTGCGCCAGACCGGCATTGGCCTGGTGATCGTGAGCCACCGGCCCGAAACCGTCCGGGCAGTGGATCGGATCGTTGAACTGGGCAAGCCGCTGGCGCGGGTGGCCTGAGTGTCAGGGAGCGCCGCGGGCGTAAGTCAGCCGGCGCTAACTTCGCTCTTGGGCCCTAGTGGGACTGAAATCAAGGTAGATCAGCCCGACGCGTCGAGGGCGAAAAAAAGTCCGAACCGGGGGATCAGCCCGGTCCGGACGAGGTGCGGAAACTTTGGGACTGCCGGGCGACTGGCGGCCCGGCTCGTCGGGAATCTTTACTGCCAGAGGTCGGCGAAGGAGCCGCCGCCGATCATGTCGAGTTCCAGGACCGACAGTTCGGCCGTGACTTCGGTGGTCTCTTCGGCGCGCTCGGCAACCAGGGTCTCTTCGGCAACGATTTCGATCTTGGCGTTCATTTGGGCTCTCCGCGGGTTTCTGGTTAGGTGGCCTGACCGGCCGTGACAAACTGTTAATGGAGCCCATTCTGGGTGACGCTTGGTGACATGGCGATAGCCCCCGTGGGTGCTAGGCGCCCGCCAAAAATGTGTGCACAATCCCGCGCCCCCTCAATCCGGCCCACATGAACGACCCTCAGGCCCAGCTCGCGGCGCTCGCCGCCGAGCTCAAGCAACACCAGACCCAGCCCCACGCCGAGGGCTTGGCCTTTCTGGCCGAGGCCCAGAAAAAGCTGCGCTGGATTCCGCTCTCGGTGGACGCGCGCACCCGCACCGAGTGCCTGCTCACGATCGCCCAGCTCTACATCGTGGACGGGCGCTCGATGTTCAGCGCGGTGGAGCCTGCCGCGCTGGCGGTCATGCTGGCGCGGGACCTGAACGACCCCGCCCTGCTGCGCCGCGCCCTCACCTTCCAGGGCAATGTCTTGCGGGAGACCAACAACCCGGGCGACTCGGTCCGAGTGTTGACCGAGGCGCTGGATCTGAGTGAGCAGCTTGCTGACGAGGTTGGCCGGTGTACCGTCTGGAACAGCCTTGGGAACGCATTTGCTGCCGCAGCCATGTACATCGACGCAGCGGCATCCTTCGAGCGGGCGGCCGCGGCCGGTGCTGGAAACACGGTCTTGCGTGCGTCTCGATCCGTAGCGCTCCAGAACTGGGCGTTGTGTTGTCTGCACACCAATCAGGTCGACGAGGGCCTGGCGACCATGCATCAGGCGATGAGCCTGATGGGAGCCGCCACAGCGCCGGCCGCAGCGCTCAACCGGGTCTTGGCCGAGGGCACGCTGACGCGTCTGCTGTTGGCGCGCGATCGAGTCGACGAGGCCGCTGAACGCGCGCAGATCGCCCGCGAGTTTGCCGAGCAGGCCAAGACGGTGCGGGCGGACATCTCTGCCAGTTGCTCCGAGGGCCTGGTCGAGATCTATCGCGGCCTGCATGACCAGGGCCTGACACGCGGTTTGGCGGCACTGGAGAAGGCCCGCCAAGTGAAGCCGCAGCTGCGCGAGACGCTGCTCGCGCTTATTCATGGCTACGAAAAAGCCGGCCGCGCCGACAAGGCCCTCTCGCTGCACCGCGAACTGACCATGCACATCCGGCGCGCGCAGCACGACAGCATCGTGCGCCACCAGGAAG
>ERZ795054.2076-NODE-2076-length-17395-cov-4.844002_pt1 | contig 17395 bp, 30 predicted proteins | sample MGYA00375138_ERZ795054 | MGnify/ENA primary metagenome ERZ795054 (study PRJEB30183, sample SAMN05720215) | anaerobic digester metagenome | isolation source: active sludge of municipal wastewater-treating anaerobic digesters | place: USA | collected 2014-12-23 ... | reverse complement strand
TATCATAAGCATGCCGATGCCGAACGCCAAGGCACGCGACCCTGGACACCGCGAGGGACACCGGAACGAGCCAACAATCCCGTGAATGGGTCACCGTGTCCTCGACCGTCTGGTTCGGCTGAGGGCAGACGCGCAACACGACTACTGCCATGAAGCCGTCCATGAAGAGGAATGTCAGTACGGCAGCGAGAACCCCAACAATCCGGTCGGTGCGCGACCCGCGTCGGAACGCCTCGACGCATGCCGCAAGACAAAGAAGGATGAGTAGTCCGCCCAATGACCAGGCTGAGGGTGAAACGGGCTCCAGCAGCCGTGTGCCGACGCCGGACTCGATCAAGCGGGGCCGGGAGCACTGCCGAAAAGAGTAGCCCCCCGAGCAAAGGGAGAAGCAGCGCGACCCAACCTCGTGCCGTTGGAAAGAACTGCGACGTGCTCATGTCAGGCCGAACGACACGAGTGACCCACAGCCGACCACAGACCGGTGCCGAGCTGCGTCCTCAACACATGCAGGTCGGCTGTTGGGTCGACTCGATGGTTCGGCGGCCCTACGGCTTGGCCACAAGACGCCCGTAGAGGTACGTGCATGCCGTATCGGTGCATCGCGACAGGCGAAACTGGCCGCCAGTTATGACGCTGCGGATCTTGTGAAGCGTCACCGGTTCACCGTCAACCACGAAAGCTACTCTGCCCCCAAGGTGCTTGCGCGTGAGCGTTTCAAGGCGCTTGGCCGCCTCGACCGTCAGCTCCAGATGGAGTTCAGGAAATCCGTTGTCGCCCGCCTTCAGCAACTCGGGCGCTTTTGCCAGCAGGAGCGGTACGTCCGCCACCTTTGGGAGCAGGATGTACAAGGGCTGCCCACGCTCGCCCTCCCGCAGGTGTCGGTAGTCGTAGCGTACGACCCGCTGGTCGTCCTTGGCAGCAGGCAGTGCAGAGGCATGCTCTGCCTCGGCCGCGACCAAGTAGAAACCAGCCTGCGGCTGCTTCTGGTCGCCGGCCTCCATGTTGCCCAAGCCGAGCCACACACAAGCCAGCACCACTCCCGCGAGTAACTGAAATCGAGCCATACTGCAACTCGTCCTTTTCCGCTCCGCCGAACGTTGATTATACGAACCGCCGGTTCGCATATTGAACCTCTCCCGGCCCACCCTCAGCGTATTAGAAGCGGCTCGGTCCAAAGCGCATAGGCCCGCCGCGCGCAAAGACGTCCTGTCTGGCTGCATGACGGCAAGCTAGTCCCGAGTGGCCCCTTAGCGCAAGCCCGACCGGTTGCCATGGATGCGGCTGCCTCCCTACGCCCCCGGCACCTCCCACACGCACCCCCCGGCGTGGCGCTTGATGTGGCCGGTGGTGACGTTCCAGATCAGGTACCCGGTCGGGATCGTGCCGCTCGACCGTCAGCCTGCTCACGGGCCAGCCGGCCGACGGCGGCCCGGAACCTGGCCTCCAGCGGACTCCCGCCAGTTCAACTCGCCAAGGCGAGCGCGAATGCAGGCAATGCGTTCTGACACATGTGAATGACGGCGGTGGCGATGATCGCCCGTCCGGCGGACTTCTTCTCCCAGGCCAGAAAACACAGCGAGAAGACGAAGAACGGCCAGGCGACCACGAGGCCCCACGCGGGGGCAGCCAATGAATGCAGTACACCCCAGAACACGGCTGAATTCAAGTACACGCTTCATCAATACGACTCGCCGACTTCTGTGGACCGACGGTGGTTTTGGCCCGCGTTCCCTGAGGGCCTTGGCAATGCGGCGATCAGGTAAACCCTCAACTGCGCCATAGGCGGAAGGAGGCGATCAAGGCCGAGCGGGTTGAACCTCATTCTGCCGAGGGGAGCAACGACATCATGCGCACACGCTAAACCCGATCGGACCGCGTCACCAACAGGATTCCGTCGGCCGCCTGTGGGTATCAGTCAGGCAGGAATCATCGCCAACCCATGGCTCCCGGCGGGATCCAGATCTCGGCCCGATCATGAACTCGAAGGCCTCGACCAGTTCATCGTTGATCGCCCGTCTGCTCTACGGCTGCGGGTTACGCCTGATCGAGCCGTTCCTGCGCCTCCGGCACCTCCCACACGTACCCGCCGGCGTGGCGCTTGATGTGGCCGGTGATGACGTTGAGGATCAAGTAGCCCGTCGGGATTGTCCCGGTCGACGGATCGACCGTCACGGCGGCCAGGCGGATTTGGATCCACGTCCCAGGCGAGCCCGCCACGGTGCACCGGAACTCTCCGCCCAGGGCATCCCGCCAGAACTCATTGAGGATGCGGGTCCCGCTGGTTGGCGGGCCGATGATGGTCGTGGGCGAGCCGTTCTGGTAGGTGGGGACGCGCTTGGCGATCTCCTCGACCAGGATGGCGAAGTTGCCGGCTGTCAACTTCTGAGGCGAGGCGCCACGGTTCTGCTACTGCGGTAGGGAAATCGCTGCCGTAATCGCGCTGACGATAATGACGAGCAAGACCCCGACCTGGAGCGCCATCGCCAGCACGGTCAAAACCAACAAGCCCACTCTCCAGCTCGCTCTCAACCTCGTCCGCCAGACCACAGTCCCGCAGACCAGCAACGCGACAACAGGGATCAGACAAAACAGCGCGACGACAAAGCCCCCCGGCGGGGCAGGCACCTGCGATCTGTTCCAGACTGCCAGCAACACAGAACAAGCTGTGGGACTCAGGAACACTGCCAGCCAAACCGCCACATTCCACCAGCCTACCTGACTTCGCGCATGTTCTGGAATTGAAGTGTGCATCGTGCCCTAACGCCCCGGCTGAGGCACGCCAGGTCAATGATGTCTGATCGCCAACCGAGACGCCATCCCGACGTGGCCTGCGGCCGCTTTGTTCGGCCCTGTCTGCTCTCCGGTTCTGTCTTTCAGTTTCTTTACTTTACGAGTCTTCAAATCAAGTGAGTAGACTTTGTCTCTCTCGTTTACGATTACCAAGCGCCTGTCCTCTAGCCGCATCTGCTTGATGAAGACCCACTGAACGTCGTGCTCCAAAAACGGGCAGATGCACTTTCTGAAAATGGTTTTCGTCCAGAGCTGTTTACCTGTTGCAGGGTCCGACGCCACAACATAGCCCTTGGTTCCTTTGTCGTTGGGGACCGTGTAACAAACACCGTTGTGGACTATGGGTTCTACCACTGGGGCCGGTATTCGCTTCGCCAGCACAACTGTTGGAAGCGCGCACAAAGCAAGGAGAACCATCATTGCGATCCTACGGGTGGAGTTCATTTTGCCGAACGTTGGTTACGCAGGCCGCCGGTTCACATATTGAACCTGTCCAGACTTGCCCTCAGCTCATCACAGGCGGTTGGTCCAAGGCGTATGGACTCACTGCGCGGAAGGGCATCCTGTCTCGCTGCATGGCGGTACGGTAGTCCCGACCAGCCCCTTTGCGCAAGCTCGACTGGCGGCTCGACTGGCCGCCATGCATCCGGCTGCCCTGCACACGCCCCCGACACCTCCCACACGTGCCCGCCGGCGTGGCGCTTGATGTGGCCGGCGGTGACGTTCAGGATGAGGTAGCCGGTCGGGATCGTGCGAGTTGAAGGACCGGCGGTGACGGCCGCCGGCCTGATCTGGATCCACGTCCCCGGCGTGCCGGCTGCCGTGCACCGGAACTCCCCGCCTGGCCCGCATGTTTCATAGAGTCTTGACCACCGCGAAGCTGCAGACTCCGACGGAGGCATGGATGCGGGCCAGAAGAGCAAAACCGCGCCTCACCGCAAAGAAGCACCTGGGGCACACAAGGCTTCCCCACACAAAACCGTCCTTCTGGCCGACGGCATCTTCGTGGTGCCCTTTGTGGGCGCGGTTTTGCCACAGCCCGAATCGCAGACTGCGCGAAGCCCTACGAAGGATCCGGGCTTGGGCGTCGCGCCCGAACTCGTTCAGGACACGCATCTCGCCGGTCTAATTGTCCCCTGCGACCGGGTGATGGACTGCCGCAAAAAGGTCCGTGGCGGAGCGTTTTGGACCGAAAGGCGGCGGTCTGCTCTCCTGACCCTACCCACGGCCGTTCCTCGCCAAAACGGCCTGCCGGAGCCCTGCGTTGGGCAAGGCGGGCCAGTTTGGAAGGGTTCCGGCCAGCCGTCCTCGAAATGACTGACCCTGGCGACTGGTCGTGTCCGTCGGTATCCAGCAAGGCAATCCGGTCGGTGCTGGTCTGACGACCACAAGTTCAAACCCGGCGTCGAGGCAGGCCGCATTGCTGGCACGGCAATGGCCTGAGAAGGCCACGTGGCGGCCACGCTCCAGGGTTCTTGCGACGCCCTGGTCGCCAACAACCGCGAAAAGGCCCAGCAGCTCGTAACCGTACGCAGCGCCAGTTGGTTACAGCCGCGGGAATTCGTGAAATCCGCCACCCTGATGTTCCCTTGACAACTCCGCAACGCAAGAGTACGGACCGACCATGAAATCAAGAGCCCCGGAGCGCTTGGTTGCCTGCATGGCAAACAACCGGCCATCATCCACCCCAGTCCGCGTAGTTTTGCTGTTCGCTCTCACCTTGGTTGGCGTGGCGCCGCTCTTACATTCATGGGCATCCGAAGCACGGTTCTTTCGCATCCTGGCGCCCGGCCCCACGGCTATCACCAGCATCAGCTCTGATGGCCTGGTCGCCTGGACCAGCACGCTGACAGGTGTCACATGCACCGTGCAGGCGGCGGAGAACCTGGTTGGATCAGACATCTGGCGCGACTACGTTAGAGTGTCGATGGCCACTGCCACGGTCTCCCTGCAATTGTTCGATCCCAAGCCGCCTCCTAGCATGGCCTTCATTCCCGCGGGTTGGTTCACGATGGGAGATACGTTCAATGAAGGGAATTCCGAAGAGCGTCCCACGCACCCGGTGGACTTGAGAGCGTTCCACATCGACCGGACCGAGACGACCAAGGCGCAGTGGGACGCGGTGTATGGGTGGGCGATTGGCCACGGCTACAGCTTCGACAATGCGGGCTTGGGGAAGGCGAACAATCACCCGGTAGTGAACGTGAACTGGTATGATGCGGTGAAGTGGTGCAATGCGAGGTCAGAGATGGAGGAGTTGGAGCCGTGCTATTACACAGATGCGGAACTTGGGGTGGTCTATAAGATTGGGCAGGTATATCAGCCCTACGTGAACTGGGGTGCCAGCGGATATCGGTTACCTACAGAGGCGGAGTGGGAGAAGGCGGCGCGGGGTGGAGCAAGCGGGCATCGATTCCCTTGGTTGGACACCGACGACATCATGCACAGCCGGGCAAACTATTACAGTTCCACCGACTATCCTTACGACACGAGTGCGACGCGGGGTTATCATCCGACGTTTAGCGACGCGGTTTATCCTTACACGAGTCCTGTTGGCTACTTTGTGGCAAACGGGTATGGTTTGTATGACGTGGCTGGGAATGTGTGGGAGTGGTGCTGGGACTTTTATGGACCGTATTCGAGTGGCTCGCAAACTGACCCTATTGGTCCGGCTTTCGGTTCCTACCGTGCGTGGCGGGGCGGCTCGTGGTTTTCCTCCGGCAACGGCTACCGGTGCGCCGGTCGCGGCGGTAGCCTCCTCGGAAGCGCCGTCGGCTACGTTGGGTTTCGCTGTGTGAGGCGGCTTTAGATTCTGCTCTATTGCCCGCTTAGCGCATTTCACCTGGGGACTCCGAGGGCTGTCTGTTGGCCTCCAAGGGTTTGAGGGCGATTTCTGATTTCAGTCTGGTGGCTACAGTCGCACTTTGAGCAAATCCAGGATTTGTTGCTGGTCGGAATCAGGAGCGGTGACTTGCTGGAAGCTGACTTCACCCACGCGCTCCCTCTCCCGACGAATGCCTTTGAGGCATTCGAGCACGTGCGGAAAAGTCCAACGCCGGTTCTTGCCTTTGCCGTCTTGCGCGAAGAGCGGTTGGAGCCGTTGGATCATGTGCCACTGCACGTAGTACGCGAGCATGCACAGAAAGACAGCGTGCACGCGTGATCGAAGGTGAACGTGACCCACGCGTCGACCTCCGACGCCGTAAGGACCGTCTCTGGCCGTTGACCACGTTGGCGGTCAACTTCTGCGTGCCCAGCCCAACCTTCGCAACTGAAGGGGTGTGGATGGTGCAAGTACCTGCAAGTCAAGCCAGCCTCCTCAATGGTCTGCACCAAGCGTTTCAGGTGACTCAAACTGCCGGCTCGAATAGAGCCTGTCCCGGAGGGTGCGAGGGTGCGTGAGGATTGATCGGGATGGCGCCGGGAGAATCGAGGTAGACAGTGGATTTTTCGCGAGAGCCGGAGACCGTGCGGTTGTGATTATGATTGAGTCAGCCGCTTACGTGCGGCCCCTGAAATTAGTCGAAGGATCCGGACGATTGGGGTGATAGCCCAGTCTGGCGCGGCTGGGTCAGCCCCAGTCTGGTCGCCGCGAATAGTCTATTCGACCATGCCCAGCATCTTGCGACTTCGTCTGGCGCCATCAAGACGAACACTCGAGTCTTGACGACAGCACGCATGGACCGACCCCTGCTACATGGCTGGAACTCCCGAGAAGCGCATATGCCGTAATTGTGGCGAACTCTTCATTCCGAATTGGCGAAATCGCCATCGCCAATGGTTCTGTCAGAAGCCCGAGTGCCGGAAAGCCAGCAAGGCCAGCAGTCACGAGTCTTGGCTGAAGGACAATCCCAAGTACTTCCACGGTTACGAACACGCCGAACGCATCCAGGGCTGGCGTGAAGCTAACCCGGAGCGGGCGCGCTCGCAGCGTGCCAAAGCCAAGAAGGCCCACCCGAATAGAGCGGACCGTCTCGACAATCAGGCGCCAACATCGGCGCAGGGCCATTTGTCGGAGTCATCCGAGGGGGGCTCGCTCGAACCGGGGGTGGTGTTACAAGATTTCATCATGCGCAACCCATTGATGCTTGGCTTGATCGGTCGAGTCTGTGGCTGTGTGTTACAAGATGACTTCGAGAAAGCGGTTTCCCAACTGTTATCAGAGGGCGCGGAGGCCCAGCGGCGCATGCGTGTCGAAGGCCTCCGTGGAAACGCCTATGAATCTTGATGCAAATGAACTCGCCGAACGGTCCGGAGCGTCATTGAGGCCCACCTCACGAACAGAAGCCGGCTGGCACCTGAGCGGCACTCCTTCATCTCACCTTCCTGAGCGCGCGCGTGCCTGCCGGTTCCAGATTTAGAGGCCGCATTTGACCGCCATGCGTAAGAACGACGAGGCACAGCCGGCCAATCAGGCTGCGGTGTATGTTCGTATGTCGACGGAGCACCAGCAGTACTCGACCAGCAATCAGATGGACGTGATACGCGAGTACGCCCGACGTCGAGACGTAAAGATTGTGAGGGAATACTCGGATGAGGGGAAGAGCGGCTTGAACATCCAAGGCCGTGATGCACTCGCCCAGATGATACGCGATGTTCAGACCGGGGCGGCGGACTACTCCAGCATCCTCGTTTTCGACGTCAGCCGCTGGGGGCGGTTCCAGGATGCGGATGAGAGCGCCTACTATGAGTACATCTGCCGCCGGGCTGGCGTTTCGGTTCACTACTGCGCCGAACAGTTCGAGAATGACGGCAGTCCCGTCTCGACCATCGTCAAAGGGGTCAAGCGGGCCATGGCCGGCGAATATAGCCGGGAGTTGTCTTCAAAGGTGTTCCAGGGAGCTTGTCGGTTGATCCAGCTCGGGTACAAGCAGGGCGGCACCGCTGGCTTCGGACTTCGTCGAATGCTTGTGGATCAGGCCGGGCAGCAGAAGGCCGTGCTCAAGATCGGGGAGCAAAAGAGCATCCAGACCGACCGCGTGATCCTCGTCCCCGGACCTGAGGCCGAAGTCGAGGTGGTGCGGTGGATCTATCGAGCCTTCGTCGAGGAAGGGAAGCCGGAACGGGAGATTGCCGACACGCTCAACGCTCAAGGCGTGCTGACCGACTTTGGCCGTCCGTGGACTCGCGGCACCGTTCACCAAGTGCTCACCAACGAGAAGTACATCGGCAACAACGTCTACCACCGGACCTCGTTCAAGCTCAAACGCAAGCACGTGACCAACCCGCCGGAGAACTGGATCCGGGGGGACGGGGCGTTTACAGGCATCATCGCCCCTGAGGTCTTCGCCAGGGCGCGGGAGATCATCCTGGCCCGCAGTCGGAAGTACAGCGATCAGGAAATGCTCGCCGCCCTGCGCACCGTGCTGAGCAACCACGGCCGGATCAGCGGCATCCTGATCGATGAGATGGAGGGCCTGCCATCCAGTACTGCTTTCCGGAGTCGGTTTGGCAGCTTGTTGTCGGCCTATCGGCTGGTGGGCTATGACCCGGGGATCGACTACGAGTTCATCGAGATCAACCGCCGCCTGCGCGTGGAGTACGGGGACATCATGGCGTCGGTGATTCGCCAAATTGAAGGTCTCGGCGCGACCGTATCCCGTGACGTGGAGACCGACCTCCTGCTCCTGAACCACGAACTGCGGGTTTCCATCGTGGTATGCCGTCACCGGTTTACAGTGGCGGGTGCTTCCCGGTGGCTGATCCGGCTCGACGCCGGTCTGAAACCCGACATCACGGTGGCGGCCCGCATGGACGCGGCCAATGAGCGCGTCCAGGACTATTACCTTCTGCCAGGCATCGACATGACCTGGGAACGGCTTCGGCTGGCGGAGGACAACGGCGTCTACCTCGACTGCTACCGCTTCGAGACGCTGGAGTTCCTTCTGGCCATGGCCGAACGATCCCAAATCGAGGAGGCCGCATGAACGAGGAAGTCCAATTTGTCCCGATCAACCGCATACGGATCATCAACCCCCGTCATCGCGACCGGAAAAAGTTTGAGCTGATTGTGCAGAGCATCCGCGCCCTCGGCCTTAAGAAGCCAATCCAGGTCAGCCGAAGATCAGCGGAGGAAGGCGCCGAACCGGGATATGACCTGGTTTGCGGCCAAGGGCGCATCGAGGCTTTCCAGGCTCTTGGGTTCACCGAGATACCGGCGATCATTGTTGAGGTATCGAAGGAAGATCGCCTGCTCCGCAGTCTTGTGGAGAACATGGCGCGTCGCTTCGTGCCGCCGCTGGACTTGATACGGGAAATCGACCGACTCAAGTCACTGGGTTACAGCAACGTCCAGATCGCCGAGAAGCTGGATATCTCCGACACCACGGTGAGCGGGTTGATCGCTCTGAACGGCGCCGGCGAAGAGCGTCTCATGGAAGCGGCGATCAAAGGCAAGATCCCGTTGGGGGTGGCGATTGACATCGCGAAGACGGACAGCATCGACACCCAGCGGGAACTGCTCAAAGCCTACGAGAGCAAGCAACTGAACCAGATGTCGATCCGCACCGTGAAGCGTCTGATCGAGCAGCGCCGGTTCTTCGGCAAACACCGCCGCAGCATCGGACGCCATCCCAAGAAGGGCCGGACCAGCGCCGAGGGACTGGTCAGCAGCTTTCGCCGCGAGCAACAGCGCCAGCGAATGCTGGTTCGAAAGGCCAAGATTTGCGAGGAGCGCCTCTTGTTCATCGTCACCGCATTCCGGAAGTTGCTGGCCGATGAGAACTTTGTGAACCTGCTCCGGGCGGAAACGCTCGCATCGCTGCCCAAACAACTGGCGGTTCGGGTCGCCGCTGGGGAGGAAGCCACCGTATGAACACCCCCAAGCTCGGTTTCGAGTTGCGCCGCGTTCGCATGGCACTCGACTCGATTTTGCCGGTGCGCCAGATCAAGGACCCGCAGAGGAGTGCAGCGCGCTACCGCACCATCCTGACCTCGATCAAGGAAGTGGGCTTGATCGAACCGCTGGTGGTGCATCCCCAGCGCGACGCGCCGGGCAAGTACCTATTGCTGGACGGACACATGAGGTGCGCGGCTTTGAAAGAGTTGGGCGAGAAGGAGGCTGACTGCATCATCGCCACCGATGATGAGTGCTACACGTACAATGCGCGGGTGAACCGACTCAATCCGATCCAGGAACACAAGATGATCACCAGAGCGGTCCAAAACGGAGTGCCCGCAGAGCGGATCGCGGCGGCACTGAATATCCCCACCAGCAAGGTCCGGGCCTCGATGGCGCTCTTGGAGGGCATCAATGAAGAGGCCGCCGATCTGCTCAAAGACAAAGGGGTGTCGGCGAAGGTCATTCGGATGCTGAAGCGCGTTACCGCAATCCGACAGATCGAGATCGCGGACCTGATGGTGAGCGTTGGCAACTACACCTCGGGATATGCAGAAGCGTTGGTGCTGGGCACACCGAAGGATCAACTGGCTCACCCCGAGGCACCGAAGCACAAAAAGGGGATGTCAGCGGAGGATATCGCTCGGATGGAGGAGGAGTCGGCGAAGGTCGAACGCGACCTCAAGGCCGTGGAGCAGACGTACGGGGAGAATGTTCTAAGCCTGACGCTGAGCCGCGGATACATCAAACGGTTGTTGAAGAATGCCAGGGTGATTCGCTTCCTGAAGGGGCAGTACCCGGAGATTCTCTCGGAGTTCGAGGCCGTCGTGGCGTCCGAGTCGCTGTAACAACACGAACCGGCGCCTTGGTGTCCCGACCGTGAACGCACGCAACAACGCGAGGCCTGTGTGGCCGGCTCCGACAATCCGCTGCCAGTTGACCACGTTGACAGTCCACTTCTTGGCCACCAACGCTTCCAGGGCACCGGCCAGGGTGGCCCCCCTCGGTCAGTTGCAGCTTCAGCGCCGGAACCAGCATCTGGACTTCCAGTCTTGGACGTGCCGTCACGCCCAAGTGAGGAACGTTACGGTTCAATCGTGGGGCGGTGGCCGCGTTGCTGGTGGGATGTGCTCCGTCGTCGGGCAAGGAGCAGACTCGAACCACTCAAGAACCCAAGCACGGCTCCGACGCTCAAGTCGTTCGGCGGGCAACTCGGAACATGGCCTCGGCGGTGGCTGACCTCCAGGCGCACTCCGGCCAGCGATCTGGTCCTTGGCAGTCTGCCGGAGATCTGTGGATCGAGGTCGATCGGCTCAAGCGTGACGGCCGTGAGCTTCGGAATATCACATGGCGTGTTTCCGAGCTCGAGGAAAGCCTTCGCAGGAACCGCGAGGACGATGCGTCGAGGCGACACATCCTCAATGACCTCAGTTATGAGATCGAGGCACTGAAGCGCAGGAACCGGTGAGGGCTGGTAACACAGCCATGATAAGTGGCACGCTGGGGCGCGCCAAACTTAAGGTCCCGTAGCAATCAGTGTTGCCCCAGCGAGGACTTGGTCTCCACTTTCACCAGGGCAGAGTCACCGACATGAATTGACGTTTGATCTCTCGCCGGCACCTGCTGTGTCACGCCACCCTTGCTTGCGCCACGGGCGCCTTCATCGGCGCCACATCGACGGTTTTCCAGGCAAATGGCGAGGCAGAGCTTGCGCTTTTCTAATTCGAAGGTACTTGGACTACTCCCTCCAGGAACCCATCAGGCGTATAGCACTCGGTGGGACTAGGCTGTGGCACTCTACCAGCGCCGTCAGCGTCTGCCGTGATCTGCCTGCGAACTCCATCGGGAGTGGCTTGTATTCCTGCCGCATAGATGACAGCACTCACACCGGCGACATGGGGCGCGGCCATACTGGTGCCAGACATCCGGGTGGTGCCACCTCCCAGTTTGGTCGAGAGGATGCCAATCGAGGTGATCGATGCATCTGCGCTTACGTCTTCCCGCTCTTCGCCCGGAGCGGAGACACAGACCTCTGCGCCGTCGGTTGTGAAGAATGAGGCAGTGTCCTTGGGGATTCCACTGAAACCAGGGTAGGTGCTCGCGCCATCACATGCCGCCGTGCTGGCGACCGCGATGACTTCAGGATAACAGGCGGGCACCATCTCGGAAACTTCCGCGTTACAGTCGTTTCCGGCAGCCACAACAACTGTAATAGAACAGGATTCAGTGAGTGTTTGGATTGCGGCTCGATACGCCGGCTGGTCCGTCAAAGTGCCAGGGCGCCCCAAGCTCATGTTCACGACTCGGATGTTCGGCGTGACGAGGTTGTAGTTGTCGGCGATCCAATCGAGACCGGCGATGACGGTCGAATCCGTTCCCGAGCCGCGGCGGTTCAATACCTTCACCGCGTACAAGGTGGCTCCTGGGGCTACCCCGACAACGTCGATCTCGTTATCGATGGCGGCGATGATTCCGCCGACGTGGGTACCGTGCCCGTTGTCATCCATCCCTGTTGTGCGTACAATAGCTGTGTAGCATTCGGGCGAAACCAGCAGGTCTTTATGGTTCATGTCGAGACCCGTGTCTACGACGGCGACGCCCACGCCGGCAACAGCTATGGGACCGCCCACGCGGGACACGCCTGCCGGGAGCACTTCCGGCTGTGGTGTCGGCGGGGGTTTAACAGGTTTACCGAAGGCTACGACCTCGCGATCAGGCACTACAGAGGCGACTTGAGGATCGGTAAGGAGCTTCCTGAGAATGCCAGGCGGCACGAAGCCGGCGAAGCCGTTCATTGCGGCGTTGTAGACGAAGGTCGGAGCGAGACCGTGCCGAGCGGCAACCGTGGCTGGCGCTGCGCCGGGGCGGAGAGCGACGATGTAGTGATCAGGCACAGCCGCTCCGGCGCTCGCACTCTGTGCGGCCACAGGCGGACAGACGAGGGCAGGAGAGCAGAAAAGGACCGTGAGAAGGAGTTTGGTCTTCATATCGATGGACAGTGATCGCACACTCGAACCACAGTGAACTCGGCACACGCTGAGTTCGGTCTCTTGAGTTATTGATCAAACAGCCTATGCGGGCCAGAGGCTTCTTCAAACTTAAATTTCAAGCCTAAATCTCCGGATCTCCGGGCGCTCGCGCCCGCTACAGCGGATTGGTGCGACTCGGCAATGATCGAGCCCGTCGCCATGACGCTTCACTTCTCTTTCGACTGTGCCGTCGTTGACCGCAGCGGCGAAGAGATCATTCGAGGGGGTGATCGCCGCGCCAAACTTCGCGCCCAATCGGTGAACGTCCTCCGCCGAAGCGCCATCCGCAGTTTGGTGTTCTGGAGCCTAATCTGCTGCGCCCGTTCCCGTTCGTAGTCGGCGACCAGTTCCCTGCCCTTCCCGTACCACCACCGCAGGAATAGTCCCATCTCGACCTGGTTGCTGTGGACGGCATGGCAGCCGTGGCGCTTGGCCCGCTGGAGCAACCCGACCGGAATGCCCGTGCCCACCGCGTACGCCTCGAAACTCGGGTACAGGTCCCGGACCATCGGATTCTCTTCCTACTCGCGGTAGTAGCGCAGCAGGCCCTCGACCGCCTTCGGGAACCAGCCTTCCGTGGCCAGTTCGGACAGGCGGAGGTCGGTCAGGGCCGACAGCCCGGCAAGTTGGCGATGGAGTTGGCGTTAGGCATGACCTTGCCTGGGCCTCGGTCTCGGTCATGATCCTGGAATCACGCGCCGCGCCAGAAATCACGGTGCAAACTGAAGGGACCGACCATGCCGACATTCAAGTTTGAGGGACTCAAGATCGAGGATGCGCTAAAGAACGCGGTGCCCAAGTGCCCGAAGTGCGACAAGCGGCTCGACAGGATCCCCGTAATCGGAACGCCAAGGTTCACGCCGGTCTTCCTGCCGTTGACCACGAACACGCCGTACCACCAGTTGCTGGACCTGCGGATTTCGAGCGACATAATTGGCCTTTGTGCAACGCTGTGCACGACTGTGCACCGCTCTGCACCATTGCCAAATAATCGCCAAATATTTTGGCGGCGGGAGAGGGCTGAATGAGCGCAGGTTGGAACCGACCGGCGAAGCCGGGCGTGTCGCCGACCCGAGAAAGGCCCGAGAAACCTGCCGCCTCCCGGAATGGATAGACGACCGCCACCGGCGCCTTCCGGGCGCTCCTACCCGGTGACTCCGCGCGAGGAGTCTGTGAGAAGAAGGACCGTCTGGTCGCCGGTGTTCTGACTCACGGCAAGATCAGAGCGAAGAGCCCAAACTGGCCCGCGGGCTGGTCAGGCACGCTTGCGTAGCAGGCTCATTTCTGGTAATGTGAACAATAATTGAAAGTGGTCAAATATCATCCACCGGGCGGACTAAAACACGCCGGCAGCGGAGCAAAGGGTACAGTGCTCGCCCTGGCGCTGGCAGCTTTGGGAGCGTTGGTGGTGGGCTGCGTGCCCACGACAGTCCATCCTCTTTATCGGGTCGGTGACTTGGTTCAAGACCCGAACTTGCTGGGCGTTTGGAGGACTCCGGACGACAAGGGGCGCTGGACATTCACCTCGGGCGAAGGCAAGAACTACACGCTCGAGATCCAGGTAGATGACCAACGGGTGGTCTGTGTCGCCCACCTTTTCAGGCTCGGCGAGGAACGGTTTCTCGATCTCTACCCGGCAGGGCAAGAGCTCGGGGCAACGCTGCACAAGAATCCTTACAGCATCGGCTTGATCCCCGCCCATGCATTCCTCCGGGTGCAGGCGACGAATCCCAAGTTGCGCATGAGTTGCATGGGGCTGGATTGGCTGAAGGAGCGACTGAAGCTCGATCCACAGGCGGTGGCTCACGTCATGCTGCCGAACGGCGGCGTGGCCTTGACTGGCGGAACCGAGGTCCTGCAGGCCTTCGTTATGGAGCACATCAACAACGCCGACGCCTGGAACGTAATGTATGAGGATGGCTTAGTGAGAGTTCTCGCCAAGCCCGCAGTCCGGTGAAGGGGCGAGCATTCTTCGACGGTTGTGCTTTGTTCGAAGAGAGACTCGGCCGAGAGCCCCTCCGATTAGGATGTACATTGCAGCACAAGCGCATTCTTCGTAGCAAAGCTCTGTATGTGGCGAAGAGTTGATTCGCGGACAATCGCCCAGCAGGACCCGAGGTGGGGTCGCCGTGTTACGCCCTGGACCACGTCTCCTGAGCCTGTTCAACGCCTCGTGAGCAATGATCCGCCGGGTGTAGGCGCCGGATTTCGTCCGACAGCGTGATCGTCGCCACGAGTTCGGCATTAATCGTCCGAACATACGCCCGCGGCGGCGGGTCGCTGATGAGCCTGGGACGGTCAGGTTCGGCCCAACCCGCCATGATCGGTGACGGTCCACAGTCTGGGTCCGACCGCGGCCTGATCGACCTTTTACCGGAGAAAACACTCGTGGCGAGGTGTTTTGAATCATCCGCTGATGGCACGGCTGTCCTCCACCCTCCCGAACGATCAGAACTCGGGAAACGGCCTGCCACGGGCCTGCGTCCGACAAGGCGGGCCATCGTGGAAGGACTCCGGCTCGCTGGCTGGTGCCAAGGCTGCGAGGCCCGGACCCGCTGAGGAACGCGATCGCTGAAACCGGCCTGTCCCTGGTCGCCACGACCTGCGCCTGCGTCTGCGGGTCGCTGAGGGTCTGCGAGGCGTCATCACCAAGCCGGACACTGGCCGTCACTACGGCCCGGCGTTGCGATCCGGAGGATTCCCCGCGGTGGTGATGAGGGCAACGCTGTAGGCCACGGTCAAGCTCAAGACGCTCGCGACGACATCCCACCAGTCAAACGTGTATCGGACCTTCGCTAAGATGCCGGGTCGGGGAAGGAGCTGAGCGAACTCGACTCCGGGTGCGATCACCAGCATCAGCAAAGTGGTCTGTAGAAGGAAGCGCCTCGTCAGGCTGCCTTTGCTGGAGAGCAACAGGAACAAAGACCCTGCCGGACCGAGCACACTTGGCGCGATGTCGACCAGGAAAGCGCTGCTGCCGTCGAACCCCAGCCATCGCGCCGCCTTGACGGGAATGATCAGGAGGAGCAGCAACGCCCCAAGCCACCCGTGGAACTTCGCAACTCTCGTTCGTTCTGATGGTTGGCTCCGCAAGGGCACCTCCGAGCCATCGCCATAATCCTACTGTAATCTTGTAGGGACGCACCGGGACGGAAGGTGGCATTCAAAGCGAAACGGTCAGAATTGCTGCCCAGTAGGATGGGTTCGGCAAACCGAGCCCTACCCACCGGACTTGGCCCACATCCTTCTGATACGTAACCGGCGAAGGACTTTGCTACAATATCCGTCTGCCGCTCACAGACGTCAACATGGTCTCATGTCTTTGCCGCCGTGCCTTTGGTGGAGGGCTGATCGAGAGCGCTTTTGGGCTGCAGCCCCTTTTTACCAGGCTTACGTTGGCGCTTCGTTTCCTGCTTCTTCTGTTTCGCTAGCTCCCTGCTGCGCTTTTCATACTGGTAGTTTGGCGTTGTCATCGTTGCTCCTTCCTGTTGGTCTGCTCGATCACTTCGGCACGGCATCGCGGGGGCGTCTCGCCACCGGGGCCGGGTTCAGGCTGAACCGATGTGCTGGCAGATTCGAGCATTTACTCCTTCAGCGCTCACCGTTCTCTCGAGAGCCTTGCTGCACGGTTCTCAGAGACACTGTCAGAAGGTCATCGCCACGCCGAGCACCCGCGCTCCAGATCACCACGGCGCCGATTTCATCGCGCAGGCTAATAGCGGCGACCAAACCGTCCTTGCCCGCCCGTCCCTGGTCCTTTGTCATTCCGTCGCTGGCCGGTCCAGTCCGCTCAGGTCGGTCCCCGCCCGGAACCGGCCCGAAGGGACGAGGGTCACGGACGAGCGTTGGACTGATACTGGCCGACCTCTCATCCACATCATGCGCCGGGGGCGGCGTAATAGCTCAAGGCTGCCGCAGGCGATAAAGCCGGTGCGAACCGTCCGCGTCCACCGTGGTAGAAAAGTCGTCACCGGCGGCGGTCACGGCATTCGTAACGGCGCTCCAGCCAGCGGCGGGCAACGCGGCGGCAGACTCGAGAACGTAGTTGTTGAAATTCGTCGACCACACAACCCGAACCGATGCGTTTCCTACCTGCGTGATGCTCAAATGCGGCAGCGCCACGAGAGTGATGTTGGAGATGGTGACGTACCAGGCGTGTCCGCCTGCCCAAGCTGTGATTCCATTCCACACGACTCCTCCGTTGGTTGACATCGAGAATGTCCAGTCGAACAGGTATTGCGTTCCTGAAGGGCAGATCTCCCGCAGGTAGTCACCCGCGAATGTGTATGAGCCGTCCATGAGTTGAGCCCCGGAGGGGCTGCGCACGGTGAGCGGGAACGGATCTCCGCCTTCCAGCACGGCATTGGGTATTACGGCGGTGAGTGATGGCGGCCGGGCACTCAAATCACAGGTGACGGTTGCGGCAAAGGGCACGATTCGGCTTCCGTTTGGAACCCGATCACCGCGCTCTTCTACGGTCACGCCAGGAAGGGTCCGGTAAACGCCAGATTCGAGTGCGGCGTGGGCTGGCGGTGTCAAGAGGCCGACGAGGATGGTGAACGCTGCTGATGGTCCGAGTTGTCGCATCAACATTCTTCCTGCATCTTCATTGGTGCTCATTGCACGAAACCGTCGATGCAGCCTGACCTTGATCATGCAACTGTCGGTTCACGGCGTGATCCGGTGGGCGACGAACGTGCCGTTGGTGCGCTCACCGCCGAACGTGCTCCAGCCCCAA
>ERZ795054.2074-NODE-2074-length-17407-cov-5.866183_pt1 | contig 17407 bp, 8 predicted proteins | sample MGYA00375138_ERZ795054 | MGnify/ENA primary metagenome ERZ795054 (study PRJEB30183, sample SAMN05720215) | anaerobic digester metagenome | isolation source: active sludge of municipal wastewater-treating anaerobic digesters | place: USA | collected 2014-12-23 ... | reverse complement strand
ACCGGTGACTGTGACTCACACCTGGAAGCTGAGCGGCAAGCCCAGGTTCCTGGAAGCAGCCAGGTACTGGCTTCAGTTTGCCGGCATGCCTGACTCGGTTGTATACAGCCCCAACCGCGGCAGGAACGATTATAACGACGACTATATGTCGCGTGCCGAGTGGGTCAACTACCTGGCAGGTGAACCTGACTCCGCCGGTGCGAACGGATTGGGCATTCCCGTGGATCTGTCGTTTGCTTTCCATACCGATGCCGGAGTCACACAGGATGATTCAATTATCGGTACCCTTGGAATCTATTCAACAGTAACAAACGGAGGCAGGTTCCCTGACGGTACAAGCCGGCTTGCCAGCAGGGACCTCACTGATATTATTCAGACACAGATAGTGGAGGATGTAAGGGTGCTCTTCAACCCCGACTGGACCCGCCGCGGCATGTGGGACAGGTCATATTACGAAGCCCGCAAACCCGATGTCCCGGCAATGCTTCTCGAGCTTCTGTCTCACCAGAATCTTGCAGACCAGCGATACGGCTTTGACCCTCGCTTCCGCTTCCACGTGAGCCGCGCCGTATATAAAGGAATCTTAAGATACCTGGCTGACGCCACGGGAAGCGAATATATAATTCAGCCGCTGCCGGTATCCCATTTCTCAATTGAACCCCTGAACGGGAAACATGTCAGTCTCAGCTGGCAGCCTGTGACAGACCCTCTTGAGTCGACTGCAAACCCGGCATCGTACAGGGTCTATATGCGCAAGGGCGATGACGGGTATGGCAACGGTACTCCCGTTTCCGGTACATCCTTTGAAACAGAGCTTCCCGAATTTAATTCCGTCTACAGTTTCATGGTGACAGCAGTCAACGACGGCGGGGAGAGCTTCCCGTCAGAGGAACTTGCCGCAGGCATCAATCCTGATTCGGATGGTACTGTGCTTATAGTCAACGGTTTTGACCGTGTATCGGGGCCATCGTGGTTTGACCGCGAAGGCATGGCCGGGGTGGCATGGTGGGATGACAGGGGTGTGGCTGACCGCTACAGCTTCATAAGCACGGGCGATCAGTATGATTTTGAACGAATTTCACCCTGGACAGATGATGACAATGCCGGATGGGGAGCCTCGTACTCAAATGATGAGGGGAGGGTCATTCCCGGAAATACATTTGATTTTACCCGCCTCCACGGACGATCTGTGCTGGCTGCCGGAAAGTCATTCATCTCGGTCAGCGACGAGGTTTTTACCGGTGAAGACTTTGATCTTACCGGCTGGTGCGCTGTTGACCTGCTCTTCGGTGAAGAAAAGTCAACGCCCTCAGCTTATGATCCGGCGAAAACGGAGTTCACCATTTACACCCCTAAGTTACTCAGTGCACTTGGCAGGATGAAAGAGGCTTTGGTACCTGTTTTCATGTCAGGATCTTATGTCGGTACTGACCTGGTTATGGCCAATGATACGGCGATGACCGGACAGGTAAAGAGACTGCTGCACTTTTCTCCCCGAACGGGTCATGCTGTCAGGACGGGAGGAGTGGCAGCAACTGACATCTCTTCGCCCGGATTCACTGGTCTGCTTGAGTTCAATACCGGGAAAACAGATGAGATATACGCAGCAGAGTCTCCCGATGCAATCGAACCGGCAGACAAACAGTCGTTTACTGCCTTCAGGTACACCGAGAACAACACCTCGGCGGCAGTTATGCACCGGGGCACCGTGAGGAGCTTCGTCATGGGCTTCCCCTTCGAGACTGTAATATCCCAGTCTGACCGGGATAACCTTATGAGACAGATACTTGACTTTTTACTGAAAAAATAGATTCGAAATGGAGAAATCCGTCACTTGTTTCCTGCCATTTTCTGATACCGGATCGGTGGCAGCATCAGTAGCTTCACTTAAAGAATCCGGCTTTATAAGCAGGGTATTTGTTATTGTTCCGCCCGGAAACGGTGAAACAATTGCCGGCAGCAAGGCTGGTGACACCGGTACCCCGGGCAGCCTGAAGAGAAATGGTGTCGGTTTGAATATCACTGACGCTGAGTTTATCATCTCCGCTGGCTTCGCTTCAACCGATGCCCTGAAAAAGATGGCAGCTGTTGCCGACACAGCGTACGTCCTGACTTACAGCAAGGGTTTTCCGCTTGACATGGGTAAGCATGCTCTTGCAAGAATGATGCAGGTATGTGATGACACCGGCGCGGGCATTGTCTATTCCGACTATTTCGAGAAGAAAAACGATGTCATGTCGGCTCACCCGGTGATCGATTACCAGGATGGCGCCCTGCGTGACGATTTCAATTTCGGGTCGGTGATTCTGTACAACGGTAAGGCCTTCAGGGATGCCTGCAACCGCATGGACCAGGATTATTCCTATGCCGGCCTTTATGATCTCAGGCTGAAGGTCTCACAGAATTATCCCCTGATCCGCATTCCCGAGATGCTTTATACTGAGGTTGAGACGGACACCCGCAAAACCGGAGAGAAGCAGTTTGACTATGTAGACCCGCGCAACAGGGCTGTGCAGGTTGAGATGGAGAGGGCATGCACACATCATCTGAAGTGCATCAAAGGATGGCTCAGTCCTCAGTTCTCCGGGGTGAAATTCGATGAGGACGGTTTTGAGTATGAAGCATCGGTTGTAATCCCTGTCAGGAACAGGGTTAAGACAATCGGCGACGCAATCAGGTCGGTGTTGAGCCAGAATACGAAGTACAGGTTCAACCTGATCATAGTCGACAATTACTCCACCGACGGCACAACTGACATAATAAAGTCATTTGCCTCCGATCACAGGCTGGTGCACATCATCCCGGAGAGGAAGGACCTTGGCATCGGCGGTTGCTGGAATGAGGCGGTATTCAGTGAAAAATGCGGCCGGTTTGCGATTCAGCTTGACAGTGACGACCTTTACATAGACGACAATGTTATCACGAGGATCGTTGATGCTTTTCATGAACAGCAGTGCGCGATGGTTGTGGGCTCCTACAGGATGGTAAACTTTGATCTGGATGAGATCCCTCCGGGTCTGATTGACCACAGGGAGTGGACTCCTGACAACGGGCGCAACAATGCTCTGAGGATCAATGGACTCGGGGCTCCGAGGGCTTTTTATACCCCGGTGTTGCGTGAGATCAGGGTCCCCAATGTAAGCTACGGCGAGGATTATGCGGTGGGGCTTGCAATCAGCAGGCACTACAGGATCGGGCGCATCTATGAGCCGCTATATCTCTGCCGCAGGTGGGATGAAAACTCCGATGCGGTGCTTGACGTTGCAAAGGCCAACATGCACAACCTGTACAAGGACAGGATCAGGACAATTGAGCTGATGGCAAGGATCAGGATGAACAGTGGCAGGGAATAAAAGACCTGAAATGAGAGACTACTCACATAAAGTCCGGGAGCTATTCGAAGACCAGTTCAGGGAGTGGAAGCTGGCCAGGGACAACTATGACCAGCTTGACCGGGTGATTGTACGGACCGTCTCCTTCCCGGGCTATGATATCTCTGTCCAGTTCAATCCGGGGCGTATCACCTCCTCAGCTGCGAAGGTTGATGCCAGGTCAATCGAGGCCAGACCCTGCTTTTTGTGTGAGAAGAACCGGCCGGCTGAGCAAAGGGGTGTCCCGTTCGGAGATGACTATATTATATTAATAAACCCGTTCCCGATCTTCCGGCGTCATCTTACAATAGTTTCAAACTCTCATACGCCACAGCGAATCGGGGGCAGCTTCGAAACCATGCTCAGACTCGCGGAGTCGCTGCCTGAATATGTTGTCTTTTACAATGGCCCTCAGTGCGGTGCCTCGGCACCTGACCATCTGCATTTTCAGGCGGGCAACAGGGGATTTCTTCCGATTGAGAGTGATATTGAGAACCCGGAGCTCTGCCATATGGTTGCCTCATCCGGGGAGACTGAGATATGGCTATGGAGTGGCTACGGCAGAGGCATTATGACGCTAAAGGGCACAGACCGGTCAGCGATGTCCGGGGTTTTCGACAGGTTCCGTGAACGCTTCGCGATGGCACAGCCCGACAGGCCCGAACCGATGCTGAACATACTTGCGTACAAAACTGACAGCCAGTGGACCGTGCACGTCATTCCGCGAAGTGTTCACAGGCCTGCCTGCTACTTCGCCGAAGATGCAAGCAGGATATTGCTGAGCCCTGCATCGGTAGATATCGGAGGTGTGTTCATCACCCCCAGGGAAGAGGACTTCCGCAAGATAACAGCTGAAGATATTCACGCCATCCTGGGTGAAGTCTGCCTGGGAGAAACAGAGCTTAGAAACCTTGTAAAAGATTTAATATGACCGGTAAAAACGAACCTGAAATCAGTGTCGGGATTGTCTCCGGGAGCGGACTTACATTCACCCTTCACGGCGACTATCTGACCTCTGAGGGCGGGAGGAAGCTAACTGGCATGTATACGGCCGTGGCTGAAAATGACAGGCTCCTGCTTAGGAGCGAAGCGGAAGTGATCAGGCCCGGAGATGAGATCATCCTTACTCCTTCAGCTTTCGGGAGTTGCAGCTTCACCCTTCACGCCGTGACCATAGGGGTGAACTTTCACTGGCAGAGGAATGAGGATCAGACCTTCAGGGGGAATCTGAAATTCATCCTTCGAGGTGGTCAGGTGACTGCAGTCAACGTGCTTCCGGTGGAGGAATACCTTGTCAGCGTGATCTCGTCGGAGATGAGCGCAACTTCATCCGGTGAGCTTCTAAGAGCCCATGCCGTCATCTCCAGGAGCTGGCTGCTGGCACAGATGGACAAGACCCTTCGCCTGAGCGATGCGGGCGAGAAGTACCGCACAAGCTTCGTGACTGACACTGAAATCACCAGGTGGTATGACAGGGAGGATCACAGGGATTATGATGTATGTGCTGATGACCACTGCCAGCGGTACCAGGGAATAACCAGGGCTTCAACAAAAGCGGTTGAGGAAGCAGTGCGCGAGACTGCCGGTGAGGTGCTTATGTTCGGTGAGTTCATCTGTGATGCCAGGTATTCAAAATGCTGCGGCGGCGCTGCGGAGCTCTTCGAAAATGTTTGGGAGCCTGTGAATCACCCGTATCTCCGGAAGGTGATTGACGCCACAGTGGCTGCCGGCACTGCTGATACAGACCTTACAATTGAGAAGAATGCCGTGGAATGGATCAGTGGCAAACCGGAGGCCTTTTGCAATACTTCCGACCGTCAGATACTCTCGCAGGTGCTCAATAACTATGACCAGGAGACCAACGATTTCTACCGGTGGAAGGTCACATACCGCCAGGATGAGCTTGGTGACCTGGTCAGGGATAGGACAGGCATTGACTTCGGCCGGATAACATCGCTGGAGCCTCTGACCAGGGGTACCTCGGGCCGCCTCATAAGGCTGAGAATAACCGGCGAAAAGAAGAGCATTGTGATAGGAAAGGAGCTGGAAATAAGGAAAGCACTCTCCAGATCACATCTCTACAGCTCTGCCTTTTATGTCGAGAAGATTGAGGACCAGGGAGAAACGCTCTTCGTCCTGCACGGCGCCGGATGGGGACACGGTGTCGGACTGTGCCAGATAGGGGCTGCAGTGATGGGCGCAACTGGTTACACTTACCGGCAGATTCTGTTTCATTATTTCGTGGACGCAGAAATCAAAAAGCTTTACTGAGATGAAAAAAGCGGCTCTCTCCATTCTCCTTTCAATACTTGCGATATCAGCCACAAAGGCTGACTCGTGGATCAGGATCAACCAGCTGGGATACCTGCCCGGATCGGTCAAGGTGGCAGTATATATTTCGCAGGAGCCCGGAGCAGAGAAGATATTCACTGTCTGCGATGCCCTTACTGACAGACCTGTATTCAGAGGCAGCGCCGTCCTCTATGACGGTGCCGTATGGGGAATGGCTGCTGCAGCGAGGCTTGATTTCTCAGGAATGACTGTGCCTGGAGGATACTATATATTATATGGCCGCACCCGGTCGGAGACATTCCGGATAGGATCAGGGGTCTATGACGGCACTGCTGATTTCGTTCTGAACTACATCAGGCAGCAGCGCTGCGGGTATAACCCGTTCCTTGCCGACACCTGCCACAGGTATGACGGTATGATTGTGGATCATCCGACTCTTTCCGGAACTCCCATTGATGTGCGAGGCGGCTATCATGATGCAAGTGACCACCTGAGGTACACCGCCACAACGGCCAACTCGGTATACCAGATGATGTTTGCTTATACAAAGTCGCCTGAGATCTTCGGCGATTCACATGACGCTGCCGGCACTGCCGGGAGCAATGGGATACCTGACATCCTCGATGAGGTGAAATGGGGGCTCGACTGGCTGCTGAAGATGAATCCCGACAGCGGCGTGATGTTCAACCAGGTAGCTGATGACCGTGACCACCAGGGATTCAGGCTTCCCAATCTTGACAAGGCCGGTTACGGGCTCGGCCCATACAGACCGGTTTATTTTGTTACAGGCAAGCCACAGGGACTGGCGAAGTTCAAGAACCGCACCGAAGGGGTGGCTTCCACTGCCGGCAAATTTGCCTCGGTCTTTGCCATGGGGGCGAAGCTCTTCGCCGGGAGCGACCCGAGAATGGCTGAGATGATGGCTGCAAGGGCTGCTGACGCATTTGAATTTGCCCATACCGATCCCGGAGCCACGCAGACCGCCTGTAATGTCTCGCCCTACTTTTACGAGGAGGACAACTATGTGGATGACATGCAGCTTGCAGCATGGGAACTCTGGACTATCACAGGAGACAAGTATTATTTTGAGCAGGCCGACTACTGGGGGACGCTTGAGCCATACACGCCATGGATAGAAAAGGACACAGCCAGGCATTATCAGTTCTATCCCTTCGTAAATCTGGGCCATGCCAATCTTGGCTTGTCGGATTCGGAATATTCGGAGAAGTACCTGGAATTCATGAGGAAGGGGCTGGAGATCATAAACGGCAGGGAAGAAAACGACGTGTTCCAGGTCAAGATTCCCTTTGTCTGGTGTTCGAACAACTATGTGGCTGCGGCGTTGACTCAGTGCAGGCTCTACCGGGAAGCCAGCGGCGATACCCGTTTTGATCACATGGAGGCGGCGATGCGCGACTGGCTCTTCGGGTGCAATCCGTGGGGCACATCGATGATCTGCGGACTGCCGCAGGGAGGTGATTATCCGCTGCTGCCCCACTCGGCAGTGACAGTATACCTGGGCAAAACAACCACGGGCGGCCTGATTGACGGGCCAATCAATAAAGCAATTCATGAGAACCTCAAGGGTCTGACACTTCTCAGGCCGGATTCTTACGCAGCTTTTCAGGGAGGAAGGGCTGTTTATCATGATGATATCGGCGATTACAGCACAAACGAACCCACCCTCGACGGAACAGCGAGCCTGAGCTACTATCTGTCGACCCTCGAGAAGGAGGGAAGGGCTTATGAGGCAGGCGCAGATATCCGTGACGCTCACGGCGCCGTGATCAGGAAAGGCGCTGACAAGAAGAACATTTACCTTGTATTTTCGGCAGATGAGTACGGAGAAGGATTTGATCACATACTCAATGTGCTGGAGAACAGGAATATAAAAGCATCGTTCTTCCTGACGGGAAACTTCTTGAGAAACAGGAGTTTCGAGCCGGTTGTGAAGAGAATTATTTCCGGCGGGCATTATGCAGGGCCCCATTCAGACAGGCATCTGCTTTATATCCCGTGGGAGAACCGTGACACTCTGCTGGTGACAAAGGAGCAGTTCAATGAGGATCTGAAAAACAACATCATCGCTCTGCGGAAGGCAGGGCTGAAGAAGCAGGAGCCCCGCTGGTTCCTGGCTCCTTATGAATGGTACAACAGTGCGGTCAGTCGCTGGAGCGAAGAGATGGGACTGACACTTGTCAATTTCACGCCAGGGACAGGCACCAATGCTGATTACACCACTCCCGACATGAAGAACTACCGCTCATCGGATTCCCTGGTTGAAAGGCTGGCCTCGTTTGAGGAGAGTACACCGGCCGGGCTCAACGGGGCGATAATCCTCATTCACCCGGGCACCGCACCGGAGCGCACGGACAAACTCTGGTCGAGGCTTGACGAGATTATAAGCTATTATACAGGAAAAGGATACACTTTCAACAGGTTATAGATCAGCATGGCAACACAAAACAGCACCCGTTCGCCCTGGGCATGGATACCTTCGCTCTATCTGGCTGAAGGCTTGCCTTACGTGGCAGTCAACATCGTATCCGTTATAATGTACAAGCGCATGGGCATTTCAAATGCCGATATTGCGCTGTACACCAGCCTGCTCTACCTGCCCTGGGTGATAAAACCGATATGGAGCCCGCTTGTTGACATGCTGAAGACCAAAAGGTGGTGGATAGTAATTACGCAGCTTGTACTGGCTTTGGGTTTCGCGAGCGTCGCCCTGACAATTCCGGCATCACTCTTCTTCAAGATCACCCTGGCTTTCTTCTGGTTGCTGGCGTTTGGTTCAGCCACCCATGACATTGCTGCAGACGGGTTTTACATGCTGGGGCTTGATACAAACAAGCAGGCAAAATATGTGGGCATCCGTAGCACCTTTTACCGCGTTGCCACTATAACCGGACAGGGACTTCTTGTGATTCTTGCAGGATTTCTTGAGAGCTCCTCAGGCCGTGAGCCTGTTTCCCTCTTCATTGAGGCGTCACCCGGATACTCAAAAACTGTGCTTGAGATGCCACGAATTTCGGCGGCACCGGAGAGCAGGAGCGATCTGTATTTTTTTATTGAACATGATTCTCTGAAGATAAGCACGCAAACCGTTGACAGGGACAGTCTTGGCATCCTCCTTGATTCAATCAGGGCCTCCAACCTGGCTAATGGATTTGTACAGGCTGAGGAACTGAAAGTCAAAAGCAAGGGGTGGTGGACAGCACAGGTTTCGGAACCACTCGGAGCCTGGATCAGGGATAACTTCGGGGAGGAGAGGGGCAGCATTGCTTCGGTGACCGGAAGCGTGGCTGCAGTACCTGTCAGGCTGTCAGGCTCGCCTGAACCCGGGGAGAAGGTGGTTCTGAATACCGTCCTTAAAAAGGGAGATAAAAGCATTGCCCTTGTCCAGGGAGGTCATCTTGTCTTTACAGAATCGAACTGGGATAAACCGGCTTACATGGTATTCCAGGCAGACTCCAAGCTGACAACTTCAACATCAGTCAGTTATGAGGGGCTGTCGGGAAATATCCCGATGTCGTGGGCAGTCACATTCTTTGTCCTTTCCGGGCTCTTCTTCGTCTTCAGCTTCTGGCACAGGTTTATCCTGCCCAGACCGGCATCCGACACACCCCGTGAAGATCTTAAACCGTCTGATGTTCTGAGGGAGTTCGGGCAGACATTCGCGACCTTCTTCAAAAAGCCGCAGGTAGGGATAGCCCTCTTCTTCATGCTTACCTACCGTTTCGCGGAGGCGCAGTTGCTCAAACTTATAAATCCGTTCCTGCTCGACCCAATTGACAAGGGAGGACTGGGCCTTACCACCGGCGAGGTAGGGCTGGTTTATGGAACAATCGGGATAATCGGCCTTACACTGGGAGGAATCATCGGTGGTGTCGTGGCTGCAGCCGGAGGCCTGAAGAAGTGGCTGTGGCCCATGACCCTCAGCATGCTGCTCACTGCAGCAACTTTCCTTTACCTGAGCTTCACCCAGACGGATAATCTGGTTGTGATAAACATCTGCGTCTTTGTGGAGCAGTTTGGGTACGGATTCGGGTTCACTGCATACATGCTCTACCTGATTTATTTCTCAGACGGGAAATACAAAACGGCGCACTATGCAATCTGTACTGGATTTATGGCGCTCGGCATGATGCTTCCCGGGATGTTCGCCGGCTGGCTGCAGGAGCAGCTTGGCTACAACCATTTCTTCCTCTGGGTGATGATATGCAGTATTGTCCCGCTGATAGCCGTTGCTTTGCTGAAGATAGATCCTTCGTTCGGGAAAAAGACTGCGAAATAGTTTTATAAAATGATCACACTTCATGATGCAGGATTTGATTTTTGACAGTCTCCGCGGGGAGCTTGAGGGTGATCTCTACACAGATGAGACCCAAAGGATCCTTTATGCCACCGATGCCTCGGCCTACAGGGAGGTTCCTGTGGCTGTCACCAGGCCGGCGGGTGCGGCTGACATAAAAAAGATCATCGCTTTTGCCCGCACCCATGGCGGGTCGGTGATCCCGCGCGGGGCCGGCACCTCGCTTGCAGGGCAGGTTGTGGGCCCGGGGATTGTGATGGATATATCAAGGCATCTGAAGCGTATACTGGAGTTCAACGCCGCTGAGCGGTGGGTAAAAGTCGAACCAGGGGTGGTGCTTGGAGATCTTAACCGGTGGCTTGCTCCGCACCGGCTGCAGTTCGGGCCGGAGACCTCCACAGCCAACAGGTGCTGCATGGGAGGGATGCTCGGGAACAACTCCTGTGGTGCACATTCGATTATTCACGGAAGCGTCAGGGATCATATCCTTGAGGTGGATGCTGTCTTATCTGACGGCTCGGAGACTCATTTCTGTGCCCTGACAACAGAGGAGTTCAATGCGAAATGTGCAGGAGATCCTGAGCTTCTTGAGACGAAGATATACCAGAATCTTCGTGACATACTGGCCGATGCCCGCAATGCAGAAGAGATCAGGAAAGAGTATCCGCATCCCGGACTTCGACGCAGGAATAACGGGTATGCCCTTGACATCCTGCTTGATACCGACCCATTTACCGGCAACGGGGAGAAGATAAACATATGCAAACTGCTGGCCGGGTCAGAAGGTACCCTGGCCTTCACCACATCGTTGAAGCTCAACCTGGTACCGATCACAGATGACCGTACAGGGCTGATGTGTGCTCACTTCGACAGCCTTCAGGATGCTGTCAGGGCTAACATCATCGCGCTGAAACACCATCCCGCTGCCGTGGAGCTGATAGATGACTATATCCTCAACTGCACGAAAGACAACATAGAGCAGAGCCGCAACCGCTTCTTCGTCAAGGGAGACCCGAAGGTGATTCTGCTGATTGAAATCATCAGACCCACTGTTGAGGAGATCAAAGAGACTGCTGTCGCGATGGAGGGTGACATGAGAGCTGCAGGATTCGGGTATCACTTCCCGCTTTTCACAGGCGCCGACGAGATGGCAAGGGTGTGGGACCTGCGCAAAGCCGGGCTGGGTGTGCTGCTAAACATCCCAGGACGCAGGAAGAGCGTGCAGGTGATTGAAGACACGGCAGTGATGCCGGAACTCTTTCCCGAATATATTGCCGAAGCTGCCCTGGTGCTTGAGAAATACGGGCTGAGTTGCGCATATTATGCTCATATTGCCACAGGGGAACTGCATCTCAGCCCGCTGCTCGATCTCAAGGACCCTGATGATATCAGGACATTCCGCGGGCTGGCGGAGGATATCGCAAAACTTGTAAAGAAATACAGGGGCTCACTGAGCGGCGAGCACGGCGACGGCAGGCTGCGCGGGGAGTTCATCCCGCTGATGCTGGGGCCGCACAACTACGCCCTTCTCAGGGAGCTGAAGAAGACATGGGATCCTTACGGGCTCTTTAATCCAGGCAAAATCACCGACACTCCCCCGATTATCGAAAACCTTCGGTATCCGGCAGGAGAGAGAAGAAGTTTTCCGGGGCAGGTCTTCGGGTTCCCGGAGGAGGAGGGGATACTGTACGCCGCCGAGAAGTGCAGCGGCTCGGCCGACTGCCGCAAAAGTGCCCTGATGGGAGGGACGATGTGCCCAACATTCATGGCTACGGGTGACGAGGACAAATCGACCCGCGCCAGGGCGAACATCCTCAGGGAGTTCCTGACGCGGTCAACAAAAAAGAACCCGTATGACCACGAGGAGATTTACAGGGTGATGGACCTCTGCCTGTCATGCAAGGCATGCAAATCGGAGTGTCCGTCGAACGTTGACGTGGCACGGCTTAAGGCAGAATTCCTGCAGCGCTATTATGACATACACCACGTGCCGTTCCGCGCATGGCTGATCGGGTGGCTGCCGAGACTCTACGCGCCGGGGATGCTATTGCGGCCGGTGACCAACATGGTAACGGGAACAGCGCTTTTCAAAAGAATGATTGGGTTTTCAGTCCGGCGTCCCATCCCGGCCCTGTCGCCTGTGACACTCAGGGCATGGCAAAGAAGGCACAACAGGAAGAACGGGAAAGTGAAGGGCAGCGTCAGTCTTTTTGCCGACGAGTTCACAAACTATAATGAGAGTGAAATAGGCATCAAGGCAATCATGCTTCTCGAGAAACTGGGTTACGAGGTTGTAATCCCTCGCCACCGCGAGAGTGGACGCACCTTCCTCTCCAAAGGCCTGCTCAGATCGGCCCGTAAGGTGGCGGTTCAGAACATTCTCCTGCTACGCGATGTTGTCTCGGATGAAAGGCCGCTTGTGGGCATCGAGCCCTCGGCACTGCTTACATTCCGCGACGAGTACCCTGAGATTGCCGGGAAAAACCTGGCGGATGATGCAAGGAAGATAGCAGGCAACGCCTTCCTCTTCGAAGAGTTCATATGCAGGGAGATTGACAGGGGAAATATCACTTCTGAAAGCTTCACCGGGAATCCGGCCAGGATACTCCTGCACGGCCACTGCCAGCAGAAGGCTGTGGCCTCCACCGCACCAACAATCAGGATGCTGTCACTTCCGGCCAAATACACTGTGGAGGAGATCAAGGACGGCTGCTGCGGCATGGCAGGCGCCTTCGGTTATGAAAAGGAACATTACGATCTGAGCATGAAAATCGGTGAGATGGTACTCTTCCCTGCTGTCAGGGCCGCCTCAGGGGATACGGTTATTACTGCTCCGGGTACATCATGCCGCCATCATATTGCTGACGGTACTGGCAAAAAGGCACTCCACCCGGTGGAGGTGCTCTATGACGCTCTGCTTAAATAATTACTGCAACAAAATCGATTACTATGAATACTCCAGGGTTTAGCAAAGTAGAAAAAGCATTTTTCGACCGTTCAGGCAGAAACATAATGACGACGAAAATGCCCTATGTAATTGTGGACAACTTCCCGGGACTGGGGCTGCTTACATCGCTCAGGTTCCTGGAATGGGTGGCGGAAAATCCGGAAGGAGTCATCAGCCTGCCCACGGGAAAAACGCCGGAGTATTTCATCAAATGGACCAAATACCTGCTCAATAACTGGGATCTGCCCGAGGCACGGAAGGTCAGGGAGGACAACGGCCTGTTCCTGAAAGCGAAACCATCACTGAAAGGACTGCACTTCGTTCAGATCGACGAGTTCTATCCGATCAACCCGGACCAGCACAACAGCTTCTTCGACTATGTCAGCAAGTTCTACATCCGGGACTTCGAGCTTGACCCGGAAAAGGCGCTGCTTATCAATTCAGATGAGATAATTCTGGCAGAAGGGAAACATTATTCAGAAGTATTTCCTGACAATACAATTGACCTCTCACTGCGAAACAGGGAGGCTTCAGGCAGGATTGAGAAGCTGCAGCAGGAGTCGCTCTTCAGGATCGACAACTGGTGCACGAACTATGAGAAGAAGATCAGGGCCCTGGGAGGGATTGGATTCTTTCTGGGAGGGATCGGCCCCGACGGGCATATAGCGTTTAACACAAGGGGAAGCGACCATAACTCGGCAACGAGACTTACGGCAACGAATTTTGAGACACAGGCTGCCTCTGCAGGAGATCTCGGAGGCATTGAAGTGTCAAGAACAAGACTTGTGATTACGATCGGGCTGGGCACAATCACCTTTAATCCTGATGCGGTGGCGATAATCTTTGCCGCCGGAGACGCCAAAGCACTGGTTGTAAGGAATGCGCTTGAGAGCGGCCCAGATAACCTATACCCGGCAACTGTGCTGCAGAGTCTGAAGAACGCCCGGTTCTATCTTACAGAGGGAGCAGCGGTTCAGCTTCATGACTCCGTGGAAAGATATTTCAGGGAGGGCGAATGGACCTTCGAGAAAACTGAAAGGGCGGTCTTCGACCTGTGCCAGAAAATAGAGAAATATGCTCATAAGCTTGAAATAGAGGATGTTAAAAATGACGAATATTGTTCGCTCATTCCTGGCGTCAGCCTGAACACCGTGGCTGACGTTATAGAATCTACAAAAAGGAAGATTGAGGCAGGACTCAGGCGTGAGAGGAACACAACCTTCTTCCATACAGGTCCGCACCATGACGACATCATGCTGGGAATCTTCCCTGCCATCATACCCCAGTTGCGGGAGATTACAAACAGGTTCCACTTCTCGGTACTCACCTCGGGGTTCACGGCTGTGACGAACAGCATGCTTCTTGGCTTGCTCGAGGAGACACAGCGACTCATCTCAATTGACATGATTCAGATGCTGAGATACCCCGATTTCTTCGAGACGGGTTACAGGTTCAAGTGGGACAAGGATGTAAGCCATTACCTTGACAAGGTGGCAGACAAGGATGAGGCGGGCAAACTGAGAGGGCTGTGCCACAGGATAGTCAGGGCAATGGTTGATATCTACCGGCTGAAATCGAAGCAAGAACTGGCAGATCAGATTCAGAAGAATATTGACCTTATCAGGGGAAGCTACAGCGGCGAGAAGAATCCGCCTGATATTCAGAAACTTAAGGGAATGCTAAGGGAGTATGAGGAGGAGCTGGTCTGGGCTCATTACGGAGTGCCCGTGCGCAATATCGAACACCTGAGGCTTGGATTCTACACCGGGGATATATTCACGCAGCAACCTGACCGTCACAGGGATGTGGAACCAATCCTTCAGTGCCTCAGGAGAATACAGCCAAATGTAATCAGCCTGGCTTTTGATCCCGAGGGCTCCGGTCCAGACACCCACTATAAGGTTTTGCAGGCGATAGCTGAGGCACTTAGGCAATGGAGCCAGGAAAAGGATCTTTCAGAGCTGAGGGTTATCGGATACCGTAACGTCTGGTTCAGATTTCTTCCTTCGGAGGCCAATGTCTTCGTACCGGTCTCGCTTAACTCAATGGCTGTCCTTAGCCAGTCGTTCCGCGACTGCTACGTCAGCCAGGTGAATGCCTCCTTTCCAAGTCCTGCATATGACGGTCCTTTCAGCGACCTGTCACAGCAGGTGTGGGTTGAGCAGTTCAAACAGGTGCAGCTGATTCTGGGAAAGGATTTCTTTTACGAGAATGAGAGTCCGAAGATCAGGGGGACACACGGCATGGTCTATTACAAGGAGATGCTGCTGTCCGAGTTCCTGCAGCACGCCCGGGCGCTTGAGAAGAGCGTGGAGGGGGCTAATATACACTGATCTTTATGATCAGTCGTACAGGAAGTACTTCGAGGCTTTGGCCCTGAATGCTTCTATATCATTTGTCCACAGGTCAATGATATCGCTAACAAGAAATGACTTTGTGAAGGCTTTCCTCACTTCATCAGTGCCGCAGACCTTGTCGAACATCAGGTGACGGGATGGATCGCACATGCTGAAAAGGTTTTTCTTTGGCCAGAGGCGGTGAGCCTCCTGCATGATGTAGAACTGCAGCAGGGTTAGCGGAGCCACTGAAGGATCGGTTATGTGGATCTGCACACCGTGCACCAGCTTACCCTCGAGCGTACTGAAATAGGGTTTGTAATGGGTCGGTCTGAAGATCACTCCCGGGAGCTTCAGCCTGTTGAGGCTTGTAGCCAGTGAGTCAGCATTTATCCAAGGGGCTGCGAAGGTCTGGAAGGGGATCGTATAGCCCACCCCGATGCTGACGGCATAGAGCTCGCCGGCAATTCCTGTGGCCGGATAGTATAGCGGGGTGTCACCGTGAGGCACCTGGGGAGAGGAAGGGACCCATGGCAGGCCGGTCTTATCAAAGTACATTTTCCTTGACCAGCCGCTCATCTTCACCACGTGAAGGCCGCATCTTACTCCGTTGGCAAGCATTTTCTCACCGTTAAGGAATGTTGCAAGCTCGCCCACTGTCATGCCGTGAATGTAAGGTATTGCAAACTGGCTTACGAACGAGACGAATTCCGGCCGGGTGACAGCGCCCTCCATGCGGATACCGCCCAGCGGGTTGGGGCGGTCAAGCACAACCACGGGAATGCCGTTTTCAGCTGCGGCCTCCATCAGCAGGCCGAGGGTGCTGATGAATGTGTATGATCTGGAACCGATATCCTGGATGTCGTATACAAGTATGTCAATCCCCTTCAGCATTTCCGGAGAGGGCTTGCGTGTCTTGCCGTACAGGCTGTAAACCGGGAGCCCGGTCGAGGGGTCAGTCTCAGTCTCAACATATTCCCCTGCGGTGAACTCCCCACGCACCCCGTGTTCAGGACCGTAGAGAGCTACAAGGTTAACCTCCGGAGCGTTGTGCAGTATATCCACGGTTGATCTGAGCAAGCGGTCAACACCAGTCGGATTGGTTACCAAACCAACTCTTTTGCCCTTCAGGATTTCAAAGTTACTCCTGATCAGGGTCTCGATACCCGGTTCAACCATTTGTCCGCTGGCAGGCCCGGTGAGGGCTGATGCAAGGATGATTGCCATCCCCGTCCTGAAAATAGATTTTGATATTGTCATCATACAACCGGTTAAAAAAAAATTGTAAGACAAATTAAATAAAATTCAATTGTCTATTGACTTGAATATTATAAATATTTATTTTTGGATTTGTAAGATGTAATACAACTTTCATGAAACCCTCAAACTCCCTTATCCTTTTATTATGTATCATTCTGCTTGCAGGGTGTCAGAAAAAAGAGGTTCCTGCCGGGTTGCAGGAAAAGCTTGATTCCATTGCAGCAGGAATGGTGCCACAGAGCGCGGAGTCCATCTGTGACATTTCCCTTTCGGTGTCAGAGGACGGAACAATTACAGCCAAAGGTGAGACTGATCTCCCCGGGGCTAAGAGTGCTATCATCAGCCTGCTTGACGAATCCGGGGTTAAATATGCGGACAGCATAACCGTGCTGCCTGACCCGGCTGTCGTAGAAAAGCCCTGGGGGCTGATCACAGTCAGTGTCTGCAATGTCAGGACGAAACCTTCGCATGCAGCGGAACAATCGACACAGGCACTGATGGGCACCCCCGTCAGAATCCTGAATAAAAGTGGTGGCTGGTATCTGGTGCAGACGCCTGATTCTTATACAGGGTGGACGGACAATGATCTGGCAGAGCTTAGTGATGAAGAACTGGCTGCGTGGAAAGGCAGTAATAGGATGATATATCTGGGGCATACAGGGGTGATTACGGACAGCAAGGGTGAGACTGTGTCAGATATTGTCTTCGGGGCGATTCTTGTAAGTAATGGCACACACGGGGACAAATACACAGTTGTTCTGCCAGATGGCAGGGCAGGTGAGATTAAGAAGAGTGAGGCCTCTGACTTCAGGGTTTGGGCTGAATCCGCCAGCACTGAACCCCAGGGGCTGATCCGTTTTGCGAAGCTGTTCATGGGTGCACCCTA
>ERZ795054.2073-NODE-2073-length-17435-cov-5.894764_pt1 | contig 17435 bp, 13 predicted proteins | sample MGYA00375138_ERZ795054 | MGnify/ENA primary metagenome ERZ795054 (study PRJEB30183, sample SAMN05720215) | anaerobic digester metagenome | isolation source: active sludge of municipal wastewater-treating anaerobic digesters | place: USA | collected 2014-12-23 ... | reverse complement strand
GCCCTCGCCTCCGTCAGCCTGGAGCGCCTGGACGAGCACACGCCCGCCTCCGAGCTCCCCGGCCTCCTCAAGCCCGCCCTGGACGGCGAGGACATGGGACTGCTCTCCGACGCCGGCGTGCCCTGCGTCGCCGACCCCGGCAGCGCCCTCGCCGCCCTGGCCCACGACCTGGGCATCAGGGTCGTCCCCCTCGTCGGCCCCTCCTCCCTCATCCTCGCCCTCTCGGCCTCGGGCCTGGACGGCCAGCGCTTCAGCTTCCTAGGCTACCTGCCGCAGGAGCCCCAGGCCCGCCGCGCCGCCCTCGCCTCCATCGACCGGGGGATCCGCGCCGACGGCGCGACGCGGCTCTTCATCGAGACGCCCTACCGCAACGAGCGCCTCCTGGCCGACTGCCTGGACTGCCTGTCTCCGGACACGAGGCTCTGCGTCGCGCGGGCCCTCACGACGGAGTCCGAGCGCGTCACGTCGATGAGCGTAGCCGAGTGGCGCCGCGAGGCCGCCGCGCGGGCCGGCGGAGCCGGCGGGGCAAAGGCCGGCGGCGCGTCTGGGGCGGGCGGAGCCAGCGGAGCCGAGCCCCTCGTCGGCAAGGAGCCGGCCGTCTTCCTGGTCGGCAGGGCGCCGGGAACGAGCCTTGACCGCCCGTCCGGCTTCGATCATAGTTCCACGCGGATATGCAAAAACAAGCGACGCTGAACTACGAGGAGCAGTACGCGGATACCGTCGTCCAATGGAACGCCTTCGCGGTCCAGGCGACGGGCCTCGCGCAGGGCCAGACCCTCCTCAAGGTCGACACCTACAACCTGGCCTGCGTGCCCTACCAGTTCACGATGCGCCGCGCCGTCCTCGTCGGCTCCTTCTCCAAGGACGAGATCGCCTTCTTCCAGCGCTTCAAGAACTCGGTCGCGGGCCTGAGCCTCGCCTTCCAGCGCCCCGACGCCCGCGAGCCGATGAAGGTCTTCTGCCGCTGCCAGGTAGCGGGAGTGGGCATGATGAAGGACCGCGAGGGCGTCGCCCTCATTGTCCTGGACTGGAAGCCCATCCCTCCCGACCTGGCCGAGGTGCTCGGCGAGTACCTCTCGCTCGTCGACCGGCTCAAGGTCGAGTTCGGCGACTTCCGCGACCGCCGCGTCGCCGTCACCCCGGCCAGCGCGAAGAGCCTCGGCTTCAACAACTACGCGGTGATGAGCTCGGGCGGAGTCCAGACCAAGCTCGCCCTCTTCGCGCTGGCCGCCAACTACCTCGAGTTCCTGGTCCCCATGCGCTCGGCCGACCTGGCCCCGGGCACGGAGGCCGTCTTCAGCCTCTACTTCCTCTCCTACCGCTTCGCCGTGCAGGGGCGGATCGAGTCGGCGGAGCGCCTGCCGACGGGGGTCCAGCGCGTCCGCGCCTCCATCGGCTTCTCCGCCGAGCTCGTCCATCTCCTGGAAGGCTACTTCAGCTCGAGGAGATGAGCGCCGTTTCCACCTGATTGCGCTTGACAGGCCTTCGATGTTTCTTTATACAGATACGTCATCGGAGGCACCATGTCCGCTTCAGCATCCAAGACCCGCGACGGCTTCGCCACTCCCATCGGGGCTTTCGCCGCCACCCTAGGCTCGGCCATCGGGCTCGGCAACATCTGGAAATTCCCCTACCTCACGGGCTCGAACGGCGGCGCTGCCTTCGTGTTCGCCTACCTCGCGAGCGTCCTCCTCGTGGGCCTGCCCATCCTCGTCGCCGAGCACGCGATAGGGCGCAGGTCCAGGCTCGACGCGGTGCGGGCCTACCGCTCCTCCGTCCCCGGCTCCAAGGCCTGGGCGGCCATAGGCTGGGCCGGCCTCGCCTCCGCCCTCCTCATCATGGCCTTCTACACCGACGTCGCCGGCTGGGTCTTCGCCTACGTCTGGAAGTCCTTGCGCGCCGCGGCGGGCGGCCCCGCCCTGGGACCCTCCGTCTTCGGAGCCCTGGTGGGCGGCACCTGGGAGCCCCTGGCCTGGCAGACCGCCGTCCTCGCCCTCGCGACGGCCATCGTCGCCGCCGGCGTCTCCAAGGGCATCGAGCGGGCTACCAAGGCCCTCATGCCCCTCCTCCTCGCCCTACTCGTCGTCTGCGACATCCGCGCCCTCACTCTCCCCGGGGCCTTCGCCGGCGTCGACTACCTCTTCAAGCCCGACCTCGGGAAGCTCGGGCCCGGCGTCCTTCTCGCGGCCCTGGGCCTGGCCTTCTTCAAGCTTTCCCTAGGCATGGGGACGATGACCACCTACGGCTCCTACCTCCCCGAGGGGACGCGCATCGTGCCGAACGCGGCCCGCGTCGCCCTAGCCGACACCCTCGTGTCCATCCTCGCCGGCCTGGCCGTCTTCCCCGCGGTCTTCGCCTTCGGGGGCGAACCCGCGGGCGGCCCCGGCCTCCTCTTCAACACGATCCCCCTCGTCTTCTCCAAGATGCCGGGAGGGGCGGTCTTCACCGTCCTCTTCTTCGTCCTGGCCTCCATCGCCACCGTGGGCGCGATGGTGAGCATCATCGAGGTGCCCGTGGCCTGGCTTACGGAGAAGGGCAAGTTCGGGCGGAAGGCCGCCGCCGCCGCCACGGGAGCCGCGATGCTCGCCCTCGGCGTCCTGGCGACGCTCTCGCAGGGGCCCGTCCTGGGCGGAGTGAAGGTCTTCGGGAAGAATTTCTTCGACCTCTTCGACTTCGCCTCGTCCAACGTCCTCCTGCCCCTGGGAGGCCTCGGCATAGCGGTCGTGGCGGGTTGGCTCCTCGCGAAGGGAGAGCTCGGGAAGGAGCTCGGCAAGGGTTACGCGAAACTGCCCGGCTCCTCTCGGGCCGTGGCCGCCCTCCTCAAGTTCGCGGCCCCCGTCCTGATCCTCGTCATCCTCCTAAACGGCCTCGGGCTCTTCGGGCTCTAGGCGAGGAGGGTCGCGAGCTTCTCGCGGAGGAACTCGCTCTTCTCCTTGAGGCCGATCGTCCCCGTCTTGATGACGAGGACGTTCGGCCTGTGGGGATCGAGCTTGATCCGCCCGCCCGACTCCCTGATGAGCCGCAAGACCCGCTCCACGGAGACCTTCGCGACCTTGGAGAACTCGACGATGACGACGCCGCCGCGCTCCTTGAGGCTCGCGACGGAGAGCTTCCGGCAGATGACGCGGATCTCCGCGAGGGCCAGGAGGCTCTCCGCCTCCTCGGGCAGGGGGCCGAAGCGGTCCAGGAGCTCGGCCCGCAGGGCCTCGAGGTCCTGGTCCGTGAAGATGGAGGCGATCTTCTTGTAGACCTCCATCTTGAGGGTCGGCATCGAGATGTACTCGTCGGGGAGGTAGCCCCGGTACTCTAGCTCGAGGTAGGTCTCCTCCTCGGGCTCCCACTTCTCGTCGGAGAGGCGGGCGACGGTCTCGTCGAGGAGCTTGAGGTAGAGGTCGAAGCCGACCGCGTAGATGTCGCCCGACTGCTCGCGCCCGAGGAGGTTGCCGGCCCCGCGCACCTCCAGGTCCTTCATCGCGATCTTGAAGCCCGAGCCGAGCTCGGTGAAGTCGGAGATGATCTGGAGCCGCTTCATCGCGAGCTCGGAGAGGGCGCGGCGGTCGGGGTAGAAGAGGTAGGCGTAGGCCGGCCGGTCCGAGCGGCCCACGCGGCCGCGGAGCTGGTAGAGCTGGGAGACGCCGTACATGTCCGCCCGGTCGATGACGATCGTGTTGACGTTGGGGATGTCGATGCCGTTCTCGATGATGGTCGTCGAGACGAGGACCTGGAAGCCGCCGTGGATGAAGCGGTGCATGATGTCCTCGAGCTCGGTCGGGTCCATCTGGCCGTGCGCGGTCTCCACGAGGACCTCCGGCACGACCTCGCCCAGGAAGGTCTGGACCTCGTCCAGGCTCTCGATGCGGTTGTGGAGGTAGAAGATCTGGCCGCCGCGCGCTATCTCGCGCCTGATGGCCTCGGCGATCAGCTCGGGGTTGAACTCCTCGACGACCGTCTCTATCGGCAGCCGCGTCGAGGGCGGGGTCTGGAGCACCGACATGTCCCGGATCTTGAGGAGGGACATGTGGAGGGTGCGCGGTATGGGCGTCGCCGTAAGGGTCAGGGAGTCGACGCTCGCGCGCATCTCCTTGAGCCGCTCCTTGTCCTTGACGCCGAAGCGCTGCTCCTCGTCCACGACGATGAGCCCCAGGTCCTTCCACTCAAGGTCCTTCTGGAGGAGGCGGTGCGTGCCGATGACGAGGTCGACCTTCCCCTCGCGCAGGCCCTCCAGGGTCTTCCTCTGGTCGCGCTTCTCCACGAGGCGCGACATCATCGCGATCTCCACGGGATAGCCCTCGAAGCGCTCCTTGAAGTTCTCGAAGTGCTGCTCCGCGAGGATCGTCGTCGGGGCCAGGAAGGCGACCTGCTTGCCCGCTGTGGCGGCCTTGAAGCAGGCGCGCATCGCGATCTCCGTCTTGCCGTAGCCGACGTCGCCGCAGACCAGGCGGTCCATCGGCTTCCGGCTCTCCATGTCGGCCTTCACCTCGTCGATGCAGCGCAGCTGGTCGGCGGTCTCCTCGTAGGGGAAGGAGGCCTCGAAGGCGAGCTGCCAGTCCGAGTCGGGGGGGAAGGCATAGCCTTGCGCGGCCTTGCGCCTCGCGTAGATGCGGATGAGGCGCTCGGCCAGCTCCTCCACCGACTTCCGGACCTTGCTCTTCCTGTTCTCCCAGGACTTGGAGCCCAGGCGGTCCAGGCGGGGAGCCTCGCCCTCGTTGCCGAGGTAGCGCTGGACGAGGTTGGCCTGCTCGATCGGGACGAAGACGTTCTCCTCGTCGGCGTACTCGATCTTCACGTAGTCCCGGTCGTTGCCCAGGACCCGCATCCGCTCGATGGAGGTGAAGCGGCCGATGCCGTAGTTGATGTGGACCACGTAGTCGCCCGGGTTGAGCTCCACGAAGGTGTCGATGACCGAGGACCTGGCGCTCTTCACCGACTTCGGCACGCGCTTGCGGCGGCCGAAGATCTCCCCCTCCTGGACGACGAGGAGCTTGAGCGCGGGGATGGCGAAGCCCGCGGAGATGCCGGCGGCGCGCACGTCCACCGCGTAGTCCTTGAGGAGGGTCCGTATGCGCTCGGCCTGGGAGTCCGTCTCCGCGAAGATCCTCACCTCGTAGCCGGCCTTGAGGAGGGAGGCGAGCTCCTCCTTGAAGTAGGTCACGTTGCCGAAGAAGGACCGCGGCGGCTCCGCGCCGAGGCTCAGGCGCGATTCGCCCTCCTTGTCGCGCAGGGCGAAGTCCCGCACGAGCCTGAGGCCCGCCTCCGTCGCCCGCCGCTCCAGGGCGACGAAGGAGTGGATGAGGCGGTCGGGGGGCGGGACCGGGCTTTCCTTCAGGGCTCCTCGGTAGAGGCCGGCGTACTCCTTGCGGGCCGCCTCCTCCTGGGACTCGAGGCGCTCCCGATCCAGGAAGAGCACGGCGCTGCCCGCGGCGAGGTAGTCGAGGATGGACCCCGCCCCGCCCGAGGCGGGAGTTCCGCCAGCGGCGGAGGCCCCGCCAGCGGCGGGCGCAGCCCCCGCGTCGGCGCCGCCAGCCGCGGGGGCGCCGAAGGCGACCGGGTACCAGAGCTCCTCGCCCTTGGCCTCGCCCCGTTCCGCCAGGGCCTCCAGGAGGGGGCCCATGCGGCCCTCGCAGTTCGGGAAGGCCGCGGCGGCCTTGGCCACGGCGGCCGTCCTCTCGGGACTCCAGACGAGCTCCTTCATGGGCCGCAGGGCGACCCGCCCCAGGTCCTTGAGGCCGGCCTGGCCCGCGGGATCGAAGGAGGCGACGCGCTCGATGCGGTCGTACTCGAAGACGATACGGACGGCGGCCTCGTCGCCGGGCATGTAGAGGTCCAGGACCTCGCCGCGCAGGGCGAACTCGCCCGGCAGGGAGACGCGGGGGACGCGGAGGTAGCCGTAGGAGGCGAGCCGCTCGCCCAGGGCCGTCGGGTCGATGCTCTCGCCGACGGAGAGGGCGAAGACCAGGGGCTCGAAGGCCCCGCGGGGCGGGAGGGGCGTGACGAAGGCGCGCTGGCTCGCGACGAGGACGCGGGCCTCGCCCAGGACGAGCCTGGCGAGGACGGCAGCGCGGTCGCCGAAGGCGCGGGCCCGCGGGGAGGCGGCGCGATAGGCGGCGCTGCGCCACCAGGGCAGGAGGTCGGAGCGGAGGCCGAGGAGGGAGAGGTCGCTCGCCACGGACTCCGCCTCCTGGTCGGTCGGGACGACGACGAGGAGGCCCGCGCCGGGCGCCGCGCGGGCCATGATGGCCGCGACGACGGAGGCGAAGGCGCCTTCCGCCTCGGAAATGTCGACGGGAAAGGGGCCCGCGCGGAGGCGGGCTAGGAGGCTCCTCAGGGGAGCGTGGGCGGACAGGCGCTCGAGGACGTCTTGCGGGTATAAGGTATTCATCGTAACATTCCGACAATAAAGGGTGGAAAGCCGTTCGCGGGGTATAATACACCCAGGCCCGGCCTTTGTTCCATATCGAAGGAGAGAACGGTCGTGCATCGCAGATTGCCCGCCCTCGCGGCGCCCTTCCTCATCGCGTCCGCCCTCGCGGCCCTGCCGGGCTCCGCCCGCGCGGCCGGCCTTGCCGGCGCGCCCGCCTCCGCGGCCTCGGAGGCCGGCGTCGAGCTCTCCATCCGCTTCTACGACAAGCGGATCTACTTCCCGGAGAGCGAGATAGCCCTCAAGGTGACGGTGACGAACGGCTCACCGTCGACCTACCGCTTCAAGCTCGCGGAGGACCGCCTCTACAGCCTCTCCTTCGACGCGCGTACGCCGACCAACCGGGCCCTCGACGCCTCCGACGAGCGCAAGCTCGCCCTCTCGGCCTCGAAGCCCGTCTTCTACCGCGAGATCGCGGTGGAGCCCGGCGAGGAGTATTCCTTCGTCGAGCGCCTGGAGCGCTACGTCCGGATCGAGGGCCCCGGCTCCTACACGGTCCGCGCCAGCTTCTGGCCCGAGCTCTCCCAGCGGGGCGCCGCCCCCCAGGGCGCGGCGGCGGGAGTCCAGGCTCCGGGCGCGGCGCCCCTCGAGTCGAACGTCCTCATCCTCTCGGTGCGGCCCTCTCCGGGCCTCCCTCCCGCCTCCGAGGCCATCCGCCCCGAGACGGGCGAGGTCATGAAGCCCGAGGCCGTCCCGCCCGACGAGGTCGTGCGCCGCACCATCGTCGCCAGGCAGCGCTCCCGCTGGAGCGAGTATTTCCTCTACCTCGACCTCGAGTCCCTGCTCTCCCGCAACGAGGACAAGAAGCGCGCCTACGACCGGGAGTCCGACGAGGGCCGGCGCCGCATGCTGGAGAAGTACAAGGCCGACCTCCGGGAGAGCGTCGTGGACGAGGACATCTCCGTCGTGCCCGCGAGCTTCGAGATCGTGGAGACGAGGTACGCCGCCAACTCGGGCGTGGTCAGGGTGCTCGCGAAGTTCGACTACAAGAGCTTCATGATGCGCAAGGAGTACGACTACGAGCTCAGGCGCCGCGACGACGTCTGGTACATCGTCGGCTACACGGTCGTCAACAAGGGCACCGAATGAAGGCCCTCCTCCTCATCGAGAGCGACGTCGCCGCCGACATCGCGCGCTTCTACCTCCGGCCCCTCGGCTTCGAGTCGGTGCGCTACCGCGCCCCCCTCAAGGCCCTGGACAACCTGGAGGAGATCGACCCCGACGCCGTCATCCTCTCCGCCCGGGACTATCCCCGCCACTGGAAGGTCCTGGCCGCCTCCATCCGCGCCGAGAGGTCCAAGGAGGACTGCGTCCTCATCCTCCTCAAGGGCGAGTTCTTCCCCTTCGAGGAGGCCTCCAAGGCCATAGCCCTGGGCGTGAACGGCGTCGTCAGGGACGACCTGGACGACCGCCGCGAGCAGGCCCGCTTCCAGCGCCTCCTCAAGCGCTACGTGAGCGTGGACGAGGCCCGGAGCTCGGAGCGCGTGGCTCCCTCAGACTGGGACCGCCTCGACTTCATGTTCTCCCACCCCCAGAGCCTCGTCCCCGTGGCCGGCAAGCTGGAGACGATCTCCGCCACGGGCCTCTCCTTCGCGCCGGACTCCCCCATCCTCGCCTCTGACCTGGGGCTGGGCCAGGTCCTGGAGGACTGCTCGCTGCGCGCCGGGGACCGCATCCTCTCCCCCACCTGCGAGATCGTGAGGATGGACCGGGCCCTGGGCCTGGCCTTCCGGAGCATGGACGAGGAGGAGAAGGCCTACTTCCTCAAGTACCTTGGCTCCGGCCCCGAGCGCGAGATGCGCGCCCTGTTGAAAAAAGGCTGAAATAGCTATACTATGCTCGAATGCAGGAAGAAACGCGCCCCTGTCCAGACGAGTACCTCTCGGAATACGCGCGAAAGCTGAAAGCCGTAGGCCATCCCATCAGGCTCAGGCTCCTCTGCCTCATCGCGCGCGAGGAAGATCCCTGCGTCACCGACCTCTGGCAGTGCCTCAAGCAGCCCCAGCCCGTCATCTCGCAGCACCTCGCGATCCTCAAGGACAACGGCATAGTCTCAGCCGAGGTCCAGAAGACCCGCCGGGTCTACTCCATCGTCGATCCCTTCATCAAGGCCCTCATAGCCGGCATCATCGAGGCCAAGGGCACGGCCGCCCTGGACAGCCTGAAGAAAGGCGCCTCGGGCTAGGCCCTTGCTCTCCCTCCTCGTCGAATTCGCCGTAGGACACCGCAAGACCCGGGTGCTCATGGCCTCGAGCCCCGAGGAGGCCGTCTCCCCCCCCCCCGCCCCCCCCCCCCTCAGCCCTCCCCCTCCTAGCCGTCGCCGACGCCAACACCGCCGGCCTGGTCCCCCTGCCCGAAGGTAGGACCCTCGTCCTCCCCCCCGGCGAGGCCTCCAAGAGCTGGGACAGCCTCCGCTCGGCCCTCGAATTCGCCTCAGGCGCGGGCCTCCCGCGGGACGGAACCATCCTGGGCCTGGGCGGCGGCGTCGTCTGCGACCTGGCGGCCTTCGCCGCCTCCCTCTACATGCGCGGCTCCCGCCTCGTCCTCGCGCCGACGAGCCTCGTCGCCATGGCCGACGCGGCCCTGGGCGGCAAGGCGGCGGTCGACCTGGCGGGCGTGCGCAACCTCGCAGGCTCCTTCTACGCGGCGGACGAGGTGCGGCTCCACCTGCCCTTCCTCCTCCGCCTCCCCGAGCGCGAGTACCGCGCCGGCCTGGCGGAAGTCCTCAGGACGGGCCTCGTCGCCGCCCCCAAGGTGAGGAGCCTCCTTTCCGAACGCGGGGCCGACTTCGGGTCGCGCGACCCGGCCCTCCTCGACGAGACGGTGAGGAGGTGCGTCCTCGCGAAGGCCTCGCTCTGCGAGCGCGATCCCTACGACCGCGGCGACCGCCTCCGCCTCAACTTCGGCCACACCTTCGCCCACGCCCTGGAGGCCCTGCGACCCGACATCCTCCACGGCGAGGCAGTCGCCTGGGGCATGGCCCGCGCCCTGGACGCGGGCCTGGAGCTCGGCCTCTCCGATCCCGAGGCCGCCGCCGAGGCCCGCTCCCTCATCGAGGCCTACGGCTTCGAGACGAGCTATTCCGGAATAGAGCCCGAGGCCCTCCTCGCGGCCATGCGCCGCGACAAAAAGGGCCTTCCGGGAAGCCTGAGGCTCGTGCTGTACAAGGAAGAATGCTCGGTCGCCCTGGTCGAGACGCCCGAGGCCGTCGCGCTCCGCGCCCTGGAGAAGGGCCTGCGATAGGCCGCCGAGAGGACGCCGCTTGGCGACGCCAGACCGCCGCGTGCCCGTTCCAGACCTCTGCTAGGCGCCGCTGGACGAAGCCAAAGGCGGCCACGCGGCGCCGCCGGGACCCTCTAGCGGAAGGCTCGGGCCAGGGCCTCCGCCGAGCGCCTGTCCCAGGGAGCGGCCGTATCGCGACCCGCGAGCGCCGCCCAGATGCCCCGGGCGGAATCTCTCTCGCCTTCGGCCGCGAGGGCCTCGCCTAGCTCGTAGAGGCAGCGGTAGAGCTTGGCCTCCTCTGCGTAGCGCCGGAGCTCGCGGTCGGCGTCGATCCTCCCGAGGAGCTCCCGGAGGCTCGTATAGGCGTAGGAAGGCTCGCGCTCCCGCACCCGCTCGATGCAGCGGGCCAGGAGGCCGTTCGCCGCCAGGGCCAAGTGGACCAGGGCCTGGGGCCGGCCGTTCGCGAGGTAGAAGCTCCCGAGCTCGGCGCCGGCCTTGGTCCAGGCGCCGCCCTCGACGCGGTAGAGGGTCATGAACTTGTCGATCCCGTCCCGCCGGACGCTGCGCTCCATCGCGTCGCGGAAGAAGCGGCTCTTCTCGGAGAAGGCTGGGTCTGCCGCGACGATCTCCTTGAGGCTCTCCTCGTAGTCCCGCCACTTGCCGCCGTCGCGGTAGACGCCGGCCAGGGCGTCGAGGATCTGGAAGCGGTCCTCGGGTATGTCCAGGGACTCGCGCTGGTCGTAGGCCTTGCGGAACTGGAGCTCGGCGAGGCGGAGCTCCCCCTCGGCTAGGTAGACCCGGCCGATCCAGTACTCGGCCTCCGGATAGGAGGAGAGCTCGGCGGCCGCCGAGCGGAGCTTCGCGATGGAGCCGCCCAGGGACTCGGCGGGACGGTGGTCGAGGACGAGGACGAGGGCGTCGAGGAAGCCGGCGAAGCCGTCGGAGAGCCGCCGCTGCCGCAGGAGCTCGGCCTCCCGCCTCAAGGAGCCTCCCGAGGCCTTCTTCACCTGGGCGTAGTCCCGCTCGATGAGGTCGCGCTTGGCCAGACTGTCCACGAGGGCCGGAAGATAGTCCTTGGCGGCCCTGGCCTCCTCGCCCGAAAGGACGCCGTCCAGGCGGCCCTGGGCCCAGGCGAAGCGGTCGCGCCTCAAGGCGGCGGCGTCCTCGAAGGCGTTGAGCGCCTCGCCGAAGCGGCGCTCCTCGAAGAGGCGCTTCCCCGACTGGAAGCGGAGCCAGGACTCGTCGGCGCCGGCGGCCGCGCGGGAGACTCCGCCCGGGCCGGAGGCGGCGGCCGCCTGGGGCGCCGCTGACAGGGCGGCCGCCCGCGGGGCGGCGGACTGGGCTGCCGCGGACGGGGCGGCGGCGCAGAGCAGGGCCGAGGCGGCGAGGGCGAAGGCTTGCGACATCGGCGGGCGGTGCTGTTTCATTCGAGCGCGCGAAGCTCCTCTTCGAATACAGTATCGGCTTCTTCGCGGGATATCGTGCGCGCTATCTTTCCCTTCCTGAAGATCACGACCTTGTCGCCCGCTCCGGTGATGCCCAAGTCCGCGTGTCGCGCCTCGCCGGGGCCGTTCACGACGCAGCCCATCACCGCCACCGTGGCCCTCTTCTTCATCGCGTAGAGCCGGCTTGCCCACTTGGCCGTGAAGGCGTGGGTGTCGAAGCCGGCCCTGGCGCAGCGGGGGCAGGACACGAGGGTGACGCCCTCCCTCCCCAGCCCCGCCGCCGCGAGGATCTCGCGGCCGGCCGCGACCTCGCTCTCCATCGTGTCGGAGATGGAGACGCGGATGGTGTCGCCTATCCCTTCCTTGAGGAGGGGCACGAGGGCGGCCGTGTTCCTCACGATGCCCGGGATGAGGGGCCCCGCCTCGGTGACGCCCAGGTGGAGGGGATAGTCGCGGAGCTTCGCGAAGCGGCGGTTGACCTCCAGGGTCTCCTCCACGGAGCTCGCCTTCATCGAGACGACGAGGGCGGCGAAGCCGAGCTCTTCGAAGGCGGCGACCTCCCGCTCGGCGGCCTCCACGAGGGCGCCGGCCCGGTCCAGCTCGCCGCGGTCGATCCGGGCCCGCAGGTCCTGGGGCAAGGAGCCGCCGTTGACGCCGATGCGGATGGGGACGCCCTGGCCGGCGGCCTTCCTCGCGACCTCCTCGACCTTCCAGCGCTCGCCTATGTTGCCGGGATTGATGCGGATCTTGGCTATGGGATGGTCCAGGCAGGCCAGCGCTATGCGCCAGTCGAAGTGGATGTCGGCGACGAGGGGCATCTCCGTCATGGCGGCGAGCCTGCCCAGGACCTCCGCCGCGTCCAGGTCCGGCACGGCGAAGCGGAGGACGTCGCAGCCAAGCTCGGCGAGGGAGGCTATCCTCGCGGCCGCCGCCTCGAGCCCGTCCGCGCGGAGGGGCTCCTTCCACATGGTCTGGATGGAGACGGGGAAGCCCCCGCCGATGATGAGGCCCTTGGCCTTGACTGAACGAGTGCTGGGCATGGGGCCATTCTAGCGCGGCCGGCGGCCAGAGTGGAAGCGGTCTTAAGGCCGGCCCCCGCGCGCAAGGCCGTCTCAGGCTGGCCGTTCAAGACGGCGCGAGCGCTGTCGGCGCGGCCGTCGTACGCGGGGGGAGTTGCCGCCGGGCCGGCGGCCGGCGCGCGGCCGCGGCGCCGGCGCGGAACGCGGGGCCGCTTTCGGGGGCCGCGGCGATCCGCGGAAAACGAAGCGGCCGCCCCTCGGTGCAGCCGCTTCCTCGGAGCCGAAAAGCCTAGATGGCGCCGAAGGTGAAGGCCATCACGAAGAGGGCGACCGTCTCGCAGAGGCCGACGACGGTGATGTACTGGCCGAAGCCCTTGCCGGTCTCGCCGAAGGCGTCGCAGGAGGAGGCGGAGGCCTTGCCCTGGGCGATGGCGGACATGCCCATCGCCGCGCCGCCGATGATGCCGGCGCCCAGGAGGAGGAGGGGATCCTTCGTGGAGGCGAGCATCCTCTGGAGGAGGATGAAGCCGTAGATGGTCTGGGTGAGGGGGGCGCCCGCGAAGACGACGAGGAGGAAGGAGGCGGGCTTGTTCGCCATGTAGTTCCTCTTCCACGCGCCGATGGCCGCCTGGCCCGCGATGCCCGCGCCGATGGCCGAGCCGATGGCCGAGAGGCCGAGGACCGCCGCGACGCCGATCATACCGATATTCATGCTGGTCTCCTTTCCTTATCCCTTTAGTCGTTCTTCGGGCGCCGTGGCCCTGAAAGGTTCGTACTTGTAGCCCGACCACTCCATGCCCAGGTGGCCGGAGAACTCGAGCATGTTGAGCCGCACGCCGTGGACGATGACGGAGAGGACGCTCATCATGATGTTGAGGCCGTGGCCGAAGACGAGGAGGAGGACCCCCGCCCCGAACATGATGAGGCTGCCGAGCATCGGGCCGGCCATGTTGTTGACCGTCTGGCTGATCGCGATGCCCGCGAGGCCGACCGCCCAGAGCCGGATGTAGGACACGATGTCCGCGAAGACGTTGACCACCCCCAGGAAGACCGAGACGATGTTCGCAAGGCTGGAGACGACGCCGCCCACGATGCCCTTCACGAGGCCCTTGGACCCGTCGTAGCTCGCGAAGACAAAGTTGAGGCCGAAGCCGCCCGCGACGAGGTAGAGGGCCCAGGTCGGGAGGGGGAAGCGCTCGGAGCTGATGACGAGGTTCAGGACCAGGAAGAGCATGCCCGCGACCATGGAGAGCTGGCCGATCTGGGCCAGGAACTTGAGCGAGCCTATGTCCCGCTTGATGTTCTTGAGATGGGCCACGACGAGCTGGACCGTCCCGATGAGGAAGCAGAGCATCTTCACGTTGTCGCCAGAGGCCGGGTTCTCGTTGGAGATCCAGTAGATGTCGACGGCCCGCAAGACGGCGGGGAGCCTCTCCGGCGGCATGCCGAACCAGCTGGCCGTCATCACGCCCCAGGCCACCGTGCTGGCCGCGAGGAGGAGGAGGAGGCGGATCGGGTCGGGCACCTTGCCCTGGGCCTTCCTGGCCTTGAGCGCGGCGAAGAGCCCCGCGGCCAGGAGGATGGAGCCGTAGCCCGCGTCGCCGAAGATCATCGCGAAGAAGAAGCAGAAGAAGAAGAGGAACAGCCCCGAGATGTCGTACTCGCGGTAGTTCGGCACCGTCCCCAGGAAGTCGAAGACGGGGGCGATCATGCGCACGAAGGGGCCGTTTTCCACCTTGCTCGGCGGCGCCTCCTCTGGCGCGGGGTCGTCCGAGAGCAGGGCCCAGCCATGGCTGGCCGCGGCGGCCTTCAGGGCGGGGAGCTCGCGCTCCGGCGCGAATCCGGAAAGGAAGGCGAGGCCCTCCTCGGCTCCCATGCCCGACCGCGCCTGCTCGAAGAGAAGGGCTTCGGAGAGCCAGGCCTTGGCCGCCTGCAGGGCGGGCAAGGAAGGCGCGAGGGAGGCGAGGCCCGCCTCGGCGGCGGCCTTCCGGGCCTCGGCGCGGGCGACGCCCTCGCGCAGGGCCGCGGGCGACTCAGCGGGCAGGGCGAATTCGGCGAATTCCGCGGGCAGGGCCGGCGAGCCGCCCCTTTCGACGACGGCTATCCTGGCCCGGCCGCGGGGCGCGGCGAGGCGGAGGTACTCGAGGCCCTCGGGGAGGGAGGCGAGCCTGGCGAGCGGCCCCTCATAGAGGCGGAGCCCCAGGCCCGCGGCCTTGAGCTCGGCGGCGAGGCCGGGCTCGAAGTCGCCCCAGGCCTGGACGCGCTCGAGCTCCCGGACGAGGGCGAGGCCCTCGTCCTGGGCGGCCTTCTGCTCGTCCACGAGGGCAGAGCAGCGCGCGGCGGCCGCGAGGCCTGCCTCGCGGAGGCCAGCATCCGACACCGCGGCGGGGGCCGAGGCCGGCGCCTTGCCCTCCTTCGCCTTGCCGCCCTTCTTGGGCTCGGGGACCTTGATCGAGGAGAGGATGGCGACGGCGCGCTCCACCTCGGCCAGGGAGCGGCCGGCCTTCTCGAAATCGGCGCCCTTGCCCGCGAGGGGCTCCAGGTGCACGACGCCGAGTTTCCCGAGCTCGGAGAGGGCCTGTGCCTTCTCCCGCTCCAGGACGACGAGGTGGACCTTCTTCATGGGCGCTATCATGAGGCGCTCCCGGCGGCCGGCGCGGCCGCGACGACCTTGCGCTTGGCTATCTTGCCGCGGACGACCTGGGCCGTCTGCTGGTCCCCAAGGTAGATCCGGATGCGCTTGATGTCGTCCAGGGTCTCGGGGATCTTCACCTTCTCGAAGAGGTTGACGCGCTGGGTCGTCGTGCGGAGCTCGGCCGCGAGCCGCTCGATCTGCGTGTCGAGGACGCGGGCCTCGAGGTCGAGGAGGAGGACCTGCTTCATCCGCTCCAGGGCCGAGTCGACCCAGAGCGGCACGCGGAAGAGGTCGTACTCCGCGAAGGCGAAGTCCGCCCCCTCGAAGACCGGTATCTCGACGCCGGCGATGTTGCCCTCGGCGGTGCGCACGGCGGTGACCGTCATGAGGGGCCTGCCGTCGGCGCCGTAGGCGGCCTCGGCCTCGCCGAAGACGCCGATCCAGGCGCGGAAGCCTCGGTCGAGCCCGGCCTTCGCCTCCTCGAGCTCGCGCCGCCTCGCCTCGATGCCGCGGATCTCCATCTGGAGCTGCTGTTTCTTGAGCTGGAGCGTCGGGAGGTAGCGCTTGTACATCTTCAGCGCGTCCTTCTGCTTCTTGAGCTCGTTCTTGGTCAGCTTGATCTTGGCCATCGTTTAGCCTCGCGGGCCCCTTTTACGCGGTCCGCTTGGGCCAGAACTTCTCGATGAGCTCGGTCCGCAGGGCCGTCTCCCGTGGCTCGAAGCAGTCGGCCAGGATCTCCCAACCCTTGTCCAGGGCCTTCTCCAGGGGGACGTTGACCGAGAGGTCCATCATCTCGCGCTCGAAGGCCTCTCCGTACTTGAGGAGCTTCTTGTCCCAGGCCGACATCTGGAAGCCCATGGACTTCTTCTCCAGGCTGTCCTTGTAGGAGGCGTAGAGCTTGATCATGCCGTCCATGATGGCGCGGTGGTCGGCGCGGGTCTTGCCGTTGACCTGCTGCTTGAGGCGGGAGAGGGAGCCGAAGGGCTCGATGCGGCCGCCCTTCAGGTAGTACTGGCCCTCGGTGATGTAGCCCGTGTTGTCCGGCACCGGGTGGGTGACGTCGTCGCCGGGCATGGTCGTGACGGCGAGGATGGTGATGGAGCCGGCGTCGGAGAAGTCGACGGCCTTCTCGTAGCGGGCCGCGAGCTGGGAGTAGAGGTCGCCGGGATAGCCGCGGTTCGAGGGGACCTGCTCCTGGGTGATGGCGATCTCCTTCATCGCGTCGGCGAAGTTCGTCATGTCGGTGAGGAGGACGAGGACGTTCTTTCCCTTGAGGGCGAAGCGCTCCGCGACGGCCAGGGAGATGTCGGGCACCTGGAGGCACTCGACGACGGGGTCGGCCGCCGTGTGGACGAACATGATCGTCTTCTGGAGGGCGCCGCCCTCCTCCAGGGCGTCCTTGAAGTAGAGGTAGTCGTCGTACTTGAGGCCCATGCCGCCCAGGATGATGATGTCGACCTCGGCCTGCATGGCGATGCGGGCCAGGAGCTGGTTGTAGGGCTCGCCGGAGACGGAGAAGATCGGGAGCTTCTGGCTCTTCACGAGGGTGTTGAAGAGGTCGATCATCGGGACGCCCGTGCGGATCATCTCGCGGGGGATGATGCGCTTCGCGGGGTTGACCGAGGGGCCGGCGATCGTGATGAGGTTCTCCGTGAGGAGGGGGCCCGCGTCGCGGGGCTCGCCCGCGCCGTCGAAGATGCGGCCCATGAGGTCGTCGGAGAAGCTCACGCGCATGGGGTGGCCGAGGAAGCGCACCTCGTCGCCGGTGGAGATGCCGCGGCCGCCGGCGAAGACCTGGAGGGAGACGAGGCCCTCGTCCAGGCGGATGACCTCGGCGAGGGAGGTGCCGAAGCGGCTCGCGACCTCGGCGAGCTCGCCGTAGCGGATCCCCTCGGCCTTCACCGAGATGACGTTGCCCGTGATGGACTCGATGCGGGAATATACCTTGTTCATCGCTTACTCCAGGCTTTCCATGAGGCGGGCGCCGCGGGCGTCGCGGGCCTTCCGGCGGCCGTCGACGAGGCCGCGTATCTCGGACTCGACCGCGAGGTAGCGCTCGCCCTTGTACTCGGCGCCGTTCAGGTCGAGGAACTTCTGGCGGAGGCCGTAGAAGAACTGGCGGGCGTCCTCCTTGTCCTTGGCCTGGATCTCGGAGGAGAGGATGTCGAGGACGAGGGAGTAGCTGCGCTTCTGCCGCTCGGGGGCCACGGAGGCGTCGACCGGGTCGAAGGAGTTCTGCTGGAGGTAGACCGCGTCCAGGAGCTCGCCCTTCTGGTAGACGACGTAGTCGTCCAGGGAGGTGCCCTCCTCGCCGACGACCTTCATCATCGCGGCGACCTCGGAGCTCTTGAAGAGGAACTCGCGGCCGTAGTCGACGACGGGGTTCTCGATGATGCCCTTGTACTTGGACCAGGACTCGAGGGGGTGGATGGCGGGGTACTTGCGGGCGTCGGAGCGCTCGCGGGAAAGGCCGTGGAAGGCGCCGACGACCTTGAGGGTCGCCTGCGTGACGGGCTCCTCGAAGTTGCCGCCCGCGGGGGAGACGGTGCCGCCGATCGTGACGGAGCCGGTCTTCCCGTCCCGGAGGCGCACGATGCCCGCGCGCTCGTAGAAGTTCGCGATGACGGACTCGAGGTAGGCGGGGAAGGCCTCCTCGCCGGGGATCTCCTCCAGGCGGCCGGACATCTCGCGCATGG
>ERZ795054.2064-NODE-2064-length-17521-cov-10.683499_pt1 | contig 17521 bp, 11 predicted proteins | sample MGYA00375138_ERZ795054 | MGnify/ENA primary metagenome ERZ795054 (study PRJEB30183, sample SAMN05720215) | anaerobic digester metagenome | isolation source: active sludge of municipal wastewater-treating anaerobic digesters | place: USA | collected 2014-12-23 ... | reverse complement strand
ACACTCTTTCCCTACACGACGCTCTTCCGATCTCGTTTGGCATGCCATTGATCCGTGCTGAGGATCGCGTTGCCCCCCGCGCTCGTCAGGAGCCCCGCCAATCCACCCGGCGGAAACCGGTCCGCCGCGATCTCCTCGTTCGCCAAACGCCGCCAATCGAGATACGTCGGATACACCCGGCGGCGATCCTCCGGCCATGCCCGCCGCCCCTCGACCGTCTCCAGCCAGTCCAGCGCGCGCTCCATCTCCTCCCGCCGCAGCTCGCGCCCCCCCTCGCGCACGCGCAGCGCCAGGCCCTCCCCCGCCCCCAGCATGCCGTAGACGCGCTGCGCCGCATCCACGCTCCGCTCGCCGGCCCAGACGCTCTCACAAGGATCGTGCCGGGCGATGCTCACCAGGCATGGCCGCGGCGCCACCAGCGCCAGCAACATGTGCTGGTCGAACGGCAGCCAGGACTCGCGTCCAGCAAAAAAACGCAGCCGCGGATGCAGCCACCCCGGGAGCAGCCGCGTCACCCGCTCGATCCCCTCCCCGGAATACCGCTCGCTTGTCAGCCGCCAACCGCAAATGCCTCCCGGCCCCGCGCTGCTCGCCACCACCGCCGACACCCGCATATCCCACGCCCCCGCCGCCAGCGCCACCGCCCCGTCCCGATCATGGCCCGCCACCACCACCCGCCGCCGATCCGCACTGCTCGATGTCCACAGATAATCGATCGCCCGCCCCACGCACCACACCCTCCATCCCAGCTCGCTCCAATCACCCCCAACCAGCGCCCCCCCGCTCCTCCCCGATCCCTCGCCCACCGCCCTCTCCGACCAGATGCAACCCATCCATCCGCGCGACAGTGCGACTGTCGCCCATGCCCGCTGCTCCGCCGACACCACGAATACAGGAAACGGCCCCGTCCCCAGCGGCATCCGCAGCTCGATCTCCAGTTGCGCCGCGCGCTCCCCGCCCACCACCCAGCGAAGCGTCTCCGAACGCAGGCGGCCCTCCGCTCGCCGAACCAGATTCGTCGCCATCCCATTGGTCGGCGGCCCCGGCAGCGCGCCCAGCAGATACCGGCTCAGCATCGCCGCCAGCTCCCGCCGCCGCATCGGCCATTGGCTCGCCCCTCCCACCGGACGCCCGTCCTGGAATTGCAGCAGCTCCGGCAGATATGCGCTGCATGGCATCCGGCTGAAATCCGGAGGCAGCTCGCCCCGTTCATGCAGCCATTTCTCCCATGGCTCGCTGTGCGGCAGAACACGGCGCAGATCCTCGAGCGCGGCCTGCCGGCGAACGATCGCCCCCTCGACCTCCTCGACGCTCGCCCCCGCACATCCCGCCAGCCATGCCCACCCCACACCCATTGCCAATCCCACCATCCCCGCCAGCCGCATGCATTCCCGCCTCATGTCGCTCCGAATATTTGTCATGACTCAGGCAAAAAGGTTGAGCCTGCCGCCTCCCCCAGGCAACCTCAAAGACCGTCCTCCTCCGGCTGGAACCGCCCCGCATGCCGCTCCCCGGAACCCCGTCAGCTCGGGAAAAAGGTTGCGCGCGCGCCATTCCAGGGGCATCCTATTTCCGTCATTCAGGCGGAGAGATGGCTGAGTGGTTTAAAGCACACGCCTGGAGAGCGTGCGTGCCTAAAAAGCACCGGGAGTTCGAATCTCCCTCTCTCCGCCATTCCCAGACCTGCCCCCCGTAGCTGCCGACGCACCAACTCACCGCCCTCCCTCCTCCGTCGTCCGCCACCTGCCACCTGAAACGTGACACCTGGCACCAACCAACAACCACAAACCACCATCCCTCTCGCCACGAAGAAAAATGCCAAGAATTTTGCGTGGATTCACGGGGACACTACGTCGGAATAACGAGAATCGGGTTGACCGATTGGCGGACGGCATTCATCGTATGGATATGAGCGCGGAAACCGTTGTTGAGATCGGATCCTTGATTACGCGCACGCCGGGATTGAAGGGGGGGCGGCCGTGCGTCGCCGGCACGGGTGTGACGGTCAAGCGAATTGTCGGCTGGCATCGGATGGGCAAAGACCCCGAGGAAATCGCTGCCCAGTTTGGACATCTCAATCTTGCACAGGTTCATGCGGCCCTCGCCTGGTATTATGCCAACCGCGAGGAAATTGACTCCGATCTGAACATCGAGACGCGAGATTACGAGCGCTTGGCCCAGGAAGCGGAGGCAGAAAAACGGCCTTGAGCGCTATCCACCTCTATTTCGACGAGGATGCCACCCAACACGGTCTGATTGCCGCACTTCGGTTGCGGGGCGTCGATGTTGTGTCTGCCCTGGAATGCGGCTTGGTTGCCGCTCCGGACGAAATCCAACTGCAGTGGTGCCATTCGCAATCGCGCGCCATTTACACTTTCAATGTGGGTGACTTCATTTCGCTGCACGCGGACTACGTGAAGGCCGGGCATGCGCACTCTGGGATCATTTTAGCCCCGCAGCAAAGATACACAATTGGCGGCCAGATGCGACGCCTGCTTAAACTGCTGGCAACGTGGACCGCGGAAGATATCCGCTGGCAAACCATATTTCTAAGCAACATCAAACTCGAATCGACCGATCGAGATTAACTCTTCTCAACACGAAGTTCTGAAAGCACACGAAACACTCATTTTGAATCTGGAACGTAGGAAATCAGGAAACCCTTTTCCGGGAAGTTCCTGAGTTCGGGATTTCCAGATTCAAGTTTCTTTCTCTCACAGACACAGAGAATTCCTGCGATAGCGAAAATCTGCGGGTACAACCCCTTCGTGCACTTCGCTCGGTGGTGAGAAAATACCGCAGCTTGAAGGCTGCGGCTACGCCAGCAAGGGAATGCAAGTGTCGGCTGGCAAGCGGACGCGTCAGTGACGCGTCCCTACCTCCCTCCCCCCGCAAGGCACGAGCGGGGGGAGAGGGAGAGGGGCACGTGCGGCCTCGATCCGGCGCGCCTCAAACAAACGGCGTCTTCCCGGGCATTGCCACCGGCGGCGTCGGCAGCTTCCCGTTCCAATCCAAAGCCGGAGCCAGATTCTCTTTCGAGTTCAGCGCCTGCTCCCAGGTAATCGTCTGGCCCGTGTAAGCTGCCATCCGGCCCATGATCGCCATCAGCGTCGTGTTGGTCATCCAGGTCCCGTCATTCATCGGACGCCCAGCCCGAATCGACGCGAACAGCTCGTTGTGCTCGACCTGGTACATGTCCGGACGCGGCCCCTCATACCGCCAGTTCTTCTCTCCCTTGATCTCGGGCGGACCCCGGAATCCCAGAACTCGAGCCACGCCCCGCGCCCCCAGGATCGTGTCGCTGTTGTCGTTCGAGCAGTTGTCCTGCTGGCGGCAGAACAGGAATCCCTTCGCGCCGCTCGCCCATTCGTAGACCACCGCGAAATGATCGTAGATGTGGCCGAAATCCGGCTCGACGCGCACCTGCCGCCCGCCGTGCGCCGTCGCTCGCGCCGGCGGCTCGTCCTTCATCGCCCAGATCATCTTGTCGATGCTGTGCACCGCCTGCTCGACCAGGTGATCGCCTGACAGCCAGGTATAGTAATACCAGTTGCGCACTTGATACTCGAGATCGGTCCATCCCGGCTGCCGCGGCCGGCTCCACAGCGTCCCCGTGTTATACGTCGAATACACCGTCCGCACCTCGCCCACCGCCCCGTCGTGCACCTGCTGGAATCCCGCCCGCTCAGCCAGGTTGTATCGCCAGCAGAACCCTGACACCAGCGACAGCCGCCGGCGCCGGGCCTCCTCGGCCGCCGCTTGCACCGCCCGCACCCCGGGCGCGTCCGTCGCCATCGGTTTCTCGGTGAAGATGTGCTTGCCCGCCGCCACCGCCGCCTTTAGATGCTCCGGACGAAACCCCGGCGGCGACGCCAGCAATACCACGTCCACCCCGCTGTCGATCACCTTCCGATACGCATCCAGCCCCACGAAACAGTGATCCGGCTGGACCCGCACCCGCGCGCCCACCTTCGCGTTCTTCCCCAGGTTCTTCAGACAGCCATCGATTCGGTCCTTGAACGCATCCCCCAAAGCGGTCAGCACCACGTTCTCGTCGGCCATCAGGGCGTTGAGCGCCGCCCCCGATCCGCGCCCGCCGCATCCGACCAATCCCACTTTCAACGTGTCGCTGTTCGCAGCCCATGTCGCGCTCGGACGGATCAGCGGCGCGGCCACGACTGCCCCCAATGCCGCCGCACCCGACGTGGCGACAAATTGGCGGCGCGATAACAAACCGGTGTTGGCTTTCGTTGTTTTCATGAATTCAATGGTTTTCCAGTGCCCCACCGTTACCCATCCCGCGCCCCAACGTCAAGAAATTGGCGCAGAGAATCCAGCTGCGTTCCCGATCAATGGCATCATTGACGTTTGACGAAAGGGCGGTTTGCAGCGTAGTTTGGACTCTGTAACACAGGGCGTGTGTGGAGCTTGTCTCGATCTTGCTGGAGGGGATTTTGGCTTGCTGACAGACCGCATGCGACGAGCATGCTGATTGTAATCCGCAGTAGATGAGGCATTTATGAAGAGACGGTTTCTCGGGCTCGGCCATATTGCCTTGCTGGGCTTCGGCGTTCTGGCGGCCCCCGCACCTGCAGCCGATGCCCTCGCCCCCCACCCACACCGTCCGATCATGATGCAGATCGCCGAACAACGGGCGAACAGCTTCGATGCAGGCGATTTTTACGCGACGCCAGAGGGTGTCCGGAGGCTCCTCCGGTTGGCGGGTGCCAAGGCAATCCGCTTCGCAAATGAATCCCAGAAAGCAGATGTTCTCGATCGGCTGGTTGCGCCCGGTCAGCCCCTGGACGGCTGCTCGGTGGAAATCGAGCTGGCCATGGGCGTCACAATCTTGAAATCCACTCCCCCGACGCGCGAACTCGAGTTGCTCCAGCCCGCTGCCCTCGAGCAAGCCCTCGCATCGGCCAGAAATGTCCCCGGCGTCCGCATGGCCAATCCCGTCTTCATCGATCCTGACACCGGATTGCGCCTCATCCCCACGGAGGAGGTCATTATCCGCCTGAAGGAAGAGATCGATCCGCAAACCTTTTTTGGATCGGATTGGCCTCGCGCCAGGCGGCTTGCCGGAACAGCCGATCAGTTCATCCTCGCATTGTCCGGAGCCGCCGCGGAACAAATGCTCGCCGAGGTCAGCAATCGGGCTCGCGACAGCCGAGTGAAATGGATCGAGCCGGACTTCGTGGCCCAGTCCATTCATCATCTCATCCCTGACGACACTTACTTTCCCAGCCAATGGCACCTCAACAACACCGGCCAAGGCGGGGGAACAGCCGGCGCCGATGTGCATGGGCCCGAAGCATGGAACCTCGCCACGGGTACCGGCGCGATCGTGGCCATTCTCGATGTCGGTGTGCAAACCAGCCACCCCGATCTCAGTCCGAACCTGGCGTACAACGCGATCGAGCTCGCGGGAAAACCGAATCGGGATGACGATGGCAACGGCTACAAGGACGATAAGAACGGGTGGGACTTTTATGGGGACGACAATTCGCCCGATCCGAAGACGGCGTATGACAACCACGGCACCCCCGTCGCTGGCGTCGCCGTCGCACGAGGCAACAATGGCCTCGGAGTCGCCGGCGCCGGCTTGGCCGGAGGCTTGCTCCCCATTCGGATCGGCGAATCGCCCGATGACTCCGGCAGCTTCTACTCGAGCGCTTCCATCATGGCTGCCGCAACCTATTACTCCGCGGGCCGAACCGCCGACGGATCCGGCGTCTGGCGAGGCGCGGACATCCTCAACCTGAGCTTCAGCAGCTCGCCGTCGCTGACTTTTTCCGACGCCTTAAGCTGGGCGGCTGCCAGTGGCCGAAACGGTCAAGGCTGCCCAATCTTTGCCGCCACTGGCAACGGCGCTTCCGGGTTCATCCAATTCACATTAAGCGGCTTCCCAGCAGGAACCTACACAATCAAATGGGAATATGCCAAAGACAGCAGCGGCTCGGATGGGGACGACACGGTCTGGCTGGATTCGATCGCGTTCCCGGGGGGGAGCGTCGAGCGATTCGAATCCGATGCCCTGCCAGCAGGTTGGACCACCGGCGGAAACGCGAGCTGGATCAGCATCCAGGACGGAGTCGGCGGCAACCACGCGCTCAGCGGCTGGGATGGATCCGGATCGCGCGCCGTCCGGGCAGGCGCGATCTCGGACGGTCAGGCCACCTATCTTCAGGTGACCAGAACCGTGGGGGCAGGCAACCTCGTTTTCTACGCCTGGGTCTCGAGCCAGCAGGACTCGGACTTTTTTAACTTATACGTCGATGGCACACGCTATTTCCATTTTTCCGGTGTGCCGGCGATCGCAACCGCTATCGCCTATCCCGCCAGCGAGGCCAGCACCATCGCCGTCGGCGCCAGCTCCGATTTCGATTATCGATCGGATTATAGCCAGTATGGGATCGGCTTGGATTTGGTCGCCCCAAGCGGCGGCGGCAGATCCAATATCTACACGACCGACCGCACCGGATCCGGCGGATACAACGCCGGCGATTACGATCCCGACTTCAGCGGCACTTCATCGGCAACTCCGCTCGCAGCGGGCGTGGCCGCGCTGTTGCTTTCGGCCAAACCCGGCCTCACCGCCAATGAGGTGCGTTCGATCCTGCAGGCTACCGCCGAAAAAATTGGCGGGGTGACCTACATCGATGGCTATAACGAATACTACGGCTACGGACGCATTAACGCCTATGCCGCCGTTCGCTACGCAGTCAACACGCCGCCGACTGTCTCGGACATTCTCGACCAATCAACCCCTGAAGATACAGCCACTCCGCCCATTCCGTTTGTTGTGGGGGATCTGGAAACGGGTCCTGACGCGTTGATCATTACAGCCAGCTCCTCCAACCCGACGCTGGCGCCAAATGAAAATATTCTATTGGGCGGCGCCGGCACCGACAGGACCGTAACCGTCATCCCGGCAGCCGATCTGTCTGGCGATACGACGATCGCGATCACCGTGACCGACGGCGATGGCGGATCGGCAATCGAGAGCTTTGTCCTGCACGTGACCGAGGTGAATGATGCCCCCAGCTTCATCAAAGGGGCCGATCAAGCTGTCCTCCAGAACGCGCCACCGCAGAGCATTGCCGGCTGGGCGACCGCGATCAGCTCGGGGCCTGCCAGCGAGTCGGCGCAAACAGTCGCATTCCTTGTGACTGTAGACGATCCACTGCTGTTCAGCGCGGGCCCGGCGATAATGCCCGATGGGACGCTGACCTACACGCCAGCCGTTGAGAAGGCTGGCGTGGCGAGGGTGACGGTCCGTTTGCAGGACAACGGGGGCACTGCCAACGGAGGCGTGGACACGAGCGCCCCCCAGGTCTTCACCATCACCGTTCAGCCCCGCATTCTGGGGCGCTACATTTTCTACAACCAGTCGGCCTGGGATGGCAACGAACCGTCCGCCAATCCCAGCGATGACTCGGCGATTGCGCCTGACAAGGTCGCGCTCCGGGCCGGGAGCAAGGCCACGTTCGCCAACTACACCAGCTACAGCCGCGGGATCAACGGCATTATGGTCGATATTGCGGAATTGCCCGGCGTTCCCACGGCACAGGATTTCTTGTTCAAGGCGGGCAACACCACCGATCCGACCGGTTGGCCGGCCGCTCCGGCCCCTTCCACCATCACCGTGCGCACCGGCGCGGGCGCCAGCGGATCGGACCGGCTCACCCTGATCTGGCCGGACAACGCCATTCAGAAGCAGTGGCTCCAGGTGACGGTGCAGGCGACACCCAATACGGGGCTCGGCGCGTCCGATGTGTTCTATTTTGGCAATGCCGTGGGCGAGTGCGGCAACAGCACCACCGATGCCAAGGTCGATCTGCTCGATCAGCAGATGGCACGGGCCAATCCACACACCATCTTCAATCCGGCGCCGATCGACGACCCGTGCGATTACAATCGAGACAAGAAAGTCGATCTGTTTGACCAGAACATCGCGCGGGCCAATCCGACGACGGTGTTCAGCGCGCTGAACCTGATCGACTTGAGCGGGATCGGAGGGTATTCGGCCATGGGCGAGGCACCGGAAGCGGCCGTGGCTGCCATGGGAATGGCGGACGGGGTGGCTTCAGCCGGAGCGACTGGATCGCGTGCGGCCGGGTCTGGCCAGTCCTCATCGAGCCTCATCGAGAAGGGCAGCCTGGGAATTGGGCGGGATGGAGCGGGCCGGATCGTGATCGATTTCGAGGGCGCGCAAGCCGGGAAACATGGGCTCGAGGTGTGCGAGGATCTGACGAGGCCGGAATGGCGCCCGGCCGGATTTGCGCCTCAGGTCGAGAAGAACGGCTTGCGCAAGCGGTGGATGGCCGAGCCATCAGCGCAATCGCGGTTCTACCGGGTGGTGGAAAGGCCGTGAAAACCCAATCCAATCTGAATTACTTGCCAGCTTTTTGAGTTCCAAACCGCAGCCAACCGATGCGGCCCAGCAGCAGCAAAGAGGCCAGGACGAGGCCTGCCTGGGGTTCCGGCACTGCAATCGTGCCGTCCACTATATTCATTAAAACTAAATCTGTCTGTGCAGCTCCCGTAATGTACGTCGTCCACCCGTTTGCGGGACTAGGATCCTTAAGATACAAATCCCATGAGGCGGAGGACGTGAAACCGGTTGTGTCAATCGTGACTATTGCCAGAAGGACCGGCGGATTTTCTATGGTAGTAGGTTGAAAAGAAAAATAATAAGGACTTGCCGCTGCTGCTGTGTTTCCAAAAGCGAATTGGGGAGGGATCGGCACATTCTCTGGATCGGTATCAGAAAGCCAAACATTGTTGCCTGTATTGGCAACCGCTCCAAAAAGCGTTCCCGTGATGATATCCAAGCCTGTAATGTTGGGCCCGTCGATGTAGCCCTCCCCGCCTTCGGAGGCTGGCCCTGAATCCGCCACCTGGATACTGATGTCCAGTCCTGAAATTGCGATCGGACTATCCGTCGGATTTTGAAGGTACAACGAGATCGTCTGATTGGCTGTATTGGGTAAAAGGCTGTGATCTCCCACCTCAAGGAAAAGCTGCGCTCGAGCCCCGGTAACGCCAACAAGCATCGCAATAGCAAGCATCCCGACGATTGAGCCCATCACATTGTTCCTTTTCATGGTTCGATCCCTAAATCGAATCGCTTATTATTCACAAATCGTCTTTGCAGAGCAACTCCAGTTGGCAGCTGAGAGCCATCCTTCCGCCATGACGAAAACGATACGTCTCTACCCCTTAAATACCAATTAGACTAAAATCCTGAGTTCAATCCGCTGCTCCTGTCTGCTTTTTACCCATTCTTTTCTGACATCAGCATCCCGTCAATAGCTAAATGCGAGGTTGCGAGGGTCCGATGTTACGCGTTGAGCTCTATGGGGAGCTCTCCATGACTTTTGGGCTTCGTATGTGCTCGCCTGCTCACCCCGAATCCCCTGCCTCACTGCTCATATCTCGGCGTCCGTAACGCCCCCCTTCTCCGGCACCGGCATCAGCAGATGGATGTGGTTCGCCACATCATTGCTTTCTGGTCCCCGGGCGGCTATCGTCACCCGCATGAAATGGATCGGGTCGGCAACCTTCGTCGCCATCGGATTCGCGCTCCTTCTGACAGCGGACCTGAGCGCGCGCCCCTTGCCCGACCCTCCATCCCCTCCAGCCTCTCCCCCGCCGGCGCCGCCCGTCATCCGCCGCGCTCCGGCCGAATCCGCCGCCCGGTCCCTCTCCGCCGCCGGCCTCGATCCATACTCGATCGGCGATGTCACCGATCCTGAGCAGCTCTTTATCGAGTTCATCAACCGGGCCCGATCCGATCCCGTCGCCGAGGGACACTGGCTCCGCTACCTCGCCGACCCCGATGTCCGCAGCGATTGCGATTACTTCCAGGTCGACCTCGATCTCCTCGAAGCCCAGCTCGGCGCCTACCCACCCGCCCCGCCGCTCGCACCCAACGCCCGCCTCCGCCAGGCCGCCCGCCTCCACAGCCAGGACATGTTCGAACACATGTTTCAAAGCCACACCGGCAGCGACGGCCGCACCCTCACCGACCGGATCGTCGCTGCGCAATACCCTTACCAGGTCGTCGCCGAAAACGTGTTCGCCTATGCCGAATCCGTCCTGCACGGGCATGCCGGCTTCGTCATCGATTGGGGCCCCGGACCCGGCGGCGTCCAAAACCCTCCAGGCCATCGCCACAACACTTTCGAGCCCGAGTTCCGCGAAATTGGCGTCGGGGCAATCCTGGGCACCAACGGCGCCGTTGGCCCCATCGTGGTCACTCAGAATTTCGGCCTCCAATCGACCGCGTTCCCCTTCCTCACCGGCGTTGCCTTTTACGATCTGAACGGCAACGGATTTTATGATCTGGGCGAAGGCATCGGTGGGATCGATGTCCGCGTCAGCGGCGCCTCGTTCTATGCAGTGACCGCCCCCTCCGGCGGCTATGCCATCCCCCTGCCCGGCAACGGATCATTCCTTGCCACGTTCAGCGCCCCGGGGCTCGCCCCATTTTCCCGGACATTCGCCGTCACCAACCTTGCCAATCGCAAGATCGATTTCCTGCCGCCTTACGAGCCCCCTGTCGTTTCCGGCCCCGCGCGCGCCGCGCTTTTCGCGCCGAACCTCTGCCAGCTCTCGATGGTGGGCGCCGCCACCGGCTACGATTGGCGCGCGACCCGATTGCTCCCCACCAATATCGTCGAAACCGTCGAGGCCGGTCTCGATCGCTGGACGCTCCTCGCAACCCCAGGCTATGATGTCCGCCAATCCGACGCTGTCTCGCAGGGCACGTGGGCGATTCGCTTGGCTCATCCCCAGCCGGCCGATCAGATCCTCGAGCTCGATGGCGCCTTTCTCCTCTCGGCCTCGAGCGGCATTCAATTCGCCTCCCGCCTCAATTGGGCCACCCCCACCCAAATCGCCCGCCTCCAGATCTCCACCGACAACGGCCTCACATGGTCCGACCTCTGGTCTGAGCCCGGCATCGACGACGCCGGCGCCGATTCCTTCCAGACCGTTGTCGTCCCGCTCGCTCCGTACGCCGGACAGAGCGCTCAGTTCCGCTTCGTCTACGATTACACCGGCGGCAGCCGCTACCCTCAGACCGATCCCGGCATCGGCCTCCACCTGGATGACATCCGCCTCAGTGCCGTCGAACAACTCGAGGAAACCCACAACGCACCCGTCCCCCAACCTCCATCGTTCGTCTTCGAGCCCACGCTGCCCGGCGATTATTCCCTCCAGGCCCGCGCCCGCATTGGCCAACGGGCCCTCCCTTGGGGGCCAATGCTCCGCATCGCCGCCGGCAGGATCACCGATACCATCCTCCATCTCGAATCCATTCGCCACACGGCGGACAGCCAGCTCGAGCTGGTCGTCACCCTGACCAATGGCACGGCGAACTCGATCGATCCGCTCTCGAGCCCCTCGCCCGCGGGCCCTTGGCAACCCGTCGCCAACTTCACCATCACAAACGGGCCCGGCTCCAATCAGTTCCGGATTCTGCTGCCCATCCCCTCGATCTCTCCGGTCTTCTATCGGGTGGCTGCACCATGACGGATCCTACGATCCCAGCGCCGCCCTGAGCCAGCTCAGCACCCCGCCCGGAAAACAGCCCAGCAGAACCACCGCGACCGCCAATCCCAGCAGCACAACCCGGGTCGCTGGCAACACCCGCCACGCTGCGCTCGATCCGCGCCCCGCTTCAGCCTCGCGCACATACGCCTGCTTCAGGACCTGCAGGTAGTAATAAAGCGATACCGCGCTCATCCCCAACGCCCACGCTATCAGCCAGATCAATCCCAGCCCCCCCCCGCCCGCTCCTGCCGCCGCCGCGAATACGGCGAACTTGCCCACAAACCCGGCCAGCGGCGGGAGCCCGGCCAGCGAAAGAATAAAGACAAACAGACACGCGGCCAGCAGAGGCGATCGCTGCCATAAACCGGCAAAATTCTCGAGCCGATCCCCTCCGCTGTTCCGCTCGACGATCCCCGCCACACCGAAAGCTCCGATGACCGCCAGCGCATACGTGCTCAGGTAATACACCACCGCTGCGGTCCCCTCCGCGTTGCCCGCCATGACCCCAAGCAGCGCGTATCCCGCATGGGCGATCGCCGAGTAGGCCAGCAGACGCCGAACGCTCGATTGCACCAGCGCCACCAGGTTCCCCAAACCGATGGACAACGCCGCCGCCATCCCCAGCAACGGCATCCATCCCCCTTCCCACCCGCGCCAGTCCGCGCGCCCAGCCAGCTCCGGAAAACCCTCGAGCATGAATCGAATCAGCAGGTAAAAACTCGCCATCTTCGATCCCGATGCCACCAATGCCGCCGTCGGCAATGGCGCCGCCTGATACACGTCTGGCGCCCACAAGTGAAATGGGACCACCGCCACTTTGAATCCCAGCCCCACCACCACCGATGCCAGCGCCACGATCAGCAGCGGATCCATCCCCAGCCGCGCCAGCTTCGGCGCCATCCGGCTTAGCTCGACCTCCCCGCTCAACCCATACAACGCGCTCATCCCGTAAAGCAGGAACGCCGACGACATCCCTCCCAGCAGAAAATACTTGAGCGCCGCCTCGAGGCCATGGCGGCTCTCCCGCTGAAACGCCGCCAGCGCGTACAGCGACAGGCTCGCCAGCTCCAGCGACGCATACACCAGCACCATGTTCTCCGCCCCGGCCATGAGCATCAGACCCACCGTCGCCAGCAGCATCAGCGCGACATACTCACCTATATGCTCCGTGAGGGCCGTCTCGATCGATAGCACCAGGCTCGCCATGGTCAGGACCGCCAGCGCCTGGCACACGAACCGCGATGCGTCGTCCAGCACCAGCATCCCCCCCGCCAGCCGGCCCGGAGGATCCGCTGCCGCCATCCACACCAGCGCCCCCAGACACCCCGCCACCCCCGCCGCCACCGCCGCACGCCACCGCACCGGCACCGACCAGCGCCGCGCCAGCGCCGCGTCCATCCCCAGAACCGCCAGCGCCGTCAGCGCCAGGATGGCCTCGGGCGCCAGCGCCCATGCGATCGCGCCGTAATTCACCCCTGACCTCCCTTCAGCATCGCCTGCATCCAGGACGCCTGCAGGCTGGGCATGATGATATCGAGCAACAGCGACGGATAGAGCCCCACGACCACCGTGGCCGCCATGAGCAAAACCGCCCCTGCCCGCTCCGGCCATGTCAGCCCTTGCCCGCGCCCCATCTCCTCGACCGGCGCGCGGGGGTGATCGCCAAAAAACGATTTCTGCAGCACTCGCAGCGTGTAGGCCGCCCCCGCCACGATCCCCACCCCTGCCAGCACCGCCAGCGGCGGGAATGCCTTCCAAGCCCCAATCACCACCAGCAGCTCGGATATGAACCCGCTGAATCCCGGCACCCCCATCGACGCCGCGCACGCAACCGCGAATGTCAGCCCCGCAAACGGCAGCACCCGGTTCAAGGCCATCCCCTCCAGATCCGCCAGATCCCGCGTGTGCATCCGGTCATACACCATCCGGCCCACCACCGCGAACAGCAGGCCCGCGATGATCCCGTGCGAGAACATCTGCATCACGGCCCCGCCCACGCCCGTCGCGTTTAATGTCATCAATCCCAGGAGCACAAAGCCCATGTGGCTCACGCTCGAATAGCCGATCACAAACTTGAAATCCCTCTGCACCAGGGCCACGCACGCCCCATACAGGATCCCGATCACCCCCAGCCCCGCAAACAGCGGCCGCCAGACCATCGCCCCCTGCGGAAACAGCATCATCCCCACCCGCAGCGCCCCGTAAGCGCCCAGCTTCATCACCACCCCCGCCAGCAGCATCGACGCCGCCGTCGGCGCCGCCACGTGCCCCGTCGGCGCCCACGTGTGCAGCGGCCAGATCCCCGCCAGGACCGCAAACCCCACAAATACAACCGGGAATGCCCAGGTCTGAAATCCCGACGAAAACCCGCCCCGCGCCAGCTCGATCAGGTTGAACGTCTGGCCCCCGCTCACCCCGTACGCCGCCAGCATCCCGACCAGCACCAGCGCGCTCCCCACCAGCGAATAGAGCGCCAGCTTCATCGCCCCATACTCCCGGCGCGTCGACCCCCAGATCGCGATCAAGAAATACTTGGGTACGATCGCCACTTCGTAAAACACGAACAATAGAAACCAGTCGAAGCTCAGAAACACGCCGTAGACGCCGCCGATCAGCGCCAGATACAGCGCGAAATACTCCGCCGCCCTCCGCTCCACGTTCCACGAAAACAGCACCCCCGCCACCGACGCAATCCCGGTCAGCACCACCAGGGTCAGGCTGATGCCGTCCGCGGCCAGATAATACTCGATGCCCAGCGACGGAATCCATCGAGCCCGGGCCAGCACGATCAATGGCGCCGCCGGGTCGGCCGGATACCGCGCCGCCGCCGCGAGGCCCAAGACCAGCCCCGCCAGCGCCGTCCCCAGGGCCAGCCCCCGCACCCATCGCATGTCCCTTGGCCGCACCGCCAGCAGCAGCGCCGCCCCGATAAACGATAGATAGATGGTCCAGCTTGCCATGGTTCAGGGCGCCCAAACCGCCGCCAGTTCTACCACCGCCGCGTTCACGATCCCGAGCAGCGCCTGCGGATACACCCCCAGAACCAGCATCAATCCCAGCGACGGTATCATCATGGCCCACTCCCGCGGGCTCAGGTCCGTCCACCCTGACCATCGCCCCGGCAATGGACCGTGGAACATCCGCTGCATCAGCCCCAGCAGAAATACCGCCGTCAGCAGCAATCCCAACACCGACGCCACCGCCGCCCATGGCGCCGCCGCAAAGACGCCCGTGAAGATCAGGAACTCACCCGGAAACCCGTTCAAGCCCGGCAAGCCCAGCGACGCGAATACCGCCATGCCCATCACCCCGCAGAACACCGGCGCCGCTTTCCGCAATCCCCCAAAGTCGTCCAGATCCCGCAGGCCGCCGCTCCGCCGCTCCACAAGCGCCACCAGCCCGAATAATGTCGCCGCGTTGATCCCGTGGTTGAACATCTGCAGAATCACGCCGCCCAGCGCCGCTTGCCGAGCGCTCTCGCTCCCGCACTGGAGAGCCGCGAAGATCCCCAGCAGACAATAGCCCAGATGGTTGATCGAGGAATACGCCAGCAGCCGCTTGAGGTCCTTCTGCGCCCACGCCGCCGCGGCCGAGCCCACCACGGTCACCACCGCCAGCACCATCAGCATGCCCCACGCCCCTCGCATCGCATCCGCAAATATCGGCCCCATGATCCGCAGGAATCCATACAGCCCCATCTTCGACATCACCCCCGTCAGCACCATCGTCACCGCCGTCGGCGCCTCCGCATACGCCCCCGGCAGCCACCCGTGCAGCGGCATCAACGGGACCTTCACCGCCAGCCCCAGAAACACCCCCGCGCCCACCCAGCCCAAAACCCGCCGCGACACGCCTTCCGGCCAGCCGAAATACTCGGACAACCGCGCCGTCACCCCGCCCTCCTGGCTCAGCCGCGCCAGTCCCGGCAGATCGAACGTGCCCGTCGCCAAAAACAAAACCTGAAAAGCCAGCAGCATCGCCACGCTCCCCGCCAGGGTGTAAAGGAAGAATCCGGTCGATACCGATCCGCGCATCGGACCGCCCCACAGCCGGATCAGGAAAAACGCCGGGATCAGACTCAGTTCCCAGCACAGGAACCAGTGGAAAAAGTTCAGCGCGGTGAACGTCCCCATCAATCCCGCCTCGAGCAGGAGGAACAATGCATAATAGAGCCGCGGCCGCTCGAGGCCGGTCCGCGACACCATCAAGGCCAGCAGCATCACGAACCCCGTCAGCAATGCCATCGCCAATCCCAACCCATCCACCCCCAGGTGGTATTCCACCCCCAGATAGGGAATCCACGAGAGCCGCTCGACAAACTGGTAGCCCGGCAGATCCTGAAACCGCAGCGCCAGCCCCAATGCCCACGCCAGCGCGATCCCTGCCGCCGACAAGCCGATCGGCCGCGCCCGGGCCTCCTGCGACCGCGGCAGGCAGGCCACCACCGCCGCCCCCAGCAGCGGCGCCATCGTCAGCCATGTCAGTTCGTGCCCCGCCATCGTCACCCTCAGCCCCAGGTTAGCCACACCGCCATCGCCGCCATCCCCGCCGCCACCACCCGCAGATAGATCCGCAGCCTCCCGCCGTGCCAGCCGGACATCCCGCGCCCGCATCCGCGCACCCCTTCACACCCGCCGTCAAACGCCGGATTCACCAGATACTCGTCGCTCAACCGGCTCAGCCAGCCGGCCGCCAGCGCCCCGTATCCCGCCCATTGCATGAGCCCCTGCCACACCTCGCGCTCGAGCCAGTCCCACGCCTCCGCCGCCCATGCTGCCGATCGCACGACGGTCGCCTCATAGACCTCGTCAAACCGCAACCGCTGTTCGAGCAGGCTGAAGACGGCCGGCTGCGCCATACGAAGCGGATCCGGCGCGTCGGCCCTTCTCTGCGGCCTCCTCCCGTACAGCCGCCACCCCGCCACGAGCCCTGCCCCCATCACCAATGCCGATGCGCCCATGATCCATAAGGTCTCATGCTCGAATAGATCTCCCGCGCGCACCGCCGCCTCCCGCCCCTCGAGAAATTCCTCGAGCCACGGCCATGCCGGCGTCCCCACCACGCTCAACAGAACCACCGCCACCGCCAAAATCACCATGGGCACTCTCATCACCGCCGGGCTCTCGTGGATCTCCTTTTTAAGCTGCCCTCCCCGGTATTCCCCCCCATACACCATCGCCATCTGTCGCATCATGTAGAATGCTGTCAACCCCACCCCCGCCAGCCCCAGCAGAAACGGCAGGCGCGACACCGGCCAGCCCCACGCCGCATGCAGTATTCCATCCTTGCTCCAAAACCCGCAGAAGAACAGCGGGACACCCGCCAGCGCCATCATCCCCACCGCGTGCGCCGCAAAGGTCACCGGCATCCACCGGCGCAGCCCACCCATCCTTCGAATGTCCCTCTCATGATGGCATCCGTGAATCGCCGATCCCGCCCCTAAAAACAGCAGCGCCTTGAAAAAGGCGTGCGCAATCAGATGAAACATCCCCACGGCGTAACCGCCCACGCCCAGCGCCATCATCATGTAGCCCAGCTGCGATACCGTCGAATAGGCGAGGATCCGCTTGAGGTCGAACTGAGCCGCCGCGATCGCAGCCGCCATCACCGCTGTCACCGCGCCCACCCACGCCACCCCTTGCAGCGCCGCCGATAATCCCGGCTCCCCCGCCACGTCCGCGTCCATCAGCGGATAGACGCGCGCCACCAGGAAGACGCCCGCCGCCACCATCGTCGCCGCATGAATCAAGGCGCTCACGGGCGTGGGGCCCTCCATCGCATCCGGCAGCCAAACATGCAGGGGCACCTGCCCTGACTTGCCGATCGCCCCGCAAAAGATCAGGAGGCTGATCGCCGTCGCCACCGTGATCCCCCCCACCGACACCCGCTCGACCAGGCCCGCCAGCGCTGCCGCCTCCAGACATCCGCGCCCCTCGTCGTAACACAACAGTGTCCCCGT
>ERZ795054.2063-NODE-2063-length-17523-cov-6.272956_pt1 | contig 17523 bp, 14 predicted proteins | sample MGYA00375138_ERZ795054 | MGnify/ENA primary metagenome ERZ795054 (study PRJEB30183, sample SAMN05720215) | anaerobic digester metagenome | isolation source: active sludge of municipal wastewater-treating anaerobic digesters | place: USA | collected 2014-12-23 ... | reverse complement strand
GCAGTGCTGCGAACCAGGGACTTCGCCCCTGGTAAGGCTCTGTCGCGCCTCCGGCACTGGGGGTTTGGCAAGGGTCAGGTTGTGGCGCCACAAGCCAGGGACTTCGCCCCTGGTAAGGCTCTGTCGCGCCTACGGCGCTTGCCGTTGGCCATTCGTGACGGCAGCCAGCAATGTTCTTTTGCCCGTATGGCAAACAGAACCTAACCCGGGGCAAACGCCCCTGGCAAAGGCCTTTGCACCCCCGCAAGCCCCGGAGGGGCGACAGAACAGGTGAAAGGTGTTGCAAATCGCCGGAAAATTTGCAAAGGATCAGAAAGAACCACTACCTTTGCACCACCAAAACCTTTGGATGTTACTCACTGCTTCGGATATTGTGCGTTAATCAACTTCTAACCACGTGTTTAGAGGTTGCACCATCTTTTTTTCCGGTGATCCTTTGCCGAATCAGTTTGCTATTCCTGTTACCCAAACTCATCTGGAATCTCTTCCGCTGACCTGACTTGGTTTTCCTGATCAATCATCTGGTACCTGATTTTTAATGTCTTGAGAGTTAAGTGATTCAGAAAGAACAACAAACACGTAGCGAAGCCGAGCTTAGCGAGTCCCGGGAGCGCAGCGATTCGGGAACAAACAACAAACAACAAACAACAAACAACAAACAACAAACAACATACAACAAACCATCATGAGTAACGAAAATACAACCATTCACGATTTCGATTTTAACATTATCTGTGACTATTTTTCCGCATTGAAGCGGCAGGGCCCGGGAAGTCCGGAGATGACCCTGAAAGCCCTGAGCTTCATCGATCCTCTTGCTGAACATGCCCGGATCACTGATATTGGATGCGGCACCGGAGGACAAACCATGGTGTTGGCTCAGCACACACCCGGTACCATCACCGGTATCGATCTGTCGCCGCAGTTCATCGGATTGTTCAACCGAAACGCTGCTGAGTGCGGGCTTCAGAACCGGCTAAAAGGCATCACGGGAAATATGGAGGAGCTCCCGTTTCAGACCGATTCCCTCGACCTGATCTGGTGCGAAGGAGCTATCTACAACATCGGATTCGAAAAAGGGCTGTCTGAATGGCGGCATTTCCTCAAACCCGGGGGCTACATTGCTGTTACCGAGGCCTGCTGGTTTACCGACATTCGCCCGGATGAGATCGATAAATTCTGGAATGATGCCTATCCCGGCATCGGTACCATTCCGGTAAAAGTAGCACAGATGCAGGCTGCGGGCTATATCCCCGTGGCAACTTTCATTCTGCCCGATAATTGCTGGACCGATCATTTCTTTGTGCCTCAGGAAGGCATGCAGGATGACTTTCTCAAACGCTACAACGGGAGCGGGTACGCCGCTTCACTGGTGGAAGAGATGCGGAATGAAGCCCTGATGTATGAAAAGTACGGCGCCTATTATGGCTATGTCTTTTTTATCGGCAAAAAGCTGGTGAACTGACTGCAGGCTGACATGCCAGTTTCTGACCCAGGGGTATCTATACCATTGTCACCGAGGCAAAGGTTCTCCTGATACCCTTCCTGTAACGCACCGCGGGATACCCGAAAGCCACAAACAACCCTTCCTGGCTTTTGTAGCGTATCCCGTGGCTTTTTCTGAATTTTTCCGCCTTCTTCCCTTTCTGGATGAACGGATGAACCGCTCCGAGCATGCAGGTGCCCAGTCCAAGCGATTCTGCTGCGATCATGGCATAGGTGGCAGCAATGAGGGGATCTGCCGGATCGGTGTAGGGCGATCCGTAGAAATACATCAGCAATGGAGCGTCGTAATTGATATAGTTCTCCCCTTCGTCCATTCCATCCGTGTAGGCTGAGAAAAGGGGCCTCATAAACCCTCTGAACATCTCATCATTTGCCTTGCCCCAGAAAGGACGCATCATCGCAAGAAAAAAGCCGGATGTCATAAATCGCATCCCCTTCAGGTAGGCTGAAAAATCTTTGGCAAACGCCCGTGATTTCTCCTTACCCCTGATCACCAGCACGTTAATATCTGAAGGAGGCAAACCCATTGGGGCGGTTTGTGCGGCCTCAAGGATCTTCTCGATGACTTCCGGCTCAACCTCCCTGTCGGCATATTCACGAATGCTTCTGCGATGTTGCAGCAACGACAGAAGCTGATCGTAGCCGGCCTTTGTATCCCCTTTGGGCAATTCATATAGGTCGGCCGGTGACATCTCCCTGCCATGAATCTCTATGGCCCCTTCGGGACAAATCGCCATACAATGCCCGCAGCCGATACAGCCAAATCCTCTGGTCGGATCTCCAATAGTGGCCTTGCCCTCTGTGAGTACAATGTTAAACGATTTGCATACCGTAATACACTTTCCGCATCCGGTACACAGCTCAGGATCAATGGTTATTGTACCGTTTTCCCTGGTCCTTGTGGTAGGTATTGCCATGGTTTTGAGGTTGTTGATGCTTTTGTGGTTGGAATTCAAACGCTGTAGAATGCCAATGTATCTTTCCTGTATCAAATATAGGAAAGATTCTTTTAGATGATATGGGATGAAAATATATGTGTTGATTGAAATTAAATGCGATATTTGGCCATCAACTTCATTCAGATGAAACGCATTGTAAGGCTTTTTACTTGGTCGGTGATGATTGTGATGCACATGACCTCCGGTATCTTTGCCCAAACCACCTGCCGGCGATTTGGAGGAAATGATATAGAATACGCTTTTCAGCTGATTGAAGACCCTTCCGGAAATTATCTGGTAACTGGCAGATCCTATTCTTTTGCTGGTTCAGGCGTGCCGTTTTCAGGTGATATGTATACCATTAAACTCGACTCTGCGCTGAATCTTCTCTGGACTTCCGTGTTTCAAACCCCTGCTGAGGATCAGGGCAATGGCATTGCCAATGCCCATGGCGGCGGCTATCTGGTAGCCGGTTCTTCGTACGGTAACCAGGGCGGCTATGATATTGCCCTGGTAATGATCGATACCGGAGGTGCTATGGTATGGTCGAAAGGGCTGGCTACACCCCTGAATGACCATGCCGAAGTGATCATCCCAACTTCCGATGATTCCTACATCGTGGCAGGCTATTCCGATTCCCTTTTCAGCGGGTTATCCCAGTCGTTTGTTCCGTTTATCGCCAAATTAACAGCCACCGGTTCTGTGGTATGGGCCAGGCGGTTTGGTTTTCCTTCGGGGGTGTTTTCAGGAACTGTATATGATGTTGTTGAAGCTTCCGATGGTTCGTTTTTGCTGACCGGAGATATGATCCGTCAATTCGACGGCTCTGAAGACAGTGATATTTTTTTGGCCCGGTTCTCCTCTTCAGGCAATCTTTTATGGTTCAAATGGATCGGAAACAATTGTCCCGGATGCCAGGACATGGGGGCAAGCATCACAGAAAGGCTTCCGAATCGCTACACACTGCTGGCATCCACCAGTCCGGCAGGACACATCTGGCTGTGTGATTTTGATCTGAATGGTACCTTTCTGCTACGCTCGGAATTACCCACATCCTATTTTGCCTATTCCCGGATCTCCGGACTGGCGATTTCAGGCAACCGGATGTTGCTCGCTGCTCCGGCTTTTTCCTCGATGCTCGTGGCGTGTGTCGACCTGAACCACCAGGTGCAGTGGGCATCGTTGTACGGTGATGGACTCATGAATTTTCCCATTGACATCATCCCCAAAGGAAGTGGATACCTGCTGGGTGGCTACACCAGCCCGATGGATACCGTTTACCGGGAGGATTATTTTGTAGCCGAGCTCGACAGCATGGGGGCTTCCTGCTGCATGATCAGCGAAAAGGTTCTGGCAACCTCTGCGTGGCAGCTCCCCGATAGCAGCGGAGGAGTGGCCTTTGGGCTGAATTTCACTGAATCTAACTTTGGAACAGCAACATCAGGTGGTGTTCAGCGGTTGGTCTGCGACCCTTTTCCCGGCCTCGAAGAGATTCCGACTGCAAGGTTTATTGCTTTCCCAAACCCATTTACTCATAGTTTGTATTTGTCATTTCCCGACCAACAGCCACACAGGGTAAGGGTGTACAATTCGCTGGGGATGCTGATGTCAGAGGTGGTAGGCACCAGATTCCTGAGCATTTCTGCTCTCACATGGCTACCCGGAGTCTATATCGTGCAAACAGATGATAATCACCCAATAAAGGTGATAAAGGAGTAGAACGGGAATTCCTTGGATGTCAATAACTTTCCGATTGCCTGGGCTTTTAGATTCCCTATTGAAATCTCTCTCTTATTACAAATCCTTTGTATTCTTCCTTTATCTCTTTGATATCAAGTTTGTACCGATACCAGCACAAGCAGGGACAAGCCTGATTGTTTACCTGTTCAAATTCAAAAAACAATGTATCATTTTCAATTCGATAATCACCCAAGAATTCCTTACAGCATGTTTCTTTGACTTTAAAGTAAGCTATAAGGGATGTCGGGGTAATTACCGATGAATCAATATAACCAATTGCAGATTCATGGAGTGAGTCATCAAGTGCATCTTCACAGTCGTCAAACAGATCTAGGGTTATGTTTTTTTCCTGCATGATTGTCGGGTAATCTTTGTCTTTAGAAACCTGATTACATCCGAAAACAACTGTGGACATAAGAATAATCGTAATAAATAGATTTTTCATTCAGTAGATTATTTCGAAAAATTCTCCTGCGGCAAGTCAGAAAACTTCTTCTTTTTCCGCAGATAATAATCGGCAACGATGCTGCGGTTGTAAATCCCAGTAAGGATGTGTGTGGGTTGTGCCATCCGCTTCCGGTGGTGCCTGCGAACAGACAGCATGAAATGCCAGTGCGCCCGGATTACCGCTCTGAAATCACCGGTACCCCCTTCTGACAGGAACTTTAACGCTGCTACCCAGTCGAGCAGGATGCGCAGCAGGAATACAGGCAGCAATCTTCTGGCCGGCAGGTTCTTATACAACAGGATGAAGTTGTTACGGAAGTTGAGATAGGTTTTTTTGGAGGATTGTTTGGGCAGGGTCCCACCCCCCACATGCAGGATGTGTGATTTCCCGCAGGCCATGATTTTATGCCCGGCATTTTTCAGCCTCCAGCAGAGATCGATCTCCTCCATGTGGGCGAAAAAATCGTCGTCCAGTCCACCTACTGCATGGTAACATGCAGCCCGCACCATCAGGCAGGCGCCGGTAGCCCAGAATACCTCGGTGTCGTCAGAGTACTGGCCGGTATCCTTTTCCAGATCCTGAAAAATGCGGCCACGGCAAAAAGGGTAGCCGTACCGGTCAATGAACCCTCCGGCGGCACCGGCGTACTCAAAACGGTCCGGCTCGTCATAATGGAGGATTCTGGGCTGACAGGCAGCCACTTGCGGCGAGGCATCCATGAGCGCCTTCATGGGCCTGAGCCAGCCTTGCGGCACCTCGATGTCGGAGTTGAGTAGCACATAATACTTCGCTTCCACCTGGCGCAGTGCGTCGTTGTATCCTTTGGCAAAACCGCCGTTGCTCCCATTCCTGATGATCCTCACTTCAGGGTGGTTGTGCGCAAGCCACTCCACTGAATGATCTGCCGAAGCATTATCGGCCACAATCACCTCAGCATCATCTGAATGGGCAAGCACTGAAGGGAGAAATTTCTCGAGGAACTTCTGTCCGTTCCAGTTCAGAATCACCACGGCAATATCAGGAATGGGGTTGCTTTCTGCCATAGATTGCAAAGATAATAAACCGATCCAAACATCAGACATCCTGCCTGCTGTGCTTCCATCTTCTGTGCGACCACAGCCAGCTTTCGGGCTGCCTGCGTATCATGCTCTCCATCAATTCATTGTATCTGCGTGTGATTTCAAACGGTTCCAGACTATCTGGTGATCCGGAGATGGTTTTAAAGGTAACGGAATAATGGCCCCGTGCAGTACGCGTCATCTCTGCAAAAATCACAGTCATCCCCATGGCCCTGGCAATACGCTCCGGCCCGGTGTACACGGGAGTGTCCTGGCCCAAAAAGGTGAGATACTGCTCTACCTCGTGGCGGGCAGGGGATTGATCGGCCAGCAGAAATACCGAAAATGGGTGCTGGTGTTGCTTTAGCAGCGATCTGTACAGGTTCTGCGACACCAGGATCTCAAGGCCATGTTTCTGACGAAGTGCATTAATGATATCGTTGAAGAGCGGATCTGCCTGTTTTCGGGCGGCCGCAAAGGTCTTGCATCCTGTTACCAGGGGCAGCGTCAGCCCCAGCAATTCCCAGTTGGCAAAATGACCCGCCAGGATCATGGTGTTTTTCCCTTGTGCCGACAAGTCCCTCACCAAATCAGGATTGGTGTACACAATTGTACGAAGAAGTTTTTCCCTGCTGAACCCTGAATATCGTATGATCTCATGAAATACATCCGAGAAATTCCGTACAAAAACCCGGTGGATATTCCGGTAATCCCGTTCGCAAAGTTCAGGGAATGCCCTTCTCAGATTATCAAGGATTACTTTTTTCCGGTACCGTAATATCCTGAGAATCAAAAAGGCAACGCCATTGCTCTTCATCCGCATATAACAGCCCGGCAGATTTCTCAGCAGGAATGCATAGATTCGGTATAGAGCCAGCAGCAACCTCAAGACCGGAATGGTTTCAGAAGGGGTTATTGAAAATTTCGAGTGCCCGGCTGCCGTAATTGGTGTCGTACTGGGTGCGGTCGATGTTTGTGCCTCCTACCTGACGGGCATGCAACCGCAGATGCCACTGCGGATCGTTCATCTCCCCCGTGGCATTGGAATGGGCCAGTTCAAAATCGGTGCTGCCCAGATCGGTACTGATAAATACAAACTTACGGTTGGTCTGGTTTCCGGTAAGTTTATAGTAATGCCAGATTTCATAGGGATAGGCTTCCGGCTCGTGGGTTGATTTGTAAATGGAGTTTGGAGATCCGTATTTCAGAAAAATCACGCCGCGGTCGGATTCAAAACCCGGCTCAATGAAGGTGCTGTAGTTCATATTCACTTTATCCACCTGTACCTTGTAATTAAGCCAGGCAAGCTGTGGGTTCGAAGCTTCCCTGGTGTACCAGAAATGATACAGGTACTGTTGCATGTGCAAAACATTCCGTGTGGAAATCAGGTTTAGTCCAAAGGTTCGCTCCATGTCTGACGCCAGAGGCATGCATGCCCTGATATAGTAAGCCAGGGTGTCGGGGTGGGTGAAAGCGGAGGTGAATACCTCGGTCACATTGATGGCCTCGATGTCCTCGAGCCTGAGCTGAATGTTGGGATTGCTCCGCTGAAAAAACACTTCTCTGAAAGCAATCACCTGGTTCTCTTTGTCGCGCACCTCTGCTACCACGTTGTAATTTCCCGAAGGGAGCTGGCTGATGTCGAAAGTATGCAGCAATGGCACCACCTCCGCTGCTTTTTCCCGTTTGTAGAAGCTGATGTTATTCATCACCTTCCCGGTTTCAAAGCTTTCGATAAAACAGGTAAGCAGAAACATCCCATCTTCTCCCCAGGTGGCCAGGGTGTTGTATACTTCGGTGTAGATGGTGATTTCATTCCTCGATTCGGGATAGTAAGAGATCAGATCAGGGTAAAGGTCGTAACCGGCGCGGGTGAGCGGGGTAGGGGTGGTGGCAGGTTCGGTCCTTTCCACCAGCATCAGCGAAGAAAGGGCTGCCTTGTCGGATGGTACATCCACCAGTACTTTGATTACCGACTCCACTGCAGGGCTGCTGCTGTTCACATCGCGCACCGAAAGCTCCATATCGTACTCCCCTTCGGCAAGCAGGAACCGCTGCTGATCCAGGAAGCTGAAGTTTCTCCGGCTGGTATCCTCCACAGCCTGGCTGCTGAGGTTGTACTTTTTGAAATTTTTGATCTCGCCCTGTTGCGTGAACAGCATCAGAATCTCCACCTCACCCCGGTACTTGCCGTCGGTACCTTTTTTAAACACAACGGTAGCCGCATTTACCGATAGCCAGGTTTCGGTATAGGTTCCCTGTTGCGGGCTCCTGAATACGCCATAGTTAAAAACAGCGTTTACGTTAACTGCCCAGGCAACAGCAGGAAACATCAATGCAAGCATCAGTGCTGGTAAGGCATGTCTTTTCATGAGAGTAAAGTTTCAACACTACAAAGATACAATATCCCTGAAAAATGTCAGCATCGAAACAGGTAACGGATCACCCCGGCAGGTGAACAGGCAAAAATTGGCTTCTGCTTTTGGCAGCTGCAAAAAAGTGTGTATTTTTGCAGCGGAGAGATGGCAGAGTGGTCGATTGCGGCGGTCTTGAAAACCGTTGACCTTCACGGGTCCGGGGGTTCGAATCCCTCTCTCTCCGCCCATCTGAAAAAGCCCGCGAGAGCGGGTTTTTTCATTGAAGAAAACCCGCAAGCTTGCTTGCAGGATTTTTGGAAATGAAAAAACATGCCACGAACGAAGTGAGTGGCGGAGGGTTTTTCAGATGGAAGCCTCCCCCCTCAGGGATCACCGCAGGTAATCCCCAACCCGCAAGCTTGCTTGCAGGGTTTTCGGAAATGAAAAAACAAGCCACGAACGAAGTGAGTGGCGGAGGGTTTTTCAGATGGAAGCCTCCCCCCTCAGGGATCACCGCAGGTAATCCCCAACCCGCAAGCTTGCTTGCAGGTACGACGAGCGGAAAAAAAGATACATATGCAACAGTCTGTCTCATCCAACTTTAATGATAACTTGCAAACAATGGTGGCCCAAAATATAGGACAATAACCAATACTTTTCAGTAGCTGCGGAGCGACCTTGGCTGGAGCGGTCCCGGTGGACGACAGTCCAACGGGATCATTCCTGAGCCGAAGGCGCAAGGAATGAAGCTCCAGGCGCAGTCGCGGAGCAGCTACGCGGCCTCACGGCCGTGGAGAAAAAAAAAGAGAGCGTCTCTTTTGAGACACCCTCCCCGGGGGATTTTGTTATACTTTGCGTTTGTCTTCGTGCGAAACGCATAAAATTACTCCTTCATCAACCTGCCATTCAGCAAAATAACACCACCATCCCTGATGCTGTATAAATACATCCCGGCCGGATGCCTGCTCAGGTCGATCTGCAGGTTTGCCTGTCCGATACTGAAGGCTTCAACCTGCTGCCCGTAAGCATTGAAAATGATCAGATCCAGCTCCTTGCCCCGGAATGATCCCAGACTGAAATTCACAACCCCCCGGGTGGGGTTCGGATATACATCCACGGCAAGATCATAGATTACAGGATCCTCTGCAGATAATGGCAGTGAACTTGCTATCCAGCTCGAAGCCAGACTGTTGTCGTAATTGAGGTCAATCAGCTGCAGGTAGGGGCCATCTCCATCGGGTGTGGTGGGCCATGGGGAACTGTCGCTGTAGAAAACCTCATCGATGGTATTCCCGAAAGCATCTGAAAGAATGATGTGATAGGAGCTGTTCTTCAGATTCCGGGAGAATTGTCCGTAAGGTGTGATCCCGTAATAACTGCTGAATACACTTACATTGCTGCAGAGATAGATTTTCTGATTGGCCGCAATGCTGGTGCCGGCAGGAAACTGGTACGAAATCCCTAATTCCCTGATATAATACCCTGTGGTGGTAACCACCTGGTTCGAATGGTTGGTGATCTCGATAAATTCCAGGTCATCACTGTCATATCCGCCGGCATCCTTGGGATGATAATGGATTTTGCTGATGACCAGGCCGGGAACCTGTACTCCCGAACAGGCGGATGCAGAGCCGATATTGGTGGTGATCCAGTTGATTCTGTTCTGAATCCAAGTTTTCATCTCGGAAATATTGGTGGCTTGCGTACCAACGGTACCCCACCTTAACTGCTCCCTGTTCTTGGATTCTGACAGCAGCAGTACAAGCAGATCAATCTGATTTGCCAGGGTGGTATAATTGAAGGGCTTGCCAGAAGCCGTAAGCTCCAGCCACCGCTTGGCCATATAGCACTTGAAGGTGGAGTTATTGTACAGGTCTCTCCAGAATTTCGATCCAGTATTGTCGGTATTGTTGAACTGCCACACGTTGTACTTGCTTCTGTCAACCCCATATTGAAACAGGTCATTCCCGAACGTGAGGTTGTAATCCCACACCGGGCCCGCTCTGAGTTTTCCGCCTCTGTCTTTGTGAAAATAGGTACTGAACTGGTAGGCATCCACATTGGATGAGATCTCTGCAATGAGCATGTAATCTACAAAACTGGGAATGTCAATGATGGTGGGATATCCGTCGGTGATGGATGAATTCATCGGGTTGGTTTTGGTGGCCAGATCGGTGAAAACACTCTTGATGTAAAGCCCCTGCTGACTGGTGATATCCTCTGCTTCCGGACTGTCGTACAGGTAGTCGGTGTTGCCATGGTAACCCCAGGTTGTCCAGGCTGCGGTTTCGCCGGAATTGAGCTTGTCGGCTTTAATGATATAACCTCCTGTAACATTGGGAGATGTATTATCTGATGTGGTCAGTTTCACAAGGTTTACCCGGTCTGAATCAATCTTGATCTTCTCGGTCAGAAAATACACACCCACATAATCACCATTCACAATCACCTCCACAAACCTCACCCGCGGGGCATAGTTACCTGTACTGGCAGCAAGGGTGTATGAAAGATAATCACGGATCATCGAAGGGTCAAAAGCCAGGGAGTTCAGCACCCAGTCGTTTTCGGAAGGCATCCCCAGCAGGCTTACATTATTGTTGGTGGTATTATCCGCAAGGTAGGTTGAGAATCCGTAGGGCTTCTTGGGGAGGGTCTGTGAAGTACTGCCTCTGAATTCGATGCCGATCTTGCCATTGTAGTTCAAAAAAGCCGGATTGGTGATGTCTGTCAGATAGTTCCTTGAGCCATCAGGCCTGTAAATCAGTTTCAGGGTTGCAGGAACCTTGGGTTCATCTGCAATTACATAAGGCTGATGCGTAGATGGGTTCGTGTCGGTGGTAATCACCAGAATCGGCAGATTGCTGTCGGAAAGGATGGTTTGCTGGGCTGATCCAACTTTCAGTAATGATAACAGTACAATGGAACAAAGGGTAATAGTTTTTAACATAAAAGTGTGTTTGTTTGAATCGCAACTAATCAGATATCAATTTGATCGGATTTTCCATGGTTGTCATCACTTTTCGTCTGCTTCTCGATAAACCGGGCGATGCCCCTGTTGTAACTTACGATCAGATACCCGATCACCCCTTTCAGGAAGTAAAAAATGATCCAATCTACTGTAGGTTCGTGCTGAAAAATGTGCTTGCCCTGGTAATAGTAGTAGAGCTGCTTGAGGAACATCGGCAGGCTCTCCACCACCATCAGGGCACCTATGATGATGATCACTGTACGGAGAACGGAGTGGGCCGAGAAATTAAAATCCAGCTTCTCTTCAGCATATCCCTGATCCAGCTTTAGTTTGTCAATAATCCAACCGTTGCGGAAAACGAAGCCTATAATCAAAGCAATGTACACCAGGGTGGTCAGCACCACAAATCCCAGCAATGCCAGAAAGCTGTAAATCCTCTGATCGGGGTACTGAACTATCCCTGCAAACACCGAAAAAAACTGGGGTATTACCGAAAAACTCTCCAGAATCAGCCAGATGCCAAAAATCTTCAGGAAGATCGACCAGAATGTTCTGATGCTCATGATTTTTGTATTAAGATGGAAGATTTAATCTGCTATCAAAAGTACATTTTTATCGCTTACCCGGCTTTTGAAAATAAATTCCTTATAGATATCCGGCACGGCACAGAAGGCATCCTTGCAGGTGGTGCCCGGGGGTTCAGCCAGCGTTTGTCTGATCAGCCTGATGAGCTTTTCCGGCTTCTCATCATGATAAAACACTTTGCACAGATTAAGTGTGGTAAACCGTTGCACATTCCATTCCTGCTCAAATATGTAGGGCACTGCAATGATCCTTTTGCCTGCATTCAGCGCCTGGTACAACGTTCCGTTCCCGCCGTGACAAAGAACCAGATCCACTTTATCAGCTATATCATCAAAATTTACGAACCTTCTGAAAATAGCATTTTCCGTCTCAGACTCCCTTTCGCTGCCCGATATGATCAGGTTGAACCCCGTTAGCCTGGAGTCATGAATGGTTTCAGGCACGATATTCTTCCCGCTGCTCCCTGTGCTGACATAAATCGTGGGTTTGCTGCGGTGCTGGTGCAGGAATTCATGAACCCTTTCTTCAGCCTGTGTGCAAGTGAACAGGATCGGCCCCTCCTGAATAAAATTGTCCGGAAGGCCTTCAGTGGGGAATAACTGCTTGTCGTCCACAATGAAATTCGTGTCCCCGGTGAATTCATCAAAAAGGTTGACTTTTGGTTCCAATCCCAGGTTTTCCCGGATTTTCCTGTAAGGGCTGTGCACCTTCCTGAGCATCATGTCTTCAGCCAGCATGACGATTTTTGTCCATTTCTCCTGACTTACATATCGCCTGAACAGATTTGCCGGATGGGAATGGGGTGTATCCCGGAAACCTGTGTAATGGTTTGTTACGTATGCATTGATTAAAGCGATGTGTTCAATCTTCAGATAGTTACAGGCTATATTGAGCCCGGGATAGGTATCACCTATCACCAGATCGGGATTTTTATCCTCCAGCACCTCCATTAGACTGCAGACGGTTTTTTGGGTCGACTTTTCGTTAATCCAGGAGAAATCAAATTTTCCGGCCTTCATAACCACCTGACTATACCCCTCGCAGACCCCGTCGGTGTATCTGAACCCATGGTTGCGAATGAAATCGTTATACCTGACAGATTGCAGAAACACGATTTCAACCGCCTCATTCCGGATGCTTTTGGCCAGTTCCAGGCATCTCAGATAATGTGCAAGCAAATCAAAAGGAACAAAGAGTATCTTTTTTTTATGCATTGCGTCAGATGTTTCTACTGATATCTGTTGTCACCGGCAGGTTTTGGCCGGTTCTTGCTTCAGGGTTCAGAAGTTCAAATGTAAGCAGGTTTCAGGTATTTTGCATCTGTTCTGTGGATGGATATTTCCTTTGATTCTTTATCTGAATTGTTGGCAGAATGAGCATTTATATCTGTAAATGGTGGCAGGTAGCTGTGAGGGTTTTTGGTCAGTCTTTAAAAAGGCGGACACTTTTGCCCCATGTGGCGTGGTCCTGTTGCTTTGCCAAAGCTGCAGTACCTTCTTTGCTGTCCAAAAGCCCACGGGGTTTACCCTCTGTTTTTGCATCCAGAATATAGAAATATTGCCCATCCCTGCTTGGGGATGAGCTCCAGAAATCAGTTCGTTCTCCCAGGAGGATGAATCTGCCTCCACCCGTTCGAATGCCGGCCATCAGCGCATTGAAGCCGCAACCTCCGGGCGCCATTTGTTTGTATACAATTTCCATGGTGCCTCCCAGTATTTTTACAATCTCTCTTTTCCCTCCCAGGGATGCCCTGAGAGTTTTCCAGTCTGATTCCGTCGGCAGGTGCCAGCCTTTGGGAGCGATTCTTCTGGCTGTTTCCCAGTCGTACAGGTAGCCATATTTTGCCACATTTGCCTGGTCGTTATCATAGGCCCAATAATTTCCTTCCGGTGGCTTAAAGGTAAAGTTTTCCGACATAAGCCATTGGTTGCCAATTTTGATGGTTTTATAGATCCTGCCATCCCGGGGGTCTTCAAATGTTCCGGTTTCAACAGCCCGGACTTTAACCTCACTGCTCCGCCTGATGACACATGCGATCAGGCTCAGGCCAATCATGGCGGGCAGGATAACCAATGCCATTTTTGTTTTCATGTTCATTACCATTGATTTATGGGTTATTTTCAATGAAGAACTATTGGATCATCAGGAAATTGTTCATTTGCTGTTCCTGTATTCCGGACGGTGTAAGTTTGTTCCTGAGCCCCATCAAATTGTCCAGGTATTCACTTATAACCTTGATAAATATCTTAGGTTTAGCTAAATGAACATCGTGTATGGCATCTACCCTCACAACTTTAAGGTCCTTCAACCCCGAACGGATTTTTTCCACATCATCATCATCAAGGGCACCTATTAATCCCCAGGTTTTATGTCTCGACCAATAAGCATGAATCAATAAAACAGGGCACTGGATTTTCTTCAATGTTTCTTCCGGATCAAATCCTTCTGTTAATCTCCCGTCAATGGTTGCTTTCGAGAAATCCACATCATACTCGCTGATAAATTTTAGACCTGCCCGTTGGTCAAATCGGGCATTCAGTAAATCGTATTTTTTATGCGGTCTGATTTTTTTGTTCAGCGCAAGGCTTATTGACCTGTAGCTTGCTATAAAAGAAGGCATCAGCAACAAATTTTCCTTGTCCTTTAGGGGTATACCCTGTCTGGCAAAAAAGCTTCTGATATCTCTCCTGCCATTGCCAAGTGTTTCTATGGCCGTTTTAAAGAGATAATACATGTATTTTTCTTCTTTTATCCTTGGATATATGGAAGAAAAATAGGGAGGGTCTTCAATGATGGCTGTTAAAACGCATTCAGGAGCATTGGCTGCTAGCCACAATGAAAGTATTCCACCCGAAGAAAGTCCGGATACAATGGTTCTTTCTTTGATTACTTGTTCGAGAAATAACTTAAGGTCTTCACCAATAAGGTTGTATGAATATTTCCCGGGTGTAAAGGTTGATTTTCCGTGCCCTCTCACGTCCACAACAAACACATGATATTTTTTGGAGAAATAGGGCAATACAAGATTGTATCCCTGCCAGAATTCCATCTGGCCGGGAATAAACAGCAGAGAGGGTCCATTTTTCGGTCCTTCAACATAGTTTAAGGTGACAGCCCCTGTATTGAATTGCTTTTCAATGAATCCTTCAGGTATTTTCTCAACGGAAAGCCGGAACGGATTAAATGTTCTGGCAAGCAATATCAGAACAATACCCAGAAAAATATAAAATCCCGGAATATGGAAAACAAAAGCTAATACAATAATTATAATACCTGTTATTACCCACAAATATGTCCTGTTCATGTCGTAATTTATTTCAGACTTACCAGATGAAAGGAATTAGTTTATATTTGACATCTTTGCAATATTCTGAATATCCGGTCAATTCTTTCTGTAAAGTAGCATCCTCATAGTATGTTCTTATAAGAATTAAAACAATCATAATGGCCAGGGGAATAAATGCAAGTACAGAGCCAAATGCCAAAGGTAATGATACTGAACCCAGAAGCATTCCAAGGTATCCTGGATGACGTACTATTTTATATGGCCCTGTATTTATTACATAATGGGATTTCTCGCTCTGTATTCGTATTGTGCCTTCAAAGAAAGGATTATGAAGCATTGGCCATATGGAGAATATTGTTGAAAAGATGTACAGTATAATCCCGATATATAAGCAGAAGAAGGGTAATGATTCAGAAAGATTTAACCTCCTGTCAATTCCTGCAACAAACGGGGTAACAGCAATTGCAAATAGAAAGTATATCAGGATCATATACTTATCGAACAGTTTTGTTCCCTGCTGCATCTTTCCTCTGTCATTTAACAGTTGTGGTGTTTTTTTCAGGAGTATAATACCAATGATCAGCCCGCCGATAGCATAAACCCCAATATAGATCCATGCTCTCAGGATACCAATTTCTCCGGAAGCGAGAAAATAAACCACTCCTGTAACAATAATCCAGCGAAGTGGTGCCATGAATGCATTTATTCCTGATTTATTTAATTTTTCTACCATGGTTTTATCCTGACAATGGTTCAATTATAAGGGAAGCCTTATCTGTTAAGTAAAAGTATTTATAGCCTTATATTTTCTTTAATAAATGTTTTCCGGTGTATGACTTTTCACAATTGATCAGATTTTCAGGAGTGCCCTCAAATAGAACCTCTCCGCCGTTTTTACCTCCTTCCGGTCCCAGGTCAATGATCCAGTCGGCGTATTTGATAATATCCAGGTTATGCTCAATGATCACCACTGTATTATGGTTATCCACCAATGATTTGATGATCCGGTAGAATTTGTCAATATCTGACAAATGCAGGCCGGTTGTCGGTTCGTCCATAATATAGATATTGCTTTCTTTGTGCAGTTCAGATGCAATCTTCAACCTTTGTGATTCGCCACCGGACAAAGTACTTGTTGATTGCCCGAGATTTAAATACCCAAGTCCTACATCGTCCAGGGTTTTCAACATCTTCAGCAGTTTATGGTCATCAAAGAAATCAAGTGCCTGCAGCACGGTCATGTCCAATACTTCTGCGATATTTTTTCCTTTATATTTCAATTCAAGTATTTCGGAATGATACCTTTTCCCTTCGCATTCATCGCAAACGGTTTTGACAGCATCGAGAAAAAACATTTCAAATGACAGTGTACCCTGACCATTGCATTTCGGACAAGCTCCCTTTGAGTTAAAACTGAACAATGAAGCTTCTGAACCGGTATGTCTGGCAAACTCCTTCCGGATAAGGTCGAATGCCCCGATATACGTCATGGAATTTGCTCTCGACGACCTGCCTATCGCTGACTGGTCAATCACTATCGCCTCCGGATGCTGTCTGGCAAAACAATCGAAAATCAGGCTGCTTTTGCCGCTTCCTGCCACTCCGGTAATACAGGTCAATAATCCTTTGGGAATTCTGACACTCAGATTTTTCAGGTTGTTCGCGTTCGCATTTTCGATCAGATAAAAGTCCTGCGCCTGTTTTCTGACGTGGCCTGGCCTGGGCGAACTGAAAAGATATTTGCTGGTTATGCTTTGGGCATTTTTAAAATCGCTGAAGGTTCCGTTGTAAACCACCTCTCCTCCCAATGTCCCTGCCCTGGGACCGAGGTCCACAATCCATTCAGCTGCTTCGATCATATCGGGGTCGTGTTCAACCACGAAAATGCTGTTCCCCTTGATTTTCAGCCGGTTGAGTATTGTGAGCAGTTTTTGGGTATCGCGGGGGTGTAAACCTATGGTTGGTTCGTCGAGTACATATAGCAAATCAACGAGGTTGCAATCCAGCTGCCGGGCCATTTTTACACGTTGCGACTCTCCGCCCGAAAGCGTTGAAACAGGTCTGTCCAGTGATAAATAGCCAACGCCGATCTCTATCAGCTGCTCTAACACAAATCGGGCTTTGCGCAATACCGGAACCGATAAATCACCGGTAATGTTTCCAAGAAATGCCAATACGTCGGTAAGTTCCATCTGGCACAATTGCCCAATGGAAACATCATTGATTTTCACCGATTCTGCCCTTTCACTGATCCTTGTCCCGTGGCATGAATCACACGTTTTATAAACGAAATAGCGCGAATAGGCATTTTTGTCATCTTCAGAGGATTCGTCATCAGCCCTTCCCGATACTGCATTTTCAAGTTTTCGGGCTATTCCCTCAAACTTGCGGTTATAGGTCAGTTTTTGTTTGGCGTCCTTGATGGTAAAAGGTTCGGAATACAATAATCTGTGCAGCTCCTCTTCCGGAAAGTCTTTCAGTTTCTTATGGTTGTCAAACAGTTCAACGGCAATCAGTTCTTTCCATAAAAACCCCCCCGGTTTATAATGCGGATGAGTAATTGCCCCATCGAACAGCGATTTTTCCTTATCGAGAAAGATATTCAGATCGACTTTGATTTGCTTTCCGAGTCCTTTG
>ERZ795054.2054-NODE-2054-length-17560-cov-5.677007_pt1 | contig 17560 bp, 14 predicted proteins | sample MGYA00375138_ERZ795054 | MGnify/ENA primary metagenome ERZ795054 (study PRJEB30183, sample SAMN05720215) | anaerobic digester metagenome | isolation source: active sludge of municipal wastewater-treating anaerobic digesters | place: USA | collected 2014-12-23 ... | reverse complement strand
GTCTCGGCTCAGAGCATCACGCGGAGTTCTGCGGCGATTGTCCGGGGTTTCCAGTCCTTTGATCCGGGTATCCGGATAGCCGGGGTGATTCTCAACAACATCCGGGGCGGTTCGCACAAAGCCAAGGCAACGACCGCGATCGAACATTACTGTGGCGTGCCGGTCATCGGGGCAATCCCCCGCATGGAGGAGATGCAGCTCGCTATGCGCCACCTCGGCCTCGTGCCCTACCGGGAAGGATCCGGAAGGGGGGACTTCGATGACCGGATAAAAACAATCACGGCGATGATCGGGCAGTATGTTGATCTCGACCGGTTTGTCTCCCTCATGCAGGAGCGTGATGTATCCACCGAAAGATCACCATCCTTTGACCTGTCACCGGTGCGGGACGTGAAGATCGGGATAGCACTCGATGAGGCCTTCAATTTTTATTATGCCGATCTGTTCAATGTCCTGCAATCCCTTGGTGCAGACTATATCCCGTTCAGCCCGGTGCATGATACCCTCCCGGAAGCGGATGGCTATATTATCGGCGGCGGATACCCGGAGCTCTTTGTCCGCGAACTGGAGGCTAATGACCGTATGCGTGAGGCGATCCGGGAGGCATCGAAGAACGGAGTCCCCTGGTACGCGGAATGCGGAGGGCTCATGTACCTGACGGAGCGCATGAACTTAAAGAAAGGCTGGCAGGGATCTGCTGCCGACCAGTCCTTTGAGATGTGCGGGGTATTTTCGGGAGAGACCCGGATGCCGGCGCGCCGCGTGGTCAGCTATGTGGAGGGTACGGCCGGGGAGGACTCTCCTCTCGGCAGGGCCTCGTTCCGGGGCCACGAGTTCCATTACTCCGACGTTGATCTCGACCGGAAGACAAGGTTTGCCTATCGCCTTTCCCGGGGTGCCGGCATAAGGGACAATCTTGACGGGGCAGTTACCGCCAATACGCTGGGCAGTTACACCCACCTGCACCCGGTAGCAGGGATAGGAATGTTCCGGCATTTTATCGGATTGTGCCGAAAGAAGCGATGAACCGGGTTCCGGTGCTTCTTTACCTTGAAAAGAGCAATCCTGCCATTGGTTAGCGACGTGAGATCACGTACTTCTCAGAGGCTATCGGTCACAAACGGGGTTGCCCGGTTGGGGAACAGCGACTTGGCAGGGAGTTTTTCCACGATAAAGTCCCGAATCTGGAAGGAGACCGGAGAATTATCAGCATCCGCTCTTTAAAAATTCGCGTGCTGGTCATCGGGTCAATCCGGTGTTAATAATTCAAAGAAAAATACAAGAGCCCGCGCATCGTATGAAGGAATATGATCATTTACATTGATGGAAAGTATGTTCCGGAAGACCAGGCAAAAATCTCGGTTTTTGATCATGGTTTTTTATATGGTGACGGGGTTTTTGAGGGCATCCGGGCATATAACGGGAAAGTTTTCCGGTTAAAAGAACACATTGATCGTATGTATGATTCGGCAAAGACGATTGACCTGACCCCGCCGATCACAAAAGAAGAGATGATGGAGATTATCTGCGAGGTGCTGCGCAGAAACAACCTCTCCAATGCTTATATCCGGCCCATCATCAGCCGTGGTTTTGGCGATCTCGGTCTTGACCCGCGCAAATGCCCAAAGCCCTCAGTCGTGGTCATCGCAGTGACATGGGGTGCGATGTATGGTGACCTGTACGAGAAAGGGCTTAAGGCAGTGACCGTTTCAGTTCGGCGCAATCCCGCTGAGTGCCTGCCTCCCAATGTCAAGAGCCTGAACTACCTCAACAATATCCTCGCCAAGATCGAGGCCAATTACAAGGGGGGGGATGAGGCGATCTTCTTTGATACCAACGGATACATATCGGAAGGTTCTGGTGACAACCTCTATGTGGTCAAGAACGGTGAGATCATCACACCTGCAACCCTCAATAACCTCCGGGGAGTTACGCGTATGGTCCTCCTGGAGATCGCACAATCCCTGGGCATTTCCGTAAAGGAGCAGAACCTCGGGTATTTTGATATCTACACTGCAGACGAACTGATCTGTACCGGGACCGCAGCTGAAGTGGCTCCCATTACCTGGGTTGATGGCCGAACCATTGGAAGCGGGAAGCCCGGGCCGATCACCAGGCAGCTGATGGCAGAGTTCCACCGTGTTACCGAAACCGAAGGATATCCCATTACCCGGAAATAATTTTATTTGGCTCTTCAGATTTCACACCATTCTTTTCAGACAAACCATTTCCGGAACGCCCGGCAAAGAGTTTAGCCAAGGTTATGGCGCCATGAGGATGTCGTCAATGAGCATCGGTCTTCTCCTGCCAGTGAACGGGCTGGCATATGGTAATCAGGTTTGAGGATGATCTCCGGTCGTTCGGGAGGGCTGGATTGTTATCACTTCGTGAGGGATGTCCCGGAACGGGTCCTCGATCTGCAGCCTGTCAACAAGATCAAGCCGGTGAATTTCATCCAGCCATTCAAGTTCTTCATTGTCAGTCTCCTCGACCGGTCGGATCATTTCAGGCCAGAACATGTTCAGCAGCTGCCGGAGGTGGATGAATGCCTTTGAATGATTGACAAGGATCCGGTACGATCCCCCGCTCGCTATCTTTATGATAACAAACCCTGCAAGCAACGGGGGTTTTTTCATCTCGATTGCCGTGATATTGTTGCGCCAGACCTCAAAGACCTTGATCTTTTCGAGATCAGCGATGGATCGCGGGTGGAGATCGACATTGGTCCCGAAGAGCTTATCGATAATAAACTCCCCGAACCGCATCCCGTGGTGGTCCGGTGTGTCCGGGTCGGGATCGTGGACGACCAGCAGGCGCCTGTCCGTAACACAGACCCCGTATCCTTTGGTTGCCGAACCGATCGCACCAGCGATCTCGCTGGGGAGACCCTCCCCGGTAAGCCTTATCGTGATACCCGATATCCCCCCCAGGTAATCTTCCTGAATGTCGTCGAAAAGGCTTTCCTGCTTAACGTCCTCGTTGACCAGCAGGGACTGGACTGCGGCAATGAGGGTTCCTTTGCCATCGAAGACCGGGGTGGCCTTCCCCCGGACCTGCATCGGTCTTCCCCGGATCGTGACCTGCTCTGCTTCACCGATACAGGTCTTGCCGTCCCATGTGATGCCGGGAACAGGTTCAGGATCCTTTTCGGAGGCATTCATGAGAACAGAATCGACAAGCATCCTCCGCGCTTCCCCATAGATGGGAATTGAATAGGCATGATCTCCCTGACCGATAATCGTCCTTGCATCGGTACCGGTCAACTCTGCAATCGCCGGATTCCAGGCGATAACTACCCCATTGCTGTCGACAGCAAACATCGGGTGCGTCACCTGGTCAGCGAACCCGGGAAAGTCAGCGATTGCAATTCGGGCGGTGTCTGGAAAAGTGGAGGTTTGTGGAGATATCCCGTGACCGGTATCATGGGAATACCAGGAAATGATCTCTTCCACCCCCACGATGTACGATGAATTCCTTCCCTGTGCAAGTATCTCACTGGTGCTGCCTCTGTCATTGAAAAATGCCCGGTAGCTCCATTGGAACAGGAGCGGTTCACCCGTTGTACCAAGCACATGATGCTCGACATAAGAAACGGGATATTGTGCAGTCATTCCGGAAAGGAGTTTCTGGATCCAAACCCGTTCATTTTTTGGGATGATCGCAAGAAAGTTTGTGTATACGGTCTCAGACATATCCCTGCCAATAAAATGAGCATATGCAGCATTCGCAAACGTGCAGGTACCATCGGGATGAAAGCAGCACAGGAGATCCGGTTGCTGCTCGACAATGGAACGGTATCGCGTGTTGATGTCGGGTACCAGACCTGCCATCCGCTGGTTGCCAAGAGAGGTCCGGATAAATTCCTCAATCTTCTGGACGTCAACGAGGATATCATCCCCTTTCTGGATAAAATAGGTCCCGCCATTGTTCAGCGTCTCAATGGCTACCGTGGCAGGGTGGCGGCTGGTAAAGAGAATGAAGAGGGCCGGGTCGTCCTGGGACCGAACCTCTTTGAGAAACTCAATCCCGTTCATACCGGACAACAAATAGTCCGAGATGATCGCATCGAACTGGTACTGGCTGATCAGACTGAGTGCATCGGCCGGGGTCGTGCAGGTAAGAACAGAAAAATCCGGTTTCTTCTCAAACCCTTTTTTCAGCCCCTCCAGGACCGTAATGTCATTATCTACACACAACAGGTAGATGGGCGATACAGACATGGATGCCGTTGACATAGGTGAAATCTCCTGTTTTTTTTAAAATCCCATCCGGAATTTACTCTGCTTTCAGGAATTTCATCAATACCCCCCCTTTTTTTGGGATAGGCTGAGACACCTGATCTAAATGCAAATGTTTAATCGTCTTTTATGATATATCAATATAACCAAATTCAAAATTTAAAAACAAACAAATTTTAAAGGTTTTTATAAACTATCCCCTCAAATTTTAGTGATTACGACAAAACAGGAAGCCGGATAAAAAAGAATCACTGTTCTGTGTCCGGGTTCCATAACCTATTTATGAGGCGAGGTAAAATCAATTAGAGCACGTCGCTGCTATAGTGTAGTCCGGCCAATCATGCGGGCCTTTCACGCCCGCGACTGGGGTTCGAATCCCCATAGCAGCATGAAAACGGACGGTTATGTCCTAAACAGGAATTGAAGGCTTTCCTAAGTTATAAAAGGTAAATGAATACCTCGCGATTCAGATAATCTTTCCCCCTTCACCCAAGACGTTGAAATATGGCAAAGTGACTTATTGTTGCATATTCCGGTGGGGAGCGCCAGAAAGACAAACGGGAACAAGAGGATGGTCTTAAAGAACTGCTTTTGAAAATCGCCCGAGAAGTTTTTTACCGGACACGTCAAGTCAATCCGGTATCATAACCGTGTCTTTGCATTTTTACCGTTTACGGATACGAAAGCGGCCCGGGTGCTGCGCTGCATATTTTCCCAGGTATTGTGGCAATATTCCCTTCTGTAACAGTTCTCCCAGTTTACAGTTTTTTCGGCCCTCTTCGGTTATTTGAGCGATAACGTGCTCGATGTTGTGCATCTCACTTCCCCCTTCTCCACCACCGAACATACTCGGCGTGTGTCATGCTCTCATAACCCTCATTCAGCGTGCCAGCTCCGCATTCTGTTGCTGTTTTCTCAACTTTTAGTGATAAACTACCCCCCAGGTGAAATTTTCGTCCGTTTTCCTGTCGGGTCATGCGTTGCATTATTGATTCCCCGGTTGTGTAATGGAGTTTTAGAGAATGGAAAACCCGGTGCATGTTCGCGTTGGTATGTATTGACTGGGAGAATGGGTTCTCGGGTTTTCCAATAACCTTCTTGCAAATAATACTATAATAAACTATCTAAATGATATAAACAAAATTTGAGAGGAATAAACAAATTTCAATCAATATAATTTTTGCGAATCAAAAAAACGGATTCAAAGACCAGGAAAAAAACAGCCCCTGACCCCAAACCCGGATTGGTACTGGTGACGACTCCTCATGAACAGACCCGCCATATATTTCTCTGCGGATTCTCTAGCTGGAACTACCCGGGGAATAGGTTTTTAAGAGATAACCACAAAGTGGTTAGAGGATTTTTAAAACAATGCATGTTTGTATTCAGCAGGAAAAGGCGGAAGTGGATCTGACTACTCTGACAGGACGAGGAGGATCATGTATGACGTTATGCATATGCAAAGACCTTGGACTGGACTGTTCATTCGAAGTGATTGGTACATCCACGAATGAAATTATGAGAAAATTTATTGATCATGCAGAATCAGCTCACCATATGGACGTACTAACGGCTGATATCATTTTTCGAATTCAAAAAGCCATAAAAAATAGGGGGTAGTGCTGCCCTACCTTCCCATGTTTCACTGAGCAATAGGCTGATGATTTCAAAAGATCAAAATTTTTTTAGAGATAGTCACCTTTCAGCGACTCATCTCTCTCTGACGGATCCCTTCCTTTTTGCCAGCCCTGCCAGCGTTGGGGGCGGGGGCGCCCGGGATTCTTCTAAAGTACCGGGATGCCTTATGCCGGTACTACAACGTCATCGCAACCGGGGCACCGTAGCGGAAGGGGGGAAGCCCCGAAAGCGTTATCCATTGCCAGGAACATTTTTTGATCTGAAATCCGGAACAATACTCTGGCGATATTTCTCCTCGTAAATTCCTGCATGGGTTGATGTCACTATACCCATTTTTTTATAATCGTGAAAAACCAGGTTATTTTCGTATCGCGTTTTTGAATCTGAGTATCAGTTCAGGGGATAAAACGGACATATTATGGACAGATTCTGCATGATCAATAAATTTTCTCATAAGTTTGTGTTCTGTTGTTCCGGTTATTTCATAGGAACAATCAATTCCGATATCCCTGCAGCTGAATGCCATACAGGGTACATTCTGCATCTTCCCGGTCTTGCCCTCAGTGAGCTCATTAATCGATGAACTCGAATGCATAACCTTTAATTAGAGTTATAATTAATAAATATATCTATGTGCCAACAGTTTGTAAAAAAAATGAAAATTAAGGTTATTAATGATAATAAAGGTTAAATTTCCCATTAATATTTCATCTCTCCTTTTTCCGCAAGCTCGATTATCCGGGCTTCATATCAAAATAAATACCTCAAAATATATCCGGACTTTTCCTTAAGATTCGGAAGTCCGGGGGTCTTATCACAAAATCATTTTACAAACCGAAAGCCATGCGAGATTTTCACAGCCCACGAAATCCAGTTCGTTTCTGCCCAATAACGAGCTCTTTCCCACCATTTCCTTTCAGGAGTTCCCTGCCATGAACCACATCAATCACCTGACTGCCTGGATGAAACGCCCTCAGTTCAATGGTAAAACCGAACCATGGTTTGGCCTTATCGAACAAAAAACTCAGCCTGTTCAGCTCTTTTGACGATTTCGTTCGTTTATACAACACGTGAAAACCCCCTAAATAATCAGAATCCTGGTGATACAAAACACCAGAACCCGGGTTCTGGAGAACAGGATTATCTGAACGGATTCTTAATTATTCGATGGATTGGTCCAATGCGCCATCTGATGGAAATAAATACCGGCTATCACCATGCGGACGTCCTCTAAAAAAAGAACTGGTAATTACGTAGTTGGTGCGGCTGAGACCGGCTTCAAGGACTCCTGTAACTCAATTATCCCCTTAGGGGATCTCGTTTCAGTGTGTTTCATGAGCATCCCGTCTTTGTAGATATCGACCGCCAATGTGGCGGATGTTCCGTCAGATTTCTGGACCGAAACCACAACCGGACCATCCTCTGTTGATATCTGGTACATGCGATCCCCGCTGTTTGTTATTGCCGTTAACCGGCCTGGCGTACCAATAGTGCCCTCAAATGTATTGGGAGAGGAGATTCTCACCCAGACACCGCTCTTTGGAACCAGGAACGCCGGTGTTGTTACGGGTTGCAGGGTGGTTATGGGCATAACTGTTGTTTTAACTGCCACACTTGTTGCCTGAGGAATGGTTGTTGCAGGGACCGTTAACTCTGATGTCGGCGTTGTCACGGGATTTCCGGCCTGACTCTGCATGAATACGTATACCCCTCCGATTACTGCAAGAATTATGAGCGCGATAATTGCGATCATGGTAACCGGGATTTTCCGCCGGGGCCCTGGAGGCAGCGGCTCCGTCGGCTGAGGGGGGACGGGGACGGATGTTGTTGCTGCGGTATCCGTTGTCGCCGAAACCGGGAGGACCGGCCACTGCACTTCTGATGGCTGCACCGCTGCATCAAAAAATCCGCTGTCTGCTGGTTCGGGGACCTTGCCTGCAGGTTCAGCCTGACTGGCAGGTGTTGCAGTATGACCCTGTTTTGCCGGTATAAGGGGCGCCGGGACAGTCCGGGGTACAGAGTCCTCTATCAGGGGCTCTATCGAATGGATTACGTCTTCGATCGGACGATCCTTCTTATCGGTGTTTGAGGGGATAACCGATGGAGACGGGATCTGGACCTGCGGGATCTCCGGAGGAGGCTGCTGCGCAGGGGAGGCCGTCTCTTCCTGTGACAGGTTTATGAGACCTCCCGTGTCCTGCACAATGGGGGTCCCACAATGGTTGCAGAATACCGATTCCGGAGGAACACGGCTGCCGCACCGGTTGCAGAACGAACCCGTAGGAAGAGACGTTGTCTCTACGGGTATTGGCATGGCCGGGGCAGCTTCCACAATCTTCTTCGTGGGCCGGGCAATCTCGATCTTTTTCTTGGGGGGGGGAGAATTGGGGGCCTCCATCCTCCGGGATGCGGGTACTGGAGGTTGTGCGGCAGGAGCGGTTTCGTTCTCCTTGAGAGCAGGTACCTGGGTTACCGGGTGGTAGATGGTTGTGGTTATGTTCTGCCTGAGGGCTTTGACCCAGTCTTCGCATTCACGCCTCCGCTCGCCTCCACTGGTCTTGGAAAAGGTCAGAACCATCTGGCGTGTGTTGCCGCTGATGGTGATGATGGAAATGGTAATGGTGGGATCCCGGATCGCATTTTCGCCACTTTCAACATCCTTCAGGGTCGCGAGGTTGATCTCCTGCGGGGGGATCGAACCTTTTTTTATGTCAATGAGGACGAGGCGGCGTGTAGTGAGTACGAGCTCAAACGACACGGACTTCACTTTCACATTCTGTGCCTGAAGGACAACACGTTCATCGCTGTACAGTTCGGGATAACTCAAGCAACCACCTTCTGATTATATATTCAACGGTATCAGCAGATAAGGATTTCCGGAATTCTCCTTTTGACCAGCCCGGCTATAAAACTTTCCGGCCGTTCATATATTGTCTGAGGACCTCTGGGACTTCTACAGACCCGTCTGCATGCTGGTTGTTTTCCATGATTGCCCTTATGACACGGGAAGTCGCGACCTCTGTTGAGTTAAGTGTATGGACATGGTGTTTGGTTTCAAAGTCCTTTTTGTCCCGTACACGGATGTTCAATCCAACCGCCTGGTACGATGTGCAGTTCGAGCAGGACACCACTTCCTTGTAGGCATTCTCCCTCGGCATCCAAACCTCGATATCGTACTTCTTTGCAGCAACGGTCCCGATGTCCCCGGTGCAGATGTTGACAACATGATAGGGCAGGTCGAGCCCGATAAACAGTTCCTCGGCATTGGCCAGCAGCTCTTCATGGATAGTCCATGAGTCTTCCGGTTTGCAGAATACGAACTGTTCCACCTTGGTGAACTGGTGGACCCGGAACAGACCTTTGGTATCAAGGCCATGCGCGCCGATCTCCCGGCGGAAACAGGGAGAAATTCCTGCAAGGCGAAGGGGGAGATCTCTTTCTTCGAAGATTTCGTCCTGATACATAGCTCCGATTGGATGTTCGCTGGTTGCAATCAGGTACGAATCTTCACCATCAATTTTATACATCACTTTTTCGAAATCACCAAGATCAGTAACGCCTTCGTAGGAGGAGCGGTTGATCATATAGGGAGGAATTACGGGGATAAAACCTTTTTTCTCCAGAAGGTCGAGCGCATACCGCTGGAGTGCCAGGTCCAGCAGGACAAGACTCCCTTTGAGGAAATAAAAGCCGGCACCCGCGATTTTTGTTGCCCGTTCAAAATCAGCCCAGTTATTATCAACAGCAAGCTGGCCATGGTTTTTCAGTTCGAAGTCTGCAGCCCTCGGGGTGCCAACCTGTTTAATCTCAATATTCTCTGAAGCGTCTTTCCCAACCGGCACACTGCCGTGCAGAATATTAGGGAGGCGCATAAGGTAAATCCGGATCGTTTTTCTGATCTCTTCTGCCTCAATATCGCAGACACGGATCTTCTGCGGCAGGGCTGCGGCCTCTGCCATGAGGTCTTTTGCATCCTGGCCAGCCTTCTTTGCCGCGTTGATCTCCCGTGCAATGATGTTCCGCCGCTGGCGGAGTGTGTCGGTCTCTACCTTTAGTTCCCGGGACCGAACATCTTTGTTCAGCAGGTCATCGATCCACCCAATCTTCTCGGGATCATTCCGTTTCTTCAAATCTTCTTTAACAATCTCCGGGTGTGCCCGGACGAACCTGATGTCAAGCATGGGACAACCTTCACCGTGTCGGTTTCTTCACTGATATGGGATGATAACCCATCATAATTTATCGTATTGATTCTTATGTTGAACCGATGTATGAGGTTTCCTACCGCACAGCCGGTTTTGTGGAAATTGATCTGATCTGCCCCCTCTGGGAACAGCTCAATGAGCATCACCATGAAAGATCATCCCGGTTCAGAAAGCACTATGAACGAATGACCTTTATGGACCGGAGAGCCCATTTTCAAAAAATTCAAAAGACCGGACATCTGCGCCTGGACCTGGCTGTTGATTGTGCGACAGGCCGGTATATCGGGTATTGCGTTTCTTCACTTTCACCAGAAAAAGCGGGTGAGGTCGAGTCCCTGTTCGTGGAGGCTGGATACCGGTCAAAGGGGATTGGGACCGCCCTCATGAGAAGGGCACTCTCCTGGATGGATTCTGAAGGGTCCTTGAGGAAACGGGTTTCCATTGGGGATGGCAATGAGGCCGCATGTGTCTTTTACAAAAAATTCGGATTTTACCCGCGAATGACGGTGCTGGAGCAGGCACCCGGGCAGTTCTGAACTGTTTGTGTTCATGAACACTATCGCTGCCGAAAATCCTTAAACCTTGGAGCGAGAGTTATCTGTATCATGCGGTCCGGCCGGCTTCTTGTCTTTGTTTATAACTGTGACCGGGGAAACCTGTCTGCGATCAAGGATTATTCACAAAAACGTGCGGCCGAGAAGCCACCGGAATGTAACCTGCTCGACCTTATCTCAAGCCCGGTTGGGATAAAAAAAGCCTGGAAACGATACATCCGGGAACTCAGAATACCTTCACGGTTCCTCTATCACGATGAATATGAGGAGGAATTCGGGGAGCTGCTTACCCCCCTGCCGGCGGTCTTCCTGCATCACCAGAAGTCAAGAAGCCTCTTCATTTCTGCAGATGAACTTGCCAGGGTACGGACCATCGAGGACCTGATTGCGCAGGTGCAGGAAAAAATGGGACAGATATCGATACTCCAGGAAAAGTGACAGATCCGCGGGAACTTTCGTTCCAAAAAAAAAGGATCAGCTGCTGCCAACCCGTTTCTTGTACTCGAAGACCTTGTCAACGACCTTAAAGGATCCCCCGTTATAGTAATTGGCAGTGATCTCAACGCGATCGGTCTTTTCGGTTCCCTTGATGGTGATGAAGGTACCACGGTTTTCCGGCTTGAAGGTTTTCGTCTCAACAGTACCGTCGGATTTCGTCAGGGTCACAACCAGTTCCCGCACCCCGAATTGTCCCGGGCCCCCCTGAAATGTCACGGTGATCATGTGGGTGATAGCATCCCGTTCAACATCTATGATCAGGGCGAGGTTTGGTGGAGGTGCCTGGGTCGGACCCGCTGTGAGGGAGACTGAACCGGTACCGCTGGTATCCGCTGTTGTTGAAGGAGCCGCAGGAAAACCGGGGTTCATGGTAACCGGTGCTTCTTTCGGATTCAATGGAGGCGAGCCGGAACCTGTGAACATTGGCAGCCCGATAAAAAAGACTGCAGCACCAAGGAGAGCCAGGATGATAACGCTGCCAATGATCACGGTTCTTGAGAAAGCAGGTTCTTTTTCACCGGGCTCTTTCCGCATTCCTGCATCGCCGGAACCCGGGTCCGGACTGGTCCAGACATCAACTGCAGCGGCGACCTTTGACACTTCGACCGGTATCACCTTCTCCGCTGATTTTCCATGAGTCTGGGATTTTGCGGCAGGTGCCGGCTCCCGTGCTTGGGGTTTCGATGGGGCGACCGCGGCTCCCGTGTTTATCACTTTCATGGCAGGCTCTGTGGTAGACCTGACTTCACTTTTCCCTGCGGGTTCAGGTCCAGCTGAACCCCGGGGTACATCTGGCGAGGAAATACCCGGGGCTTCCACCAGGGTCTCATGTACAGGCGGTTCTGAACGGGATGACCCTTTCTGGACATTGAGTGCTTCGCCGGATGGGGGAAGCGGAGCTGCAACCGGTATGGTATCTTTCTTACCGGGTGATACCGCAGGCGAAGGAAGAGCTACCAGTGTACCACAGGCCTCGCAGAACTTAACATTCGGTGCGAGCGATGCACCGCACTTCAGGCAGACCGGGACGGCATCGATCTTCGCACCACAGGCCTCGCAGAATTTCATCCCGGGTGCAACCGGGCGGCCGCATTTTGAGCAGGATTTGGGATTTTCCATCATGAATATACACCAACAGATCTGGCACGATTAATGCTGATATGACTAATAATCTATTATAGTACCTATATGCATTTTGTTTTCACACGAACCGGGCAGAATGAGGGGGGTATCAGGTTACTTTTGCCCCGCATTTGCTGCAGAATTTTTTGCCTTCCGCAACATCTGCCCCGCACGTGGTGCAATGCCGGCCCAGGGTTGATGCGGGAGCTGGCGGGGATGCCTGTTGAGGATCTGCAGCCGGAATCCCGATAAACGTCGGGTCCGACAGGATATTATTCATCAGATCCAGCAGTTCTCCGGCAGTGATGCATTTCACGATCACCTCTTCTGCATGCCCTTCGAGATACAGGATATCGTTTACCCCTGCCTGGAGGGAGAGGAAACTCCCTCCCCACATGGTATTGTCCTTGTCAAGCCTGAGTGATTCCAGGACAACGAAACTGTCCATGATCAAAAACCTGCTGGTCATCTCGTAGAGACTGGCACTGAGCGAGAAACCTCCGCTTTGCTGCCGGACCATCCCTTTTTCTCCAAGGCTTTTCAGACCGCTCTCGATCTGTACCGGTGTCGGGGAGCCGTTTTGGATGATCCGTGACTGAAGGATGAATTCAAGGGACTGAAAATTCTTTTTGGGGTTCTTGACCTGGTCCATGATGGCATCGAGACTGAATACTGCATTTTGCGGTTCTGTCCCGTCAGCCAGTCCGTGGAGAAGGGTTTTTCGTTCAAGGTCCATCAGCGCAAAAAGGGCAAGCACCTCTTTTTGGGAAAATTCGCCATTGAAGGTTGTACTGGAAAGGAAGCTGTGGCCGATATGCTGGTCCATGAGCCTGAATGCCTGATCGATTCCCGGGGGGTCCTCAACAACGAGCCGGTTACCATTATGGAGCACCGATACCGCTTCTGAACTGTCAGTCGGGAAATAGACAAGGAATTCAAAGATTTTTTCCCCGGCACTGAATTTCAGGCGGGCAAAACCCCGGGCCTGAGCCAGCGTGGAAAATGCATGCCGGTATTCCTGCCTTATCTGACCGGCCCCGTCAAGGATCCCTGCTGCACGGATCCGTGCTGCTGCATCGCCGGGAACCTGCCCGCCTTTCCCTTTTAATAGGGATATCGGGCTTTTTTCACCGGAGAGCATTGCTCCTGCTGCTTCGAGAAGATCCTCTTCAATTGTGAACGTATTATTTTTAGCCATGGTAATTCCATCCGTTCTCTGGTTCATACATCCTGTACCAAATTCGTTATTTTCCAATTACGTCCTTGATCGCATCGGTACCGTAACTGGGTCCCCATCCTTTCAGCCATCCCTTGCCCGCATTTCCGAATGCACGTCCCGCGATCTCGGCCTTGTTTGAACCAAACATCCTCATTGCCAGGGGATCAGGATTGACTTTTATCTCCCTGTTCAGCCAGTCAACAACCTGCCCGGTTTTGCCTTGGGTTCCCAGCTTCTCGCCCAGTTTCCCGAATCCCTTGTCAACAAGGGCATCCCCGGCAAGGTCTACCCCTGCCTTGAGCACCCCTTTTCCGATATGTTTTGCATAATTTCCCCCTTCGGCCATGCCTTCTCCCAGGCCTTCGCCCACATTGGTTCCGACTTTGTAGACTTTGGCGATGGTTTTACCGGCAGGTCCGGTGACCTGGCTTAAGACATCGATGCTCTTGTCACACCCCCATTTTATCCATTCCAGCTTATTGACCACGCTGTCCAGATAGCTCCCATATTCAGACCATCCCGCCGCTTCATCAGCAGCTGCATCCCGCTGCTTACCAATGAGATCACGGCGTCTCTGCTGCTCGGGGGTAAGAATTTTCTTTCCCGTAACCGGATCGATCCCCTGGGACATGGCTTTGAGTTTCTTCGCCGCATCGATCGCTGCCTGTGCTGCTGCTGATTCCGCCTCGGCCTTTGCTTTCCAAGCGGCAATTTCCGCATCTTTCACCTTCTGATCGGCGAGGAACTTATCATAATCCGGATCGTACCATGTCCCCTCATCAGTGAGCCAGTGCCCGTCGGGCTGAAGGACTGCTGTCCTTGTCACACCCCGTCCATCAACAAACGTTGTCTTGTCCCCGACAAACGGTCCCTGTGGAGCAGTCGGTGGTTCAGGTGTGACGGGCTGCTGGACACCTGCGCCGGCTCCTGCCGCACCTGTTGCTCCCTGAAGGAGTGTCTGGGCAATGATTGGTCCATTGATGAGGATGGAAAGGATCGTTGCAATTAGGCCGGCCATGCCTTCCGCATAACCGTCCGTTCTCAGGCAGTCCTGGGCATTGAGCGGATCGCGCTCACAGTCATCCGCCAGCACGGGCGCAATGACGCACGAACAGAGCATGATTGCAAAGAGGATGATGGCAGTCGCTGGTACGGGTCCTTTTCTGGAGATAACAATACCTGGTTGCGGGTCTCTTGTTATGGCGTAGGCGGCGAACGTCCCGACAACCATATTGGCCTGCATGAGGGGGTACTGGCTGATATTGAAAATATTGTAGAGTATCCACGCGGTAAGGAACGGGATTGCGATTCCCAAGCCTATCAGGAGGATCTTAGAAATCTTTTTCCGGTGCGGCTGAAGCGGCTCAAGCATCCGGTCGAAATCCGCCCGGAACCACACCAGGATGACGGGGATCCCGATCATCAGGAGCGGGGTGATGAGATCAAATCCTTCCCTGCCGCTGCGGACGCTCCCGTACAGGAACCAGAGAACAGCAGCTGCAATACCGCCCAATATGGAGAGGAGATCCCACCATTTCTGGGGCCTTTTCGCAAGAGGGACGTCTTTTGATACCTTCCTGAACTCATCGACCGTCATAAGGGATGATTTGAATTCATTGAAGTCCTTAGCCGGCTTTTGTGATGGCTGACCTGCCTGCCGCTCACCGGAAGGGGTTGCAGGCTGCCATGACGTGCCGTTCCAGCAGAGCCAGCCGGATGGTGATGGGGCAGGCTGCCATGTCCGGCCCGACGAATCGGTAACGCGGAGGGCATTGATTCCTGCGGCAAACTGATCCGGCGTGATCTGGCGGCTGCTGAGCTGGGCAAGAAGGTGGTTCCGTTTCTGTTCTGCTTCAGTAAAATCCATAAAAAATAACCCTGCCATTCTCTTCTGAAGGAGCAAATCTGTAGTGGTCAGGACTTAGTTGCATGTTTTTAATATTTGAGATTAGCGTTTGATATACCGGCCATGATTAACAGGAAAAATGGAAATAAAAAAATCCCCAAAAAAACCCTGAAAGAATCGGGATGCCCATCTCTTACCAGTTTTTTCCCGTGTGCAATGTAGGATCACATCCCGGTTTCAGATCCGCCCCTGGTGGGAAAAAGCGCTCCCCTCTATCCGGCTCAGCCCGCTGTTCGTACCGAGCCAGTAGGTACCATCCCCGTCCTGGGTCATCGTTTTAACCTCATAGCCGGCAAGTCCGTCCTTCTCTGTCACAATCGTCCATGAACCGGGAATCCCGACCGCTATCCCGTCATACTCCGACCCGATCCACATCCTGCCGTCCCTGTCTTCATACACAGACCGTGTGGATTCTCCGGCAAGCCCGTCCTGCACCGTCAGGCTGGTCCATTCCCCCCCCCGGTACCGGGCTGCGCCCCCGTGGCGGGAGAAGCCGGTCGCTGCCCATATCGTCCCGTCCCGTGTCTGCGTTATACCTCTCACAGACAGGTGCGGCAGGCCATCGCGGATGGAAAACGATGTCCAGGCAGTACCGTTCAGCCGGTACAGGCCACCGCGGACAGGCTGGCCGCAACCGACCCAGAGGTCCCCGCCCCGGTCCTCGAACAGGACATCCGCGGATGCTATGGACACGGTGCCGTTTCCCAGAAGACTCGTCAAGCGGCTGTCACGGTAAGACAGGACATCAGTATCCGTCCCGATAATGATCGTTCCATTGCTCCGTTGCACCAGGCTGAGCACCTTTGAGAACGGTACCCCGGGAGCAGGTGCAATCACCTCCCATGAACCCTGCCAAAAATGCGCCAGCCCCCCGTCATGCCCCACCCAGATTCCGCCATCGCGGTCCCGGAGGATCTGCCGCACATACCCAAATGAAGGAACATTCCCCGGCGTGGCAGTCCTTGTCCCCGATACACGATCGATGAGAACCACCCCGTCCTTTCCCCCGGTCCAGATGGTATCGTTCACGATGATGAGGGTTGACACCTCGTTGGGGGGGCGGATGATCTGCCATCCCGGGGGAGCTGACTGTACCTGGACATACCCTAGGAGATTCTGGAGGAGAACGATCATCAGTACGATAACCAGGATTCCTGCCAGGAGCTGGCCGGTGGCACCAAGATGCCTTATAAAATTATTTTCCCGCATCAGAACCCGTCATGGCAGATAGTACCGTTTTCGAACCGGATGATGGTACCATCAATTCGCTCCGCTTCGTACTCATCATGCGTTACATAGAGCATACGCGATCCGGTTTCCCGCACCGATTCAAGGATCAGCAGGAGCAGATCCTCCCGGAGCGTTCGGTCAAGACTGGTGAGAGGTTCATCAAAGAGGAGGGTCGAAGGCCGCGGGGCAAGGGCCCGGGCAAGCGCGACCCTGCGGGCTTCCCCCCCGGAGATCTGGTCCGGGTACCGGGCAGAGAGCGTGAAAATTCCCATACGCTCCAGGAGACTGCGTGTCCGCAGCTGCTGTTCGCCAAAGGCCAGATCGCCCAGTGCAAACCGGATGTTCTCGGCAACGGTCATGTGCGGCCAGAGTGCCCCGTTCTGGAACACAAATCCGATAGATCGTTCTGAAGGCGGCACCATGGTGCCGGGGCTGCTCATAAGCCTGCCATCCATTGTGATGGTGCCGGTATCCGGTTTCTCAAGGCCGGCGATGAGACGGAGGAGCGTGGTCTTACCGCTGCCGGAAGGGCCGAGAAGCGCGATCCGTGCATGGTCAGGTATGGTGAGCGAGACCCGGTCTACAACCCGGTGCGTATCAAAAGTCTTACTGATTTCATTGAGTTCGATTATGGTATCACCTCAAATCTCCTCGTATACCGCTACCCCGGCTGACCCGCCACAGCAAAAGGATAGTGCCTGAACTTACCCCCAGTGTCAGTACGGTTACCATCAGGCATAAGCCTGCCACATCGGAAGACGACCCGTAATGGAGATAGTTGTAGATACGCATGGTAATCGTGGCATGCCCCGGAGGAGCAACGATCAGCGTGGCACCCAGTTCAGCGAGTGTCAGTGATGCAAGGATGCCCGCTGAGACGACCAGCCCGGGTGCATAGAGCGGGAGGTGGATCCGTGTCCAGGCATCAAATCTGCTTTTCGCAAAGACCG
>ERZ795054.2053-NODE-2053-length-17563-cov-4.851896_pt1 | contig 17563 bp, 11 predicted proteins | sample MGYA00375138_ERZ795054 | MGnify/ENA primary metagenome ERZ795054 (study PRJEB30183, sample SAMN05720215) | anaerobic digester metagenome | isolation source: active sludge of municipal wastewater-treating anaerobic digesters | place: USA | collected 2014-12-23 ... | reverse complement strand
GAGGAGAGGGGGCGATGAGGAGAGGGGGTGATGAGGAGATATCTACGTATTTTAATACGTATTAAAATACGTATTAAAATACGTAGATGATGGAGAGGTTGGAGACAGAGAGCGGAGATTAATACAAGGCCGGATTGTGTTTGGTTGCCTGATGAAAAATAAGAAATAATATGAAAACGAAAGCAGTAAGGATTTACGGTAAAAAAGATCTCAGGCTGGAAGAATTCGAATTGCCAGCCTTAAAGGACGATGAGATACTGGCTCAGGTCATTTCAGACAGCATCTGCATGTCGTCGCATAAAGCTGCACTGCAGGGAGCTGAACATAAACGCGTTCCGGATGACATCCACATAAATCCGACAATGATAGGTCATGAATTTGCAGGGATAATCCTTGAAGTAGGAAAAAAGTGGCAGAATAAATTCTCAAAAGGGCAGAAATTTTCAATTCAGCCAGCCATGAGCCATACAGGCACGCTTAATGCACCGGGTTATTCTTTCCGGTATATAGGTGGTGATGCGACTCACATCATCATCCCGGATATTATTATGGAAGCTGACTGTCTTCTTTCTTATGACGGTGAAGCATTCTTCCCTGCCTCCCTTTCGGAGCCGATGTCATGTATTGTCGGGGCCTTTCATGCAAGCTACCATGTGCCCCCTGGTACCTATAATCATGAAATGGGCATCAGGAAAGGCGGGAAGATGGCTATCCTTGCCGGTGTTGGCCCGATGGGGCTTGGTGCAATCGACTATGCTCTTCACCAGGAAAGAAAGCCATCGCTGCTCGTAGTAACCGATATAGATGATTCCCGTCTGGCCAGAGCCGCCTGTCTGTTCACTCCCGAACATGCCAGGGAACAGGGAGTAAAACTTATATATGTAAATACTGCAAAAACAGAAAATCCTGCCGGTCATCTCAGGGATCTTTCAGAGGGTACAGGCTTTGATGATGTAATAGTATTTGCGCCCGTCAGACAGGTAGTTGAACAGGGAGATGCAATACTTGGTTTTGACGGTTGCCTTAACTTCTTTGCAGGACCTACCAATCCTGATTTTAAGGCTGAATTCAATTTTTACAATGTTCATTATGCCTTCACACATATAGTCGGGACTTCAGGAGGTAATACCGACGATATGCGCGAATCACTGAAACTGATGGGCGAAGGCAAGATAAATCCTGCCGTCATGATAACACATATCGGCGGGCTTGATGCTGTCATTGATACAACACTTAATCTCCCATCCATCCCGGGTGGGAAAAAACTAATCTACACAAATATTTCGATGCCTCTTGTATCTCTTTACAAACTGGGAGAGAAAGGAGAACAGGAAAATAATAATTTATATAAGGAATTGCACAGGATCGTTTCAGGTAACGATTTCATCTGGTCACATGAAGCAGAAAAATACCTTCTTGCAAATGCCAAACCTGTATAACCGCAAAGAACGCTGAGAATGCACAGAGTACGCAAAGCCAGCAATCTGAATTATAGCCCTTTGCGCCCTTTGCGTAACACTTTGCGCTCTCTGCGGTTAATATATTATTTTATTTCAGATAAATACCTGTCGGCAAAATCATCTGAGATATAATTCTCATAACTCATACATACATCTGAAGCAAAGCTGACACCGGTCGAGACGATCCTCTCCCACTTCTCCTTTCCCATTTTATCTAGCTCATCCCTTGTGATACCATTTTTATATATCGCTGCTATCATTCCCGCATTGAAGTTATCTCCGGCACCTATAGTACTGACCGGAGTTATTTTCTTTACCGGGAAACTGCCTGTAAAAGAGGGTGTCCTTACATAAACTCCATCTGAACTGGCTGTATATACCATACAGTCACAATATTTCCTGACAACTTCCCAGGCGGTGTCAGGAGAACCAGTCCCGAAAATATTTTTAAAATCCTCATCAGATCCTCTGATTATTACTGCCATCTTCATATTCTCGACTATAAGCGGTCTCAGTTCATCAAGCTCAGATGCATGAGCTTTCCTGAAATTGGGATCATATAAAACGATCCCTCCTTTTTCTTTAGCCTGGCTTATGAATTGAACAAACCTGGAACGGATTTCACGGGTGATCGCATAAATTGACCCGCATAAAATAATATCATTGGCATTTATTAAAGGGAAAGCCATCTCCAGCCTGCGTTCAGGATAATTTTTATAAAAGGTATAACTTGCATCATTCTTTTCATTCAGCATTGCTATTGCCAGGGCTGTATTTCCATCCGTGTACCGGTCGGCAAATCCGGTACTCACCCCGTTCTCCTTAAGGAATGTATCTATCAGATTACCAATATCATCCCCAGCATATTCACTTATCAGTGATACAGGCATTCCGATACGGCCCAGCGATACTGTACTGTTCAGCATTGCACCACCCGGTTTTCCGGCCTGTGGCTGTCCGTCTTTGAAAATTATATCATACAGTGTCTCCCCTATTGCATAAATCTGTCTCATGTTATGGTTTTTCAATTCAAAGAATAAGATCATTATATTTGTTCCGACTAATATAAAAATTATTTGGATGAAGGCAATGATGCTTACCGGAATAAGAGAGATGAAAATGATGAATGTTCCTGATCCTTTAATTGCCAGGCCGGACGAGGTTAAGATAAAAATGGTTGCACTGGGGATTTGCGGATCTGACATTCATTATTATACACAGGGCAGGATCGGTTCGCAGGAAGTAAAGTTTCCTTTTACTGTGGGGCATGAAGGAGCCGGAATTGTGGCAGAAACAGGTACCGGGGTAAAAACTGTTAAGCCTGGTGACATGGTCGCCATAGAACCTTCGCTTCCCTGCGGGCAATGCGACCAGTGTCTCTCAGGAAGATCACACACCTGCCGCAGGATAAGATTCCTTGGTTGTCCGGGTCAGGCTGAAGGAGCCTTATCAGAATATATTGTCATGCCTGAGGAAAATTGCCTTCCTCTACCCGGAAATCTGAATGCCGATCACGGATCAATATCTGAACCTTTGGCAATCGGAATATATTCCGTAAAAAAATCCGGGGGTGTAAAAGGATTAAAAGTGGGGATACTTGGTTTCGGACCGATTGGAATGAGTGTGATGCTTGCAGCCAGAGCAGACGGAGCAGAAAAGATTTATGTAACTGACAAGATCAGTGAACGTCTTGCAATTGCGGTAAAGGAGAAGGCAGATTATACCGGTAATCCGCTGACTGAAAATATTGTCGGGAAAATAAGGGATCATGAACCTCTGGGTTTGGATGTTGTTTTTGAATGCTGTGGTCAGCAGGAAGCTCTCGATCAGTCGGTTGATCTGTTAAAACCCGGAGGGAAGATAATAATAGCCGGCATCCCCGAATTCGCTAACTGGTCACTCAATGTCGAAAACACAAGAAGACGAGAATTGATGATCCAGTTCATCAGAAGGCAGGTCGCCTGCACCGGGATTGCCATTGAGATGATGCACTCCGGCCGGATAGATGTAAGCAATATGGTAACGCACCGCTTCCCGTTCTCACAAACCAAAGAAGCGTTTGATCTCGTAGCTTCCTACGGTGACGGTGTTATGAAAGCCATGATAGACTTTTAATCCAGAAGAGCCTTATATCTCAGCAGAGCTTCAATGAAGTAATAATCGGCATAGGTAAGCGGGACATCAACTTCGCTATTCCCCGGGAGACTTCCCACGCTATGCTTCAGAATGAAATTGCCGTTCTCACCGGTTTTAGCCCTGTATGCCGGAGATGCCAGTGACCTGAGCTGTGTTTCGGCAATACCAAGATACTTTGAGGATGCAGGTTCTTCAACCATCCCGCTGAGCTCGATAAGTGCAGATGCCATAATTGCACCTGCAGAAGCATCTCTCTTTGCATCAGGAATATCCGGAGCATTGAAATCCCAGTACGGTATCTTGTCTTCAGGCATATTGGGATGGTTTATAAGGAATTCAGCAACCTTTACAGCATGGTCAAGATATCTTTGCAAACCTGTCTCCCTGAACATCACAACATAGCCATAAAGTCCCCAGACCTGACCCCTTGACCATGCAGATTCATCGGCATAGCCCTGAGCTGTCTGCTTCTTCTCAACATTTCCGGTTAAAGTGTCATATGAAACAACATGCCACGAACTGAAATCAGGCCGGTAATGATTCTTCATTGTTGTATCTGAATGATTCACACAGATCCTGTAATAAGTGGAATCACCTGATATCTTAAATGCCCACATCAGAAATTCCAGATTCATCATATTATCAATAATTACCGGACATTGCCATCCCCTCCTGCTGTTCCAGCTCTGAATGCAACCAATATTCGGATGATATCTTGTGATAAGTGACTGTGCTCCTGTCAGAAGAACATCCCTGTAACTTTCATTGCTTGTAAGCCTCAATCCGTTCCCGAAACTGCAGTATAGCATAAAGCCAAGATCATGTGTACCTGTATTGTCTTTCTCCTTTTCAATCCTTGAAGTCATGGCTTCTGCAGCCTCCCGGAACTTAACATCCTTTGAGTATTCATAAAGGTACCAGAGACTTCCGGGGAAGAAGCCGCTCGTCCACCAGTTTGATTTTGCAGTCACCAGGGCACCAGTTGTATCAAGTGTCCTCGGAAGCAGATCGGGCTTCTCTTTCATAACATCATACATAAGAGAATATTGTTTCATCGAGAAAGCAAGTGACTCGTCAATGATCTTATCAATTGTTTTGGGTTTATTGCAAGATGAAACTACAATAAGAATTACTGAAATAAGAAGAATGTTTTTTTTCATTACGCTGGTTTTTATTGTATTTTGGGATTCACTTGATCAGATAATTATAATCAATCATTTTTCTGCCTGAGAACCGCGGGACTTCATCAGGAATTCAACGACAGGTTCCCTAAAGCGATTTCTTTTATAATTCAAATATATTACATTCGGTTCAAATTTGGCTATCTTTAAACCATATAAAACATAAAAATAATTCCTAAAATGGCAGTAATAAAAGAAAAAAATACCTTACCTGAAAGGTTGTCACCTGTTTTTGAAAGGCGAATCGCTTATCTGGATAATCTTATGACCGTAGTTTGTGATTTCACAAACGGACCTGCCTCTGAGCCTGACAAACCTCATAGTCATCCGCATGAACAGATCACTTACGTAGCCGAAGGAGAGCTTTATTTATTTCTTGGAGATGAAAAACATCATCTTACAACCGGCGATATCTTTACGGTTCCGCCGGAAATACCACACTGTATCCAGACAATCAGCCCTCATGTCAGGCTGATTGACTCTTTCAGCCCGGTCAGAAAGGATTTCCTTCAATAATCCGGAGCCCTTCAGGCTCAATTTTCAGTTCAGGAACTATATGTTAAAATTTATTAAATGTGGCTGACCATTTTCAGAAGAAACTGAAAACTTAATGATTTATCCTATATTTTAGTCAGCATATAATAATACAGTTAATTTTAATCCTACATTGACAGATTCTGAAGAAATCGAAAAATCAGACCAGGCAGCCAATCTGTTAAAGTAGATTTTATTACTAACTATAATACCATAATAGTCAGGAAAATGAATACCCGAATTAAGTTTGATCCCGGCAAGTTAAAAGGTAAACCGGCAGAATTCAGAGATAAGCTTAAAAACCTAAAACTAAATCCAAAGATCGTTTTAATAGTTACCGGCATAGTATCCTCGATATGGTTTCTTGTAAGAGTAATACCAAAACCGTCCAGAGCAGCATATCCCTGCATGAAAGTTGCCGCTCCGTTAATGTCAGGTTTCGTTCTTTACCTCTTATCAGTATTCGGGATTACAATTGCAGCCCGTAAGACCGGATACAGGATTATTAATTCAAGATATATTGCCACCTTCCTGCTTGTTACGGGGGTTGTTGTACTGATGGCGGTAACACCATCACAAAACACCGGCGCAATACAGAAGAAAGAACCTGTAAAAACCGGTCCCGATGACGGACCTAATAAACCCATGGGAAAAGAGACAGGTATTTATCCCGGAAGGGTTGTCTGGATATGGGACCCGAAAGCCACAAATGAGAGTTGTACAAACAGCTTTGAATTATGCCGTCCTGAAAATACAAACCAGGGCGTTGTGAACAGGATGGTAGTGGACGGTATAAAGAAGCTTGGCGGGAAATCAAATCTGTATGAGGCCTGGAATGATATTTTCAGGTCATTTAATAAAAAGAAGCACAATTCAGATAAGGGTTATACACAGGGAGAAAAGATATTCATCAAGATAAATCAGGGTACTGCAAATGCCAGGCTGAGGCCCAATGATATTGAAAACGGATTTTATATTCCCTCAAGAATGACTGAAAGTGAACAGGCAAAAAAAGGCCTGGCAGGTACCTGCGAGACTTATCCCAATGTTACACTTGAGATCCTCCGTGAACTAATAAATGTCATGGGAATAGAACAGAAGAATATTGCAATAGGAGATCCAATAAGTCATATTTTCGGACATAATTATGAAGCCTGGGCTACCGAGTTCCCCGATGTTGTTTATGTTGACAGGGCATCGGAGAAACATGGAAGGACTCTGATCAGGCCAACAAAAACAGATCTGATATTCTATTCGGATAAATCACAGTCTGATAAATTGTATGATATTATTGAGTCTGCCGATTACCTTATTAATATAGCTAATCTGAAACCTCACGGCCGGGCAGGCATTTCCCTGACTGCAAAGAACCATTTTGGTTCTCAGGCAAGACCTTCGGCAGCACATCTTCATCATTCTCTTATAGCGCCGGTTTCACTGGGCAATACTTCAAACAGCGGTTATGGGAAGTACAGGGTGCTGGTAGATTTAATGGGAAGCCGTTATCTCGGTGGTAATACTCTGCTTTTTGTTGTTGACGGATTATACGGAGGAGGCTCAAACGAAACAAAGGTACCGGTTAAGTATTTCATGCCACCCTTTAACAACGACTGGTCGAATTCAATTTTCATGTCACAGGACCAGGTTGCCCTTGAATCCGTATGTTATGATTTTCTGAGGTCTGAATGGAACGGGATGTACAAGCACAATGATGCTAACAATGATTATGAATCCATACCCGGTGTTAACGGAGTGGATGATTACCTTCATCAGGCTGCGGATCCTTCAGCATGGCCCAAAAATATAAGTTATGATCCCGACAAATCCGGGAAACCTCTTGGAAGCCTGGGGATACATGAACACTGGAATGATCCGGTTAGAAAACAGTACTCCCGCAATCTCGGATTATCCTACGGCATAGAGCTGATTGCTGTTCCCGACACACTTGTCAGATCTTTAAAACAGGCTGCATCTGCCGTATCAGCCGGGAAAGGGAGTGTGAACACCAGGACTTTTGATTCGGGATTCACTGCAAAGAATTTCCATTCTGTTGTGGTTGATGATGAAGATGTGAAATGGTTCCTTACGGATGCGGGAATTGCCAGTTTTAATGGCAATAAGTGGCAGCTTCACAACAGGAACAGGAAAGTCCCTGCCAAAGGTCTGGAAGATATGGCTTTCGATATTTCTTCTTATGGAAAGGAACTCTGGCTGGCTTCACCATTTGGAGCTACCGTGGTTACCCTTCCGGTCGACGCCAGATCGGGAGCAACAACATATTACAAGGGAAACTCAAAAATATTGAGTGATACAGTGGTTGCTGTTGCAGTAGGGAAAGGAGCTCTCAGATGGTTCGGTACAAACAAGGGCGTTTCGGCATTCCTTGACAATAAATGGCTTACTTACTCATATCAGAGACAATATCCCGAATCTCTGTTCCAGGACTTTCCAATAACGGCTATGGCAACCACACCGGGCGGAGATTCTCTCTATATTGCCACAAAAGGAGCAGGAGTTGCCAGGGTATTCAGGGATAAGGTCGATGCTATTTCAGGTGCATCGGAATATGCAATATGGGGTCCGATAGAGATGCCTTCAGATAATGTATACAGCATCTGTATCACTCCCGACGGAACTCAATGGTTCGGTACCGACATGGGTATTGCCCGTCATAAAGGCAGTCAGACGCTGGAAAACTGGACAATCTTCACAACCGAAAACGGGCTTGTTGACAATTTTGTCCAGTGTATCGCATATGACAATGAGGGTTCTTTATGGTTCGGGACAAAAGGCGGGATCTCAGTGCTTAAAGGAGAGGAATGGAAATCCTTTACAACAGAGAACGGACTGATAAGTAATAATATCCAGTGCATTACAGTCGATAAGGAAGGAGTGATCTGGTGCGGTACCGATAACGGGGTAGTATCCTTTAAAAACGGAAGTATAACGAATTACAAATGAATACCTTTAAATTATCCTGGAATTCTATGGCTTATTAAGAAAACTTATCTTAAATTGTGTAAATAATTTCAACCCTTCATAATTATGTTCAATTAACTAACTAAATTCTAAACCCTTATGAGAAAAATCGCAATCATGTCTGTACTCCTGTTACTTATGGGTGTACAGGTTGTTTTTGCACAGAGATCTGTGACAGGGACCGTTATCAGCTCAGCTGATAACCTTCCTCTGCCGGGTGTATCTGTTGTTGTAAGAGGTACGACAACAGGGACTACCACGGGAGTTGACGGTAAATATGCCATTCAGGTCCCGAATAATCAGGCTGTGCTGATCTTTTCCTTTGTAGGTTTTGCCACACAGGAAATTACTGTCGGAGATCAGAGTACTCTTAATGTAACTCTTACCGAAAGTATTACACAGATGGAAGAAGTTGTTGTTACCGCTCTCGGTATTAAACGACAGACTAAGGCATTAAGTTATTCTGCCGCTGAGGTCCGTGGTGATGATGTGCAGAAAGTCCCGGAAATAAACCTGATGAATACTCTTCAGGGGAAGATAGCCGGTGTTGATATAAACATTGCGGGTACCGGAGCAGCAGGATCATCAAGGGTTACCATCAGGGGTAACACATCCATAAGCCGCGACAACAATCCTCTTTATGTAGTTGACGGCGTTCCCATCACAAGAGCATCTTCAAGTTATGGAGGAAGGGACCTCGGTGATGCACTTACCACCATTAATCCGAATGATATCGAGACAATGAGCATACTCAAGGGCGCTGCAGCAACCGCACTTTATGGTTCAAGGGCATCAAACGGTGTAATTCTTATTACAACAAAGAGCGGGACAGGCCAGAGAGGACTTGGGATCAGCTATAACGGATCATTCGGTTTTGAGAATCTGGTCGATCCTTACCGGAACCGCCAGACATTATATGGTAACTCAGGGATGAACGGCGACAACAGCGATACCTATCCTTCAACATGGAACCAGGAGGTACATCGCCAGTGGGGACCAAAATATGACGGAAGAGACCTGGGTATAAATTTTAACGATAATCCGGACATACCCATGACCTTCGGTTTTCGCGAAAACCACTGGAAAGAATTCATGCGTACTGGTTCAACCATTACAAATGATATATCCTTTACAGGTGGAGGCCAGAATCAGAGATTCCGGGCATCAATTTCGGATATGAGATATGTTTCACCTGTACCGAATTCGACAATGAACCGTCAGACAGCAAGTATTTCGATAAACAGCAAATTCGGTAAGAAAATCACTCTTGAAGCAAGGGCAAACTATTCAACCTCAAAAAGCAAGAACAGGCCATACCCGTCAAGGTATATCCAGATGCTTTCACTGATACCCAATTCATGGGATATAACATGGCTTAAAGGTGATACTGATAAATGGGGCGCAAAACCTGACGGCTGGATGCTTCCTTTCAGTACAAATGACTATTATCAGAACCCTTACTGGTCAGCCTATCAGGATTCCCAGAACGACGAAAGGGACCGTATAACGGCCAATGCCAATTTGCGTTATGATATAACCGACTGGTTGTTCCTGAATGGAAGGATCGGTACCGAGAAGGGAGTTCTTAAAGTGACCAATATTGATGCTTACGGATTCCTTCGCGGAAATGTGGCCGGTACAGGAGCAGTTACTGAATATACGACCAACGAGAACCAGCTGAACGCTGAATATTCTCTGAACGTAAATAAAGCATTTGGCAGTTTTAATATTATTGCCATGTTTGGAGGAAGTTCAACAAGAAGCGCTTATAACCGTGACGGAATAAGAGGAGATCAGCTGCTGATCCCGTTCTACCATGTAATCACAAATGCCGGGCAGCTTTATACAGATGTTTCGAACAGCAAATCCGGGATCAATTCATTATATGGAAGCGCCGAAGCTTCATATAAAGATCTTGTATATCTGACCGTTACAGGCAGAAATGACTGGTTCTCCACCCTGGCACCCGAAAATAACAGCATCTTTTATCCAAGTGTCGGGATAAGTTATCTGCTCCATAATCAGATCAGCTTACCGGAATGGTGGTCTTTCGCCAAACTAAGAGCCTCCTATGCAGAGGTTGGAGGTGGTTCAAGTGCTTATGCAACAAAGATAGGTTATAATTTCGATGCCACCGGATATATGAACACCCCCCTGGTTAGTCTGCCTAACGGAATTGCCAATCCCAATCTGCTTCCATATGAAACCAGTGAATGGGAAGTGGGGGCCGATTTCCGTTTCTTCCAGAACAGGATCGGTATCGATTATGCATATTATAGTAAGAAAACCACCAATGATATTGTAGGTGTTACGCTTCCGCAATCTTCAGGCTATACAAGCGCAACAGTCAACCTTGGAGCCATCGCTAATAAAGGACATGAACTGATGTTAACCCTTATACCGGTAACCGGAAAGGTCAATCTGGAATTTAATCTGGCTTACTCCTATAACATGGGCGAGATCCTCGATCTTGGAGGTGTTTCTGAAGTAAGCGCAGGTAGTGTTGGCATCGGGGGAGGTATTGATGTCAAGCAGATAGTGGGTGAACGGCCTTATGCTATGTTTGGCTATACGCAGAAGAAAATTGACGGCAAACCCGTATGGGAAAGATGGACATTCAATTATGCCGGACAGGCACACCAGTCATGGCGCCCGGCACGTGATCCGCAGAAAACGCTTCTCGGTTACGGAACCCATCCGAATTCGGCCAGCCTGACTACCACTCTGAAATGGAAAGGATTATCCGTCTCTGCTGTTATTGACGGTAAGTGGGGCGCTACTGTGGCATTCGAGGCAGAACAGGAAATGGTTGAAAGAGGAATGGCAACATCAACACTCCCGGGCAGAGATGGTTCTCTCTTCCTCGAAGGAGTATATAATTCCGGCACTTCTTCCGAACCGGTATGGTCTGATGTTTCAACAGCACCCGGATATACAATTAACGCCAACCCGGCAAACAACCTGCCAAATCCGGTTACGGTTGCAGGAAACGAGATACCCTATCACGTAAAACACTTTGAGAACTATTACAGGGAGGGATTTACTAAGCGTGTTTGTCAAATGGTAGTATTCGATGCCGATTATGCAAAATTCCGCCAGGTTACAATAGGTTACAACATACCCAAGAACATTTATAAGAACTTACCTGTTCAGAACCTGAACGTATCAGTTGTCGGAAGAAACCTGTTCGACATTATTAACCATCTGCCTAACGGTGACCCTGCTACAGGAGGAGCAACAGGTATAAATAACCGTGCACTGCCTTCAACCAGGTCATTTACGCTAAACATCAATGCTAATTTCTAAAATGATATCCAATGAAAAGTAACATATTCTATAGATTTTTACTCGCCGTATTAATCCTGATCGGCGGATATGCATGCGATACAGACAATCTCATTGACCTGGATGATCCCAAATATATGCTTACTCCTGACAATGCAGATATGTCAATGTTATTCACCAACATCCTTATCAGCCATGGTCGTGGATCCACAGGCGGTAATCCTGCCAGACTGGAGGGAGGTTATTGTAAATATTATGCTACATATTCAAACCTCATGCTCTTCGGTGGTCTCTATCAGTTCGATCAGGGATTGAATGACAACCCCTGGGGAGTTTATACCGGAGCACTTAAAATGTCAATTGCTCTTGAAGATTTTCTTGTAAAAAAGGATGATCCCAACCAGGTTAACAACCTTGCCATGACCAGGATCATGAAAGTTGCTGTTATTCAAAGACTCACAGATTTCTACGGCGATGTTCCGATAACTGAAGCAGGGCAGGCATATATAAGCAACAATATGAAACCGGGCTATGACAGGCAGGCCGACATTTATAAATATATGCTCCAGACCCTTGATCAGGCTTTGACATCTTTCTCTACCGATGCAACTGTTGTTTCTCTGACATGGAAGGGCAATGCAGATCCAAAAAAAGCCCGTGACATTGTTTATAACGGAAACATAGACAAGTGGAAGAAATACGGGTATTCACTTATGCTGAGGATAGCCATGAGGGCTTCGGATGCTGATGCCGCTATGGCAAAAACTTATGCTGAAAAAGCCATTGCAGGTGGCGTGATCACTAATAATGCTGATAACTGGACCCTTCAGACAAAAGACGGGATGAACAGTGAAAAGAGCCCTTATAGTTCATTCTTTGAAGGCTCACCTTCCGGCGATCCGGAACGTTATATGAAGCTGGGCGAATATTTTGTTGATTTCCTTAAAGCTAAAGCCGATCCCCGCAGGAAAGTCATTTTCGGAGGGCGTCTGAACAATACAATAACTGCCGTTACTGCATCAAACATGCAGACTTACTGGAGAGATGAATCCAAATGGGATTGGGATCTGAGCCAGGCAAAAGGTATGGTGCATGGTACAAATGCAAATCCCTCCCCCACTCTTGCTGCATATCACTGGACATACACAAGTCCCAATCCTTTCCTGTTCACAATGGATCAGCCGCTTTCTATTCTCACAGCTTCAGAAATGAATTACCTGATAGCAGAAGCAGCACTCAACAGCTGGACGACAGGAACGACAGCAACAGCCGCCTATGAAGCCGCAATAACAGCAAGCATGAACTTTATGAGCTCCTTCTCGGGATTACTTCCCACACAGAAAATTGAAAGCTCTGAGATCACAGATTATATTGCTGCCAATCCTCTGGGTACGGGAGATGCTGCAAAGCAAAGACTGGCTGAAGAAATGTGGGTTTCAATGTATATGAATCCTACTGAAGCATGGTCAAATGTCCGTAGAATGAATCTGAACCTTCCTTCAAACTCAGCAACCGCCCAGATGCCTACCAGATATGCTTACCCTGAAAACGAGAGGTCTAACAATCTCGATAAACTCAATGCAGCTATTACTGCACAGGGTTGGTCAACCTCTATGACCAGGGAAGAAGAGATCTCAAAGAAGCTATGGTGGGATAAGAATTAATCCGGCTTCCGGCTTCCGGGCATTGCCAGCCGGATCCGCCAACTGGCGGAGAAGGCTGGTTCCGGGTTCAAAGTTCCGGATTCAATGTTTCGGGTTTCAGGTTCCGGGTTCAAAGTTCCAAGTCCCAGGTTCAAAGTTTCTAAAAATACGGAACCTGAAACCTGAAACCCGGAACCTGAAACCTGAAACCCGGAACCTGAACTTATAAGTTTGGTAACAAAGTATAAATTCGTAAAAATTAAACCGGATAACAGCAACGTAATATGAATAAAAAAACTATAGCACTCTTATTCTCATTTCTGGTAACTATTCTCATTTATGGCCAGAATGTAGGGTCATCTCCTGAATATATTAAAGCAATCACAGCCGACTGGAAAGGAGAAAGGTTCCCTGACGGAAGGCCTAAGGTTTCTGATGCAATTCTCGAGAGATTAAAAAATATCTCCATGGAGGAAGCATGGGGTGTCCTTCGCGGTAAAGGATATCAGAACCAGTTCGAAAGCGACTGGATTATAATCAATCCTGATGAACCCATGACCGGACGGGTGGTCACTGCACAATATATGCCGCTCAGACCGGACCTTGAAAAATATATTAAAGCTCAGGGCAAAACGGAAGGACGCGCACAGCAGGGAGGTACAAATTCCTGGCCCATCGACGTACTCGTTGAAGGTGATGTTTATGTCGCCGACAGTTACGGAAAAATAATAGATGGGACCCTGATCGGGGATAATCTTGGAAACTCTATTTATTCAAAATCCAAACGTGGTGTTATCTTTAACGGATCGGTAAGGGACCTTGAAGGATTGTCAGAAATAAAGGGATTCAATGGCTGGATCAGAGGTCAGGATCCGTCATACATAACCCAGATGAGTTTAGTTTCAATAAATGCACCTGTGAGAATTGGCAGAGCAATAGTATTACCGGGCGATGTGGTTTTAGCCAAGAAGTTTGGAGTTATATTCATTCCTGCTTACCTTGTGGAAGATCTTGTCATCACTTCGGAAGTTACCGCACTGAGGGATGAATTCGGCCATCTCCGTCTGAAAGAGGGTAAATATAAACCCGGCCAGATTGATAGCCAGTGGTCAGAAGAGATAAGAAAAGACTTTATGAACTGGCTGAATAATTATCCCGGGAAACTTCCGATGACAAAGGCTGAGCTGGACAACTATTTCAAGGAAAGGCACTGGTGATGGTGCAGGGCGCAGAGCTCAGAGCGTAGGGCGCAGAGCGGGGAGCGAAGGGCTAAGAGCGCAGGTTGGCAGCCGGGGAGCCGGAAGCCCAAAGCCGGGGGCCGGTAGTAGGAAGCCGGGTGCCGGTAGCCGGAAGCCGGGTGCCGTAAACAAAAACTAATTAAATGTGAAACAATAAATCTATATGCAGATGAAACAAATAATAGAGAAACTGAAAGAAGAGAACAAAAAGCTTGAGATGGCTGAAGCTAAGGACATTCAGGCAGAGATAGATAATCCGGCAACAAGTAACAGCCGGCGGAATTTCCTTAAGAAAACCGCACTCGGAGGTATTGCTCTGGGAGGATTAATGTCCTTATCCTTAGAGGATACAATTGCCCAGACCACCCAGAAGGTCAGCAGGGCATCCAGCCCGTCGGATCTTAAAATAACTGATATGCGTTATGCAACTATAATGAATAAGCATATTATAAGGATCGATACCAACCAGGGTATTTACGGACTGGGCGAAGTAAGGGACGGCGCCGATGTAAGGTATGCTCTTTTCCTGAAAAGCAGGATACTGGGACTTAATCCCTGTAATGTTGAAATGATCTTCAAGATCATAAGGCAGTTCGGATACCATGGCCGTCAGGGCGGAGGGGTTTGCGCAGTTGAAATGGCTCTCTGGGATCTGACAGGAAAAGCCTACAATGTACCTGCATGGCAGCTGCTGGGAGGAAGATATCGTGATAAAATCAGGATGTATGCCGATACTCCCGGTGCAGACGATCCGGTAAAATTTGCTGAAGTGATGAAACTGAGAGTTCAGGAACAGGGATTTACCTGGCTCAAAATGGACCTGGGCATACACGTAGTAGCTAAAATACCTGATGCTATTGTAAACTCAAAATTCTGGGATGGCGCTGTAGGCCAGTATGATCTCAGAACGTATATGGGCTACGGAAATACCCTGCATCCTTTCACTCAGGTACAGATAACTGATAAAGGTCTTGCCGGACTGGCAGAATATGTAGAGAAAGTAAGGGATGGTGTTGGTTATGAGATACCTCTTTGTGCCGACCATTTCGGGCATTTTGATGTAAATAATTCAATCCGTTTCGGAAGGGCTATGGAGAAATACAGGCTTGCATGGCTTGAGGATATGGTTCCCTGGTTTGATGTCGTAAATAATAAAGTCCTTTCGGATGCTCTTGAAACACCAATCCTTACCGGTGAAGATATCTACTGCCTCAGGGATGGATTCAAGCCATTGATTGATGCAAGAGCTGTTGATATTATTCATCCTGATATCGGAACTTCAGGTGGATTGCTTGAAACAAAAAGGATCGGAGATTATGCTGAAGAAAACCATGTGGCTATGGCAATGCATATGGCTGGATCTCCTGTCTGTCTGATGGCAAGTGTACATTGTGCTGCAGCAACCCAGAATTTCCTGGCACTGGAACATCACAGTGTCGATACACCATATTATAATAATCTTGTCAAAATGACCGGATCCAAACCAATGTTTGAAAATGGTTTTGTATATGTCCCTCTTGATGCACCCGGCCTGGGTATTGAGCTTAACGAGGAAGAATGCAAAAAGCATATGCCTAAGGGAGCGGGATGGTTTGAACCGACACCTGACTGGGATCAGAAGAGGTCACATGACAGGTTATGGAGCTGATAAAATTACTTAGATAAGTGGCATACTGTAGATTTTAATTAACCGCAAAGAGCTCAAAGGATTACGCAAAGGACGCAAAGTTAAATGGCTGCTATTTAACTATTTGCGTCCTTTGCGAAAATTCTTTGCGCCTTTTGCGGTTATTTTTTTAAACAACCCTGTATTAATCCTATAATTATCATACAATGAAAAGAATCCTGTTACTTATGTTTGTATTTTCACTTTTTGCTGCCAATGTTATCTGTCAGATATCATTGGATTTATCACCGGAGCAGAAGCTGAAGATGCTGAAAGAGAGGGTCACTGACAATCTGAATAATAACATTCTCTCTTACTGGTCAGCCAAAATGCCCGATGAGGTCAACGGAGGTTTTTACGGCCGGATTGACAGGAATAACCGTGTTATCCCTGATGCCGGAAAAGGAGGAATCTTAAATGCAAGGATACTCTGGACCTATTCGGCAGCATACAGGGTTACAAAAAATCCGGAATATTTCAAACTTGCAACGCGGGCTAAAGAATACGTCCTGGCTCATTTCATCGACAAGGAATATGGAGGAGCATATATGATGCTGGATGCCAAAGGTGAGCCCCAGGATACAAGGAAACATACATATACCCAGGCATTCTTCATTTACGGGTTATCCGAATATGCAAGGGCTACCGGGGACAGGGAGGCTCTTAAAGCAGCAAAAGGTATTTTTAAGCTCTTTGAAAAGAATGTCCTTGACAAGGAGTTCAACGGATATTATGAAGTGTTCAGCCGCGACTGGCAGCGTTCGCGTGAAAGGCTCATCGGGGAGCGGACACCGGCTGATGAGAAAACAATGAATACATCGCTTCATATAATGGAGGCTTATGCAAATCTTTACCGCGTCTGGCCCTCAAAAAAGATGGCTGAGAGACTGGAGAACATGGTTAACATTTTCCTCGATCATATTATTGACAAAAACAGTCACCATCTCATCTGTTTTCTTGACAGGCAATGGAACGGTACCTCACAGATAGATTCCTATGGTCACGATATTGAGTCCTCCTGGCTGCTTTACGAAGCGGCATCGCTGCTAAAGGATCCTGATCTCATCGGGAGAGTTAAGGAGGTGAGTATAAAGATAGCTGATGCTGCATCTGAAGGACTACTGGCCGATGGTGGTATGCTTACAGAAAAAGACAGATCAACAGGCCATTTAAGGCTTACCCGGAGCTGGTGGGAACAAGCCGAATCGGTAGTGGGTTTCACCAATGCCTACGAACTCTCCGGCAATGAGGATTATCTTAACAAAGCAATACACGCATGGAATTTTATCGATATGTATATGATCGATAAAGAAAATGGCAGCTGGTTCACTTCAGTTACACCCGAGGGTATCGGTGGCGGAGAAAAGGCAGGAAACTGGATCTGCCCCTACCACAACGGACGGATGTGTCTCGAAATAATGGAAAGGGTTGAATGAAAGTC
>ERZ795054.2050-NODE-2050-length-17583-cov-5.913795_pt1 | contig 17583 bp, 12 predicted proteins | sample MGYA00375138_ERZ795054 | MGnify/ENA primary metagenome ERZ795054 (study PRJEB30183, sample SAMN05720215) | anaerobic digester metagenome | isolation source: active sludge of municipal wastewater-treating anaerobic digesters | place: USA | collected 2014-12-23 ... | reverse complement strand
CATTGGCGTCGGTTCACCCAAGCAGGAAAAATGGATTTTTAATTTCAAGAAGATGCTGCCAAGGGTAAGAATATTCATGGGAATAGGGGCTACCATTGAATTTGAAGCAGGTTATGTTGACAGAGCCCCCTACTGGATCAGCCGGATAGGCTTTGAATGGCTCTACAGGTTATTGCAGGAGCCCAGGCGTTTATGGCGCCGATATTTGATAAGAGATATTCCCTTTTTCTGGCTTGTGCTTAAACAGAGAATAGGATTATATAAAAATCCCTTTTGCTGATAAAATCCCCAATTAAGCAATATTTATCAATTGTATACAAAAGATATTATTAAAAAAGTCCATCATGAAAATTTCTATCATTATTCCTTCTTATAATACACAGAGTTATATTGAGAATACTCTATGGCACCTTATTTCGCAAAGAGTCAATGTCGATTTTGAAATTATTGTCGTGGATTGTTCAGATCATGACAAGGTTAAACTTATCGTCAACCAGCTACAAAAATCGTTTACTAATTTGCGTTATATTTATAAGAAACAAAGATTTAATCCGGGAGAAGGGAGAAATATAGGCGCTGGTGAAGCTTGTGGAGAGCTACTGATTTTTATTGATGCTGATGTGCTGCTTGTCACTGGTTCCTTACAGGCTGCCTGGAATCATTTTAGTGAGGGTAAACAAATCTTCGGTGGGTCTTTAGAACTTGATGTGGACAGCAACAATGGTTTGTCCGCCTATGTAGAACACTACTTTTTTAATCATGAATCACAAAAGGGACGTCCAGCATGCGAAAGGAAAAACCTCAGTTCCGCCCTTATGTGTTGTGATCAAGAGGTTTTTATCAATGAGGGAGGGTTTAAAGATATTCCCAGAATGCAGGATACTGAATTGACGGAACGGTTGAAAAGGCATGGTTATAGTTTATACTTCTATCCGGACATCATGGCATATCAAGTACAGGATTCCCACTTTTTTAAGGTAATGAAAAAAATTTATATCAATGGACAAAATCTTTATTACATTCGCTATAAATCTTCAATGTCTCCATTTAAAAAAATTATATTTTTCTTCAGTCTGCCATTTCTTACGATTATTAAAATCGGGCGTATTATCGTGAGACACCTTATGTATCAGCCTTTTAAAGGGAAGATGATAACGTTGGCCATAACTTTTCCCTTATTTTTATCAGGTATTTTCTGGATGTCTGGCTTATATAACGCAATGATAACAGAAAGGGGGATTGGGGCTGAGCGTTAATGACTATAACATGTAATATCTTAACCTTGAATTCGATGATAATGCAATTAATGATGATTAATCAGAAGGTGAAATAAATGGAAATCATAGAAAATAAAAATTCGGCAGAGACTTTAATGACTCCATATGTTGTAACTGTAGTACTCACCTGGAATGACATCGAGATGACATCAAGATGTCTCGATTCTCTTTATTTAAGTACATACAAAAATCAGGATATTGTTGTAGTGGATAATGGGTCGAAGATTCCTGGATGTGCAATACTTAAAGATCGTTATCCTGATATTGTAACGGTACAGTTAAAGCGGAATTATGGATTTACCGGTGGATGTAACAGAGGTATTGAAAAGGCGCTTGAAATGGGAGCAGAATATGTCTTTCTTCTTAATAATGATACTATTGTTGATACTTACGCTCTCAATGAACTTGTCACCACTATGCAAAAACGCCCTGATGTAGTAATTGCCAGTGCTATTCTTCTCTTTATAGACCCTCCAAAACGAGTACGATTTTATATTGCCCATGTTGAAGTGAATAAAGCTTTCCATCATCAACCAGGAAAAGGTTCTCCTTATAGTGAAGAGTTTAAAAAAGTATTTGATACTGATTTTGTACCAGCATGTGCAGTGTTAATTAGAGCAAAAGCCCTTTATGAAAATGGATTATTTGATGAGTCCTTCTTTACAAATTGGGAAGATTATGACTTCTGTTGTCGATATCATAAAGCTGGCTGGAATTTCATTACTGTTGGCACAGCAGAAGTTGTTCATGCACATGGTCAAACAACAGGGAAAATATCTCCTTTTATCACTTATCTTTCTACGCGTAATCGCTTAATTTGTTTGTTTCGCCATGGAACCTTTTGGGGAATAATTAAAAATTCATTTTTTTATTTTCGATCAATATTCTGGCAGATGAAATCATACGGATTATATAATTGGCCTTGTCATAAGGCCCTTTTACTAGGTATTTTTCACTTTTTGATAGGGGTAAAGGGCAATAGCGGTCCACAGAATACAAAAGATTAGTAAGTTTTATTAAAATAAAGTACTATAGAAACTCATTAATTATCCTGGCTGTCTTAGATTATCGGGCAATTGGGCATGCCTCCTCTCTCTCAATTTTTTGCCAATATGACGTAATATTTTCCAAAATCCCCAGCTAAAAATATTTGAGAGAGCAATTTTTAAAGCAAATTCAAGCTTAATATCTTTACCTATTGATTTAATTGCCTCAAGATTTTCTTGAAGGTAGAGTCTATTAACATGTCTTGCTGCATCAATTTTCATTACTCTCCAAAGTTTCAATTCGTTATTAAATTGTTTACAGGTTGATAATTTTTGTAGTCCCCGAAGAGCAATCATTGTTCTGGTACATTTTTCACACCTTCCACAATTATAAGTAAGGCCACGATTTTCACCACATACCCGAAGCCACCCCAGTACGTTTTCATCTTTTTCAACTATATATTTAATTTTTTTGAACCTATTTGCTTCACATCCATCGTGAAAAAACTCAATTGAGTCTGAACTCCAGAGAGGATCCGTAAGGGGATGAGAACCAGCCGGAAAAAGATCTCGATATGTATTTGATGAGGGAATAAATATTTTATCCAAATACTTTGACAACAGAGTACCTGTTGCTCCAAGAAGGGCACCCACAGAATATGGTTCATAATAACCCATATAAGTAATACCATATATTTTTTTCATATTATTATCACGTATATTTGTTTCTACTTCAATTAATGCTTTATTATAATATGCGGCGACCTCACTTAGCATCTTACTTACCTTTGGATAAAGAACCGTATTATCTCTTTTTACATCCAAACCCCAGACATAGATAATATGCGTTATTTCTTCAATGTTTTTTAATAAAGAGTAGAATGAATCAACTCCTCCAGTAAAATAACTTCCTACTCCTCTTTTTTCTTTATAAGTATGAGCAACCATCGTTTTAGAAATTATATTTATACGTTTAAATAATTTCGGATCCCATGTAGTATAGATATCTTGAATTTTTTCAATATTTTTACTTAGTTTGGGTGAAATGAACCCATCAGTAACGACAAGATCATTCCCTATAGACATGGCAGGTAAAACATTTATAATCAACATGGCATCAATTTCATTTCCCGATTCAGAATTAAATATTTTAAACCATGGTTTAATTCGTTTACCATTATTTTCAATATCAGCCGAGACATATGAATAATCATTGATTTGAGTAGAATTAATTCTGTCGATTTTAATCATATTTATTATTGTTGATGTATAAAATAATAATCAAAAAGTCTAGGTATTAGCTTTCAGATATTCTTGTTTAATTTCATCCATTGTTCTGCCTAAAATAAACATTTGACCCCAAATTTCTACTGTAGCATAGAGGAAACGATCCCTATTAACTATCGATTTTTTATACCATTCTTCCACATATCTGCCAGGAAGGTTGTATTCAGAGACAGCATATCCATTTCTAAACCAACTTTCAGGGAGATTACCCACATAAAGTCCTCCGGGAAGGTTAAATCCCATCTTTGGTCGATATAACAATGATTTAGGCAAATACCGCTCCGCCAACTTCTTCAGTAAATATTTAGTGATTGGTTTTATGCCAAAACCGCCAATTCTATATTTAATCGGCAAATTAACGCAGAAATTGACCACATGTTGATCCATAAATGGAAGCCTGACTTCAACTTGATTGGTGATAGTTGATTGGCTTAACCGTTGATAACAGGGACGCATATAACAATAAAATTCATTTAATAGTGCTGTCTGTATTTCTTTTTCAACACTATCTGGAACATGATCAAACAATTTTCTTAAATATGACATCTCCGATAAATAATCAAAACCTCCACCGCCAACAAGGAAATGTAGTCCCTCAGCTCTATCCGGCTCAGGAATATAGCTCTTAACTCCAATTTTTCCCGTAAGATTAATTGCTTTAACAATGAGCTGTTCCAATAATTTACCAGAAAGTGGCAATTTTTTTCTTAATATGTAACGAAGCAAATGCCATTTATAAACGTTGACCGATCCCCCGAATAACGAGTCAGCACCTTCACCGTCAATAACAACATCAACGCCTTCTGATTTAATTTTTGAAGATGCATAAAGCAAGCCAACCGCATTTTCAAGGATTAGAGGAGTCTCAAGAGCGAAAATGGTATTCACCAGGTTTTCCCTAAATATTTTACCATTAAACTCAATGATTTTTAGATCAGTACCAATATACTCAGCAGCTTTTCGGGCAAACTGTAATTCCGATATCCCTTCAGGTTCACTTACATGCACAGTGCATGGCAATATTTTGGAATTACTTTTCATAATCAAAGCTGTGATAAGTGAACTGTCAACACCTCCAGATAAAAAAGTGGCAATGCAGGAGCCTATTCGTGTTTGATTGAATACTGAAACGAGGAGAAGACGCTCCAATTCATTAATTAAATCTTTTTCAGACATTTTATCGAGTGTTTGGTAGGTTTCTTTTCGAATGTGAATTTCTGGTGTATAATAGGAATGGATTTTTTTTGAACTATCACGAAGACCAATTTGCATAATTGTTCCAGGAATCAGGTTTCGAATTCCTTTCTGCATTGTCCGGTCAGCCAATGGTAAACCATGATAAAGATATTCGACAAGGCCAGTAGGGGATGGCATTATAGGAAAACCAGCTGCATTAATTGCTTTGATTTCTGATGCAAAATATATGAAAGACTCCGTCTCAGCCCAGAATAAAGATTTAATGCCATAATGATCTATACATAAGTAAAGCTGTTCATTATCTTTGTCCAGTAAAAGCATTGCAAAACTTCCGGCCAGCATAGAGAATAATTTATGAGCATCAGAGGAAAAAGTCTTTAAAGAATATTTAGGGATTCGATTTTCGGATGGCAAGATAATAGTTCCATCGATACAGCATTCATCAAACTCACCAAATAGACTTGATGCAACATGGTCATCTTTTTCCAGTTGTGTTCTTCCATATCCGATTTTGTAGTAAGTACTATTGATAATCTTAGCATTAATTTCGCCACGATGCTTTATACTTTCCAGCATTTTCATTAAGTCTGCCTTGTCAGGTTTGCAGCTGTTTTTACCAATAATACCAGCCATATAGCCCATGTTAAAACTCCTTTGTTTATTATTTTTATTGGATATGAAATATTCAAAAATGTCGAGTGAAAAAATGATTATAAAATTCAGTTTATTTGAAGAATAAATCTCATAAATATAATCAAAAAAAGAACTTACTCAGGATGACTAAACATTTAGAAAATATCAAGTATTCTAATTCTGCTAGAGTTAGAATTCTCAATAATGATTATGAATTATTTTTCTATCTTACTTCAGCTTGATCTCTTGAATATTAAAAGACCCGACCGGGCTTGTTTTTTTATGTTTTAAGAGATCAATTGTCAAATATTTAAATGTTTTAAACTCATATTTGATGAGGCAAAAAGATCATGCATCATTGAGACACTTTGCATTTAAAGATGGGATAAATTTACATTTATGATTTTTATCGAATAGGTGAATAACAATCATAATAGCGATAAAAATTTAAAAAAATCTCAGTTCAGTGGACGATTATAATAATTTTTAATATTTTCGAAGGATTTAAATTTTTGGAGGTAATCAATAATGAAGAAGCTAATACAATATATAATATTTTTTTTATTTACGGTTTTAATTTTTCCTCAGTGTTCGAATATTGGCTGGGGGATTAATCATGGCAAGGACTATAGTGCAACGAATAAAAACGATACAACCATTACGGAAGAAGATCCTGTAATCCCAACAGAAGATCCTGTAATCCCAACAGAAGATCCTGTAATCCCAACAGAAGAAAATCCCAACTTGGATGATATTATCAGTAGTTCTCCTGGTGATCGTCCTGTTAGCCAAACATCTGGCGTAGCACCACTGGCCGTGCACTTTTTCTCTGATTTTGTTGATTCTGCAAGCGGGGAAGAGAGAATCAATAGATACCACCACTACGACTACATATGGAATTTCGATGACTCGGGTAGCGGCACTTGGGGACCCGATGATAAATCGAAAAACATGACAAAAGGAGCCAATGCGGTTCACATATTTGAAGAGCCGGGGGACTACAATGTAACTCTCACCATCAGGAACCATAGCGGCGTAATAGATACTGAAAATTACACCATTAGTGTCACTGACCCAGATTCGTTTTACAGTGGCAGCTATACTATATGTATAAACAATGCAGGAGATACCGATTTTAGCGAGGCTCCCAGTGGGGCCCGGCTATTTACTACCGATAATCTTTCAACCATTACTCAGTATGCGGTAGCGGGATGCAGGATTCTTTTTAAAAGGGGATGCTCCTGGTCCACATCAGGCTTAACGTGGCCCAACAATGTTGGTCCGGTAACAATAGGAGCATACGGAACTGGCACTAATCCTGACGCGCAGGGAATTTATGATAATGCTCCCAGGATAATCGTGACCAATGGGAACTTTCTTAATATGTCTAATAAACAGAACTGGCGGATCATGGATCTGCATCTGATAAATACATCCCGAAACACTACAGCTATTGGCGGTGTAGTCAACATACAAAGACAGTTGTTTTTACGATTAAAGATTGATGGATTTGCGCATGCTTTTCTCTGGGATCATTATAATGATGCAACTCTTATGACTAAGGATGATATAGTCATTGCTTCATGCAATATGTCAGATTCTGAAACTGAGATTATATATGGAGGGAGCGAACGTCTGGCTCTTCTAGGTAATATTCTAATTGATAATCATGGTTCACATCTTGTCCGTATATGGCAAGCATATAGAAGTGTTATAAGCCACAACATAATTGCTGGTTCTCAAATAACTACAACAGGGGGAGCACATGCTTTGAAGTTTCATGGGCCGGGGATTGGAGGGGATAGCGTTCCTACCATTGGGGAGCCTGCTGCTGGGACCGGTCTGATGAGTGTAAGAACTGAATATAATATCATAGCAGATAACATATTGGGGAAGGCCTCTGGCCCGTGGGCTGTAGCCATTGGGCCGCAAAATACAATGGCTGATGAACGACTCTCAAATATTATTATCGAGCGGAATCTATTTCAGTCAGATTATGGCACACAGAGCCCAACTCTTGTGGTGGTACCTTTGTTTGTATGGGCAAGATATTGTAGTATTCGAAACAATATTTTTGACGGTACTGGAAGCGCCAATGATTATATTGCTATAGGTGTGGAACAGAGAGGAGCTGAACCTGCCCCAACAGGCATAGAGGTTTACCATAACACAATTTATAGGGGTGATAGTGCGTCAGGAGATCACAGAGGAATCATGTTCAGGGACGAAGTAACTGATTCAATAGCACGAAACAATCTTATTTCTTTTCCTTACGCAACCGGGACTCCTGTAATGATCCTGGATGAGACATCAGACCTGGTAAGTTCAAACAATCTACTCACGAATACCCCATACTTTACTCATCCCGATGATAGTAATCCGCTCGATCGTGATTTTACTTTGCTATCCGGTTCACCTGCTTTGGGGCAGGGAATTAGTGTACCAGTATATGATGATTATAATTATGGGACTGTTAATGCTTATGATCGCCCAGAAAATGTGCCGGATCTTGGTGCATTTGAAGAATAAATGTTTGTGATTAATAGTAAAAAAAATATTTTATTCTAATTTTAAATAAGAAAATCCTCAATCTGATAATTTAATTAGAAAGAGGATTTTTTTCTATTTTCAATATTAAAATATGACTGTAATTATTGTACATTCGAAATAATTATTAAAAAATGAAGTTGACTTAATAAATTATTTTAATATATCATTTAAATTTAAATATAAGATAAGCGGAACTGTCCAGTGAATAAATTACTAATATATATTATATCATTATCATTATTTTTTTGTCAGTGCTCATCGAATATGAGTTGGGAGATAGCATATAAAAGTTCAAGTTATACTTTCGTAAATGATGATCCTAGTAGTTCTCCCAACGATCGTCCTGTTAGCCAAACATCTGGCGTAGCACCACTGGCCGTGCACTTTTTCTCTGATTTTGTTGATTCTGCAAGCGGGGAAGAGAGAATCAATAGATACCACCACTACGACTACATATGGAATTTCGATGACTCGGGTAGCGGCACTTGGGGACCCGATGATAAATCGAAAAACATGACAAAAGGAGCCAATGCGGTTCACATATTTGAAGAGCCGGGGGACTACAATGTAACTCTCACCATCAGGAACCATAGCGGCGTAATAGATACTGAAAATTACACCATTAGTGTCACTGACCCAGATTCGTTTTACAGTGGCAGCTATACTATATGTATAAACAATGCAGGAGATACCGATTTTAGCGAGGCTCCCAGTGGGGCCCGGCTATTTACTACCGATAATCTTTCAACCATTACTCAGTATGCGGTAGCGGGATGCAGGATTCTTTTTAAAAGGGGATGCTCCTGGTCCACATCAGGCTTAACGTGGCCCAACAATGTTGGTCCGGTAACAATAGGAGCATACGGAACTGGCACTAATCCTGACGCGCAGGGAATTTATGATAATGCTCCCAGGATAATCGTGACCAATGGGAACTTTCTTAATATGTCTAATAAACAGAACTGGCGGATCATGGATCTGCATCTGATAAATACATCCCGAAACACTACAGCTATTGGCGGTGTAGTCAACATACAAAGACAGTTGTTTTTACGATTAAAGATTGATGGATTTGCGCATGCTTTTCTCTGGGATCATTATAATGATGCAACTCTTATGACTAAGGATGATATAGTCATTGCTTCATGCAATATGTCAGATTCTGAAACTGAGATTATATATGGAGGGAGCGAACGTCTGGCTCTTCTAGGTAATATTCTAATTGATAATCATGGTTCACATCTTGTCCGTATATGGCAAGCATATAGAAGTGTTATAAGCCACAACATAATTGCTGGTTCTCAAATAACTACAACAGGGGGAGCACATGCTTTGAAGTTTCATGGGCCGGGGATTGGAGGGGATAGCGTTCCTACCATTGGGGAGCCTGCTGCTGGGACCGGTCTGATGAGTGTAAGAACTGAATATAATATCATAGCAGATAACATATTGGGGAAGGCCTCTGGCCCGTGGGCTGTAGCCATTGGGCCGCAAAATACAATGGCTGATGAACGACTCTCAAATATTATTATCGAGCGGAATCTATTTCAGTCAGATTATGGCACACAGAGCCCAACTCTTGTGGTGGTACCTTTGTTTGTATGGGCAAGATATTGTAGTATTCGAAACAATATTTTTGACGGTACTGGAAGCGCCAATGATTATATTGCTATAGGTGTGGAACAGAGAGGAGCTGAACCTGCCCCAACAGGCATAGAGGTTTACCATAACACAATTTATAGGGGTGATAGTGCGTCAGGAGATCACAGAGGAATCATGTTCAGGGACGAAGTAACTGATTCAATAGCACGAAACAATCTTATTTCTTTTCCTTACGCAACCGGGACTCCTGTAATGATCCTGGATGAGACATCAGACCTGGTAAGTTCAAACAATCTACTCACGAATACCCCATACTTTACTCATCCCGATGATAGTAATCCGCTCGATCGTGATTTTACTTTGCTATCCGGTTCACCTGCTTTGGGGCAGGGAATTAGTGTACCAGTATATGATGATTATAATTATGGGACTGTTAATGCTTATGATCGCCCAGAAAATGTGCCGGATCTTGGCGCATTTGAAGAATAACTACATTCTATAAAATAAATAATGGTCTAGGGCAATTCTGTGTGTTCATTGGATTGTATCGTTTATAGAAAATGAGTAAGGTATTAATTTGAAGAACTGGATCAGAGTTACTGAATGAGATCAAGCTGTTCAAAGATAAAACATTTACTGTTATTATAAATTATATAAAGTAGAGAAATTTATTTTATCTGTTAAACACACATAAAGATTATTAGAAGAAAAATACAAAAAGAATAAGTAATCAACTAACAATTATTCCATCTGCGACCAAACTTATATCTGAATTAAAAATGCTTGGCTTTTACAAAACAAATAAAAATTTGATTGACTTTATAAAAATATGGATTGTTGTAATATAGTTATTTCGAATTTAAACTTAAGGTTTTAATATGGACAATCAAAAAGCTCTTTTGCTTAACATGAGAATAACTATTATATATATAATCATTATTATCTTAGTGTTAGGAATAGGTATCGTTATAGGCACTATACGAGGCATTCCTTTTGTTAAATCTGACAATGAATGGTCAATAGGTATATACAAAGGTGATACGCCTTTTATACTAAAAGAAACTCCAAATAACCCGGTTATAACTGCGACCGATGTTTCTGATACCGATGCAGACTTTGTTGCTGATCCATTCATATGGTACCATGATGGGAAATGGGCAATATTCTTCGAGATTCTAAACAATCAAAATAATCAAGGTGATATCGCAGTAGCCACAAGCGAAGATGGTAAAAACTTTAAATATAGAGGAATTGTAATTAATGAGAACTGGCACCTCTCTTATCCCCAGTTATTTGAGCATGATGGAATAATATACATGATTCCTGAATCACATGAAGATAAGTCTCTGCACTTGTATTGTGCCACGGAATATCCATTAAAATGGGAACATGTAAAAACCTTACTGCGTGGAAGAGACTTTATTGATTCGAATATTTTTAATTATAATGGCATGTGGTGGATTCTTTCCACAACCACAAAACACGGTGACGTATTACGGCTTTATTATTGCAGGGACCTCATGGGACTTTGGCGCGAACATCCACAGAGTCCAATATTAGTAGAAAGTCCCCGTATCGCTCGTGGTGGGGGTAATGTTATTAAGTATTGTGGTAAAATCTACCGTTATGCACAGGATTGCTCGAGCGGAGGATATGCAACTAACGTGCGCGCTGTTGAGATAATTACTTTAACGCCTACTGATTATAAAGAGAAAGAACTCGATATGACTCCAATTGTAAGTCCCTCCGGATTTGGATGGAACCAGCTTGCCATGCATCACATTGCGATCATTCCGGACCCCAATGGTGGATTTGTTGCTTCCACTGACGGGTTAAGACCTGTTAAACGTTTTGGTTTAAAATATTAATTAATAAAATCGCAAGATTAAATCCAGCCAGTTATTGGAATTTATCTATTGTTTACAAGAAAAGTACTCGAGGATTAATTTGTATAAGAATATGGAACTATTATCCTATGATTGGGACTAAATAATCGCATTAAAATAAATGTTAATCATCTAAATAGATTTATTATTGAAATAAGGATTTGTGGAATCTTATGAAAGAGATTGAGTATAACTTTGAAATACTAAAATTTGATCAACAAAATTTAAAAACAGTACCTATTATAATTAATAATTATAATAGATTAGAATTTCTAGATAAAATGTTAAAGCGTCTAAACAATATGGGTTATCATAATATTTATATAATAGATAATAATAGTAAATACAAACCTTTATTATCCTATTATAAAAAAAATAATTTAAAAATTTTCAGGTTAAAAGAAAATATAGGTTATTTATCCATATGGGAAAGTGGAATAAGTGATCTATTCATAGATGGTTATTACATATATTCCGATCCCGATATATTCCCAGATATTGATTGTCCGCATGACTTTGTTGATGTTTTCAAAAAATATTTGGATATGTTTCAGAATCTTGATAAAGTAGGATTCGGATTGCGCATCGACGATTTGCCTGATCACTATAATTTAAAAAAAAATGTAATTCTTCACGAATCGAAATTCTGGGAAAATAAAATTTGCGATGGTTTATATGATGCTAAAATAGATACAACATTTGCCTTGTATCGTCCTGGCGCTATGGGCCCAGCCAATTTAACTAACGCCGGCAGGACAGATTTTCCTTACATGGCCCAGCATCTCCCATGGTATATTGATCATTCAAATCTGACAAAAGAAGAGCGGTGGTATTTAAAATGCAATAAAATATTTACTCACTGGAGTAATCATCCGGAGAATTTTAATTTTTTTAAAAAATACTATCTATTGATAAAAAAAGACGATTTACCTTTAATCTGGAATATTCGTAAGTTTGGAAGAAAGGTTCTGAATTTAGTCGGTATTAAAAAGAAGAAACCCTGATTTATTGATTATCAACTATATGTTACATATGATGAACCCTGCAGTTTCAAGGAAACAGTATGAATGATAAAAAATTCCCCTGGAAGAGCTGTCCTGAAAAACGTTATTCCTCCCAAAAAGAAAAAAAAAACCCACTGTTAAAAAAGGTAAAAGATGGTTCAATCTGGACAGTAACATCTCACACAGGCAGCCAAGCAATTCGTTTCCTTAGCAATCTCATTATGACTCGTCTTCTTTTTGAAGAAGCATTTGGTGTAATGGCCATCGTGAACACCTTTATACTCGGCCTTAATCTTTTTTCCGATATAGGAATACGTCCAAGCATTATACAAAACAAAAGAGGCAATGAATCAGACTTCTGCAACACTGCGTGGGTCATTCAAATTGGGAGAGGTTTTATCATTTTTTTCGTCTCCCTGGCAGGTTCTATACCCTTTTCAATGATTTATAATGAGCCAATGCTTGCCAATCTTATTTCTGTGGCAGGTATCAATGCAGTTATTCAGGGATTCGCATCAACCAAACTGTATACAAGCAACCGAAATCTGGATATGAAACGTCTGGCCATTATAGAACTTATAAGCCAGGCTTTCGGTTTATCAGTTATGATTATATGGGCTATATTAGATAAATCGATATGGGCACTGGTTGTTGGAGGACTTGTTTCATCGACAATAAATACAGTATTAAGTCATACAATTCTGCATGGTGATAAAAATCATTTTCAATGGAACAGGGAAGATGCCCGGTCTCTTTTTCATTTTGGCCGCTGGATTTTTGTCAGTACTATAATTACTTTTTTTGCACAGCAGTCAGATCGCCTTATATTTGGGAAAATGATACCCTTTTCACTACTTGGAATTTACTATATAGGTTTTACGTTGGGAAATATCCCTATGGAAATTTTAAAGCAGCTTACGTCAAGGGTCTTCTTTCCTCTATTTAGCCGCATAAATGAAACCGACAAAAATTTACATTCGGTTTTTATTCAGACAAGGTGGGTAATCCTGACTCTGGCAGGATGGGGTTTCTCGGGATTGATTGCCGGTGGGACAGTAATTGTTGACATACTCTATGATGACCGCTATTTGAATGCTGGATGGATAGTGCAGATTATTTCCATCGGATGCTGGTTTAGCATTTGTATGGATTCTTATGGAGCAATTTTATTATCGAAAGGAAAAACATTACAGCTTGCCTTAACAAATGCGACCAAGTTTGTAAGCATGATTATATTTATTTTTCTTGGTAACAAATACTTCGGTTTTCAGGGAGCGGTTCTTGGAATAGCAGCATCTGAATTGTGCAGGCTGTTAGTTATATCATTCATAAGTGCCAGAATTGGTCTACCTGCCTGGCACCAGGAACTGTACTTTGGAATAATGGTAGCTGTTGTGAGTGTTTGTGGTAGATTTATGGATCTTTATTTAGAAGATTATGGTTTTAATGTTATTATTCGCGCTTCATCAATTTTTATTTTAGTAAGTTTACTCTGGGCGCCAATTGCAGTTAAAGTTTATAAAAATTTCATACAAAAAAGAATTTAAAAATAGAAAATTAATAATTAATCCCCGCAGATGGTATATAGTAAATCATATCTTTTGTTTAATAAAAAATGGTTTTATTTTTGAATTCTTTTAATGCTGGGAATTCAGAGGATTATTTTTTTAGAATTAATTTTTTATTGACTTTGAGTCTTTAATCTCCAATTTTTAGATAGTGTAAAATATCTTTCGCACATTTAGAGAATAAAAAAGTCCTCGATCTGACGATTTAAATAGTAACCACACAATTTAAATCAGAAGGAGGACTCATATGACTGGTAAGATTATCGAAATTAATGAGCAAAAAGTCAAGGATCATTTAGGGGTATTTGTCAGAAATACCGTTGAGGAATTTTTACAGCAAATAATGAAAACCATATAAATTTTATAATCATTCTCATCATTTCTATACGCTGGACATTGATGGTAAATAAAATATATTTATTATGCGATTGCTTTATTATTGTTTTAAAGCAATTGATTTATGTATGAAAAATGGCTATTACTGTTTGGAAAAATATATCTGTCTTGCGCGGTTTTGCCATGCTGCTTGTTGTACTGGCTCATTCTGCACATTTGTCAACTGGCATATATTACGGTAGGCTTAAAAATTTTTCACCATCACAGTTTCCCTTTGAGTTTTTGTTCACTACTGTTATCCAGAGCCTTGTTCCTATTTGTTTACCCTTATTTATTTTTGCTTCGGGTTTTACTGTCTACCAGATGTTTAAAAATTTCAAAGCAATTAGATCAATGGCTTTTCAGATATTACGAAAATATTTAATCTGGGCAATACCGCTATATTTTTTAATCTCACTCAAGCAGGGCACTTTTGACATCCAGTATATTTTATGTGGATTGATCAAGGGCGGTCCAATGGCGGCATACTGGTTCCTGGTTCTGATTATTGTTATCTATTTAACCTCTCCGATTTGGATCAATCTAGTAAAAGGACACCCTCGAGTCGCTATTATATTATCTATACTAGTACAGTGCCTTCAGTGGTTACGGTTTTATTATGATCCTCAGTGGGTACTTCCAGGGGTAGTAGAAAACATAATTGTCAGACCTCTACTCTTTACACCACCTTTTGTTGCAGGAATGTTTCTCGCAAGTCGCGTTAAAGAGTTTTTGACTTTTTTAAAAGAAAAAAGAACTCTGCTAAAGTTTCTGACTGCTTGCAGTGCATTTCTCTGTATTGTGGAAAGTATTTTATGGGGATATGTATCTGACTGGGATAACAGATCATTACAGATGGGCTTTAGTACAGAACGGCTTACTCTGACACTCTTTTTTGCATGCACAGTTCTTTTACTTGTATCAATGGAGAGTAAAAAAACTATAGAGCGAAAATGGTTATCCGATGTCGGGATGGCATCACTTGGCATTTTATTTATGATGGACATCTGTTTAAGAATATTCTCATTTTTACTATGGCATGTACCCCACTGGATTTGTAATTCTAACCTGACAGCTTTTCACCACAGTACTCCTCCATTATGGCTCGTATACTCTTCGCCGTGGATATTGATCCTCTATTTTGTTGTTGGACTATGGGGTCCTCTCTACCTGATAAAATGGGGTGAGAAATTATTTGGCTACAGAATCAAGATATTATGGTGATTTTCTCTATTTATAAAGTTTTAAATAATTACAATCTTTTTATAATAAAATTTTTTAAAATTGAATTATTAAGAATAGATTGTAAAAACTATTAATTTATTATGACTATATCTTCTGTACGATTAAAAGAATTACTGGCGAAGTATGGCCCTGTTGGTCTTACCTGGCGTATAATGACTAAGCCCTTTCGCATCGTTACGGAGGTGTGGCGCAAAAAATTACAAAACTACCATTATATCTTTCGATATGATCCAGATGCAACTTCGGTACCTGTTCTTCACGGTTTTACTATACAGAACTTTAAACAGATTGAGGAAATTCCCGATTCATTACTTGAAAAGCTCAATAATACATTTTCGAAAACAGATGTTCAGAATAACCTCATTGGAGTAAAGCATCGTGGTTGCATTCTATGTGTGGGCTTCCTGAACAATGAGGTAGTATCGACTTGGCTTATTAGACGGGCCTCTAATATTCCATTCTGGTTTATAGATCTAAATCCCGACGATGTTGTATTTATACGTGGTGTCACTGCTCCGGCTCATCGGGGCAAAGGTCTGGCATCAAGTATGCATCAAGCCATGGCTTCCCTTTTTTTAATGGATGGAATTAATATATATATCGATGTCTCCATCCACAATGCACCGAGCCTGCGAAGCGTAGAAAAATCAGGTTTCATCTTACTTTGCAAGAAAAAAGCTATATATGAGCAATGGCCTGTTGAATTGTAGATATAATGCATTTTTTATCCGTATAAGGAATAATTCGTTGTTTTAACAAAAAATCAATTTAAGAGAAGTAAGTAAAAACTTAAAATATTAAAAAATTGAACTGAAGGGTAAATATATGGTCACAAAAAATGTAAAAAAAGTAAGTTTTATTGAAAGAAATAACTGTATTACTTGTGATTCAAAAAAATTGCATGTCCTAGACAAGGGTTTTTTTGGCGAAGAACCTCATAGATCAATGTTTCTTAATTCACCATGGGGGGAATCTCCACTTCCTTATTTAGAAAACTGTGAATGGACTCTTGTTCAATGTATGGATTGTAAGCAAATATTCCATCAAAAAATATTATCTCCCGAGTGGGAGGAAGTAAGATTTAATAAATGGATGACAGCGGATGCGATACACCGTTTTGAGATTATACATGGAACAACTACTCCTGCAGCTATTTTTAATAAAGGAAGAAAAAATATAGATCACTTACTTTGTCTTGAAAAACTCACTCGCTCTTTACGCAAAGAAAATGAAACTTTAAAAATATTAGATTTTGGTTGTGGTTGGGGAGATTTCATTGCATTAGGAGAGATGTTAGGTTTTGAAACTTATGGCATTGATGCTCATGCAGCACGAAGACATGACAATAAGAAAAAAAATATTTTTTCAAATTTTAAAGATTTTATTTTTGAAACTGACAAAAAAATGCATGCTATAACTTTATTTCAAGTTCTTGAGCATTTACATGAACCAAAGAAAATACTTTCAAGTGCATTTGATTGCCTTATTCCCTCGGGAATATTAATCTTAGAAGTACCAGATTGCTCAAATATTACAAAAATTAAGACTCAAAAAGATTTAATAATTTCTGGTATTGATCACATAAATGGTTTTACGCCACAGACATTAAGGAAAATTGCAAAAAAATCTGGTTTTACTCAAATAAGACAACCGATTGCACACATATCTGCAGATTTAAAAAGAATTATAAAAAGAGAACAAAAAAGATATGCAAGATATTTAATCGGTTCTTCAACAAATTTATATTTCCGTAGAGAATAAAAGAGGCTATAATGTAATGTGTAATGTGATAGTATTCGCCTGACACATTCCTCTGAAAGATTTGATTTTCAGGCTATATTATCAATCTCCATTTCCGGCTTGATCCCCTCGATAAAGGCCTGCTTGGGTGTTCTGCCGTTCATATTACGACCCTGATGGGTAATGTCAATAATTTTTCGCACATTCAAAGTCCTCGATCATCAGACCTAATA
>ERZ795054.2042-NODE-2042-length-17637-cov-40.746104_pt1 | contig 17637 bp, 15 predicted proteins | sample MGYA00375138_ERZ795054 | MGnify/ENA primary metagenome ERZ795054 (study PRJEB30183, sample SAMN05720215) | anaerobic digester metagenome | isolation source: active sludge of municipal wastewater-treating anaerobic digesters | place: USA | collected 2014-12-23 ... | reverse complement strand
CGGCCCGCGGTGAGTTGGAAATCACGGACGTCAACATGGAATATTTGCGACGCGGTGGTCTACATGTTGTGCCGTTGGGACGCGGTATCGCCTGGCTGGACACGGGGACGCACACCAGCCTGTTAGAGGCCAGCCATTTCATCGGTACGCTGGAAGCACGTCAGGGATTAAAGATTGCCTGTCTGGAAGAAATCGCTTTTCGCATGGGATTTGTGGATAAAAAGAAAATGAAGCATGTGATTGAAGACACCCCCAAATCGTCTTATAGGGACTATCTGGAAAGAATCCTGAAAGAGAAAAAAACTTTTTATACCCCTTAACCTACGAGCCACGAGCTACGAACTATCAGCTAATGAGCTATTACTTATGAATATCATTAAAACCGAAATTCCCGAAGTGCTTGTCATTGAACCGCATGTCTTCGGTGATGCGCGGGGCTTTTTCTATGAAAGCTTCAACCAACAAGTCTGGCTTCAGAAAACCGGATTGCGAACAACTTTTGTTCAGGACAATCATTCCCGTTCTGAAAAAAATGTCCTGCGAGGCCTGCACTACCAGATTTCACAGCCCCAGGGAAAGCTTGTGCGGGTTGTCCGCGGCGCCGTATTTGATGTGGCTGTGGACATTCGCCGGTCATCCCCGACATTAGGCCGGTGGGTGGGCAGGGAGCTTTCCGACGACAATCATCGCCAGATGTGGATTCCCGAAGGCTTCGCTCATGGATTCCTGGTGCTCTCCGATGTTGCAGAATTTCTCTACAAGACGACAGACTACTGGGCCCCCCAACACGAACGCACGATCCTCTGGAATGACCCCGACATCGCAATAGGCTGGCCATTGCAAAATCCGCCAATTCTTTCGGCCAAAGACATTCAAGGCACACCTTTTAAAGAAGCGGAAAAGTTTGCATAAAAGATTATAGTGTCACAATTATTATTTGTCATCATTCCTCTGGACAAGCGAAGCACAAACCGGAATCCAGGATTAATTGAGCTGCTTCTCCGCCTGTGCGGGGATGACATCTAAATGTTTGGAGTTCGTTGGCCTGACGACTTTTATGGCAGTTCAGCTATTGTGACACGGCCTGCAGCTGAGAATATTCGCTGAATCGATAATTTTATGAAAAGCTCTCGCAGTCACTTACCTGGCTGCCGAGAGCTTTTTTTGTAAACTAGTTTAAAAGTGTCGATATTCTTTACACTTCCAATATCTTATCTATCCTCCTAAATTATTTATGGATAATGATAAAATAATATAACCATGACTCTTCATAAATGTCGGAATAATTTACAAAGATGATTTTTCAAAATTCAACAAAATATTGTTCCTTATTTAAATCAAGTAATTAAAGAACTGGTATTATATTTGCATTTTTCTAAAATGATTATAGAAATCAAATTGTTATACAAAGTAAAAGAAATAAAAATATGAATGATAACCGGATACGGATATTGATGATTGAAGATTCGGAGCAAGATGCGTTGCTTATCATCCGTGAGCTTGAAAAAGACGGAGGCCATCCTTTTTATGAAAGGGTGGAAACGGCTGACGCAATGAAAAAAGCCCTGCAAGAGCATCAATGGGACATGATCCTTTGCGATTCTAACCTGCAAAAATTTGATGCTTCTTCAGCCATTGCCGTATTGAAAGAAGCCAATATTGACGTCCCTCTTATCATTATATCAGGAAGTGTCGGTGAAGATGCGGCCGCAGAGTTTATGCGGATAGGCGCCAAAGATTTCATCACGAAGGGCAATTTATCGCGTCTTTGCCCGGCCGTGAACAGAGAATTAAGAGAAACAGAAGTCAGAAAAAAACAAAAGCAGGCAGAGGCAAGACTTCAAAAAACCATTGACAACCTCAGAAAAGCGATTGGCACAACAATTCATGTCCTGGTATCCGCTTTAGAGTCACGGGATTCTTATGCAGTCGGTCACCAATCCCGGTCTGCGGATATAGCCAGGGCCATTGCCACAGCAATGGGATTAGATCATGACAAAATTGAAGGAATCCGCATGGCAGGTGCTATTCATGATATCGGGAAATTATCCATTCCCGCGCCAATATTGAACAAACCGACCCCGTTGACAAAAAACGAGGTTTCCATTATTAAAGAACACGCTCAGAGGGGATACGAAATGCTGAAGGATCTGGAATCCCCCTGGCCGCTGGCGGAGATAGTCTATCAGCATCATGAACGGATGAATGGTTCCGGTTATCCAAGAAATCTGAAAGGGGACGAGATTCTCATGGAGGCGCGCATTCTGGCGGTTTCCGACGTCCTGGAATCCATGTCTTCCCCCCGTCCTTATCGTAAGGCCCTGGGTATTGAAGTCGCCCTTGAAGAAATTGAGAAAAATAAGGGTTTTCTTTACGACCAGGCCGTAGCAGATACCTGCCTGAAACTATTTCGGGAAAGAAACTAATACTCTATTCTCCCAAAACAAGCAGGTGATCAAAAAGAAGGTTTTTATGCAAGATGGAGAGTTAAATCAGGAGAAATTTCATACCCTGATTAAGTTCGTTTCAGAGATCTCGGAAATGCTAAATCAAATAAGCGAACAGGGTAAAAACAACGCAGCGTTGGAAGAAGAATTGGCTCAGCTAAAACGTTTTGCGGAGGAGTCCTGTGCGGTAACAGCTTCTCTCAGGGAACAGTTGGCTAATAGTAGCGCTGAAAAGGAATTACTCTCAGAGCAACTGCGACAAGAGATTCAGAATCGGAAACGTTTTGAGGAGGAGTCCCGCGCGATCACAACTTCTTTCAAGGAACAACTGGCCAGGCGGGAGTCTGAAATTGCACGGAGTAAGAAAAAGCTTCAAAATGAGATACACACGTTGAAGCCAACGCTAGCTTTCCGGTCGAAGTTTTTATTACATTCACTTCCCCGAAAAAATAAGTTTACATCAACGAATAGAATTACATATCGTCATTGAAAGGGATTTTTATGGAAAATTCGGAATTCAATCAGGATAAGTTTCAAACATTAAGGACTTTATTTGCAGAAATCGCTGAAATGCAGAATCAGCTCAACGAAAAGTATAAAACTAAAGTGGAGTTGGAAAATGAGTTAGTTCAGCGAAAACGCATTGAGGATGAATCTCGTGTAGTCAAGGCTTCCCTCGAAGAACAACTGGCCAATAGCAACGCCGAAAAGGAACGTGTTAAGGAAGAATTGGAACGCGAGATTCAGGAACGGAAGCGTATTGAAGAGGAGTTCCGCACGGTCAAGGCTTCGCTTGAGGAGCAACTGGCCAAGCGGGAGTCTGAAATGGAGCTAATCACGAATAATCTTAAGAACGAAAGACAGACAATGAGAGAGGCGTTGGACAGTCTTCAGCAAAAATTTAATACATTATACAAATTGTAGCAGCGTTGATTCAGAGAATTTTGAAAACAATAGTTCGGGGCGCAAAACCATCATCCTAAATCGTGGCATCACGGAAGATAGCATTAGGTGCCCCGATCTGGACTTGATTTGCCAGAGAGTGTCCAATTAAGTTTTGTCTTGAAAACTATTTCGCCTCAAATTCCTCAACCTTTGCAGTCGTCTGAATTGAGGATTACCGATTGAAAGACGATAACGCTCTGTAGAACCGTTGGGCAATATTGTGCAATGGAATTTGAATAGAAGAATATTAGATAGCTAAGAAAGGTAACACCATATGAGTCAATGCCACAAAAAAGTTTGGACCTGCTTTTTAATGGTCACATTCATCCTGTTGTTTTCTGCCTTTTCTTTTGCACAAAGCGAAAATACAAAATTGAATACAAGTTTACCCCTATTAGAAGCTAGGCACTTTTTGGAAATAGGTCCGGAAATATCATACATTGAGTATAGAGAACCGGGTATTATGAGCGAAAAAGGCCTCATGTATGGAGTCGATGCGGCTTATAGTTATCACAATGGCGTCATGATTATGGTTGCAGGGAGATTCAGTTATGGACAGGTGGACTACCAAAATTCTGTCAACTTTAATAACATAGATGATATCATTTTTGAAGTCAGGACACTTGGAGGTTACGATTTTAAACTCTCCAAGTCATTTACGATGACGCCCTTCATAGGTTTGGGTTACAGGTATTTGAGAGATGATATGGCTGGCAGAAGCAGTTCATCAGGTTCTGAAAAAGGATACTTAAGGGAATCAAATTATTACTACAGTCCGATTGGCATAGAAGCGGTAAATGTTTTCGATAATGGTTGGTCTGCCGCTGCCATTATTGAATATGATTATTTTTGGAAGGGAAAGCAAAAGAGTAATTACAGCACGGCTGTTGCCGGTTATAACGATGTTGAAAATGACCAGAACAGCGGTTATGGTTTGAGGGGATCGATCATGATTAAAAAACAAACAGCACGGCTATTTTTTGTAATAGAGCCTTTCCTAAGGTATTGGAATATTGATAAATCAGAAATTGAAAACAGGACATATCATGGAACTATTAATGCCGCCGTGTGGGAACCAAAAAATGAATCTACAGAAATCGGTATAAAATTTACCATAGGTTTTTAAATGTTCGTCCAGTTAAAAAGATAGTAAGAAATTAGAGACTAAATAGGCGTGATCCTGAACGTTGTCATTCTTGGACAGTTGAAGAAAGTAAGGCCAGAGGAGGAATGTCATCTCCCTCTGGCTTTATTGAATAACGTGACGATTCAGCTAAAAAGTGTACCTAAATCCGAAATAAATATTATGGCTTTTGAATTCAGCCTTGTAACCGTATAAATTGGGGTCTTCCGTAGCGAAGAAACGGTATTTTAAATCAAGGATCATATTTTTATTAATGGAATAGGCCACACCTGCACCCACCTGATACGCAAAGACCGTGTCATCATCTTCATAGTAATAATAAAGATCATTATGATGATCATAATAATAATCACTTTCCACTCCGACATTGGCTATACCGATTCCGGCACTAATATAGGGTGTAAACGGGCTTTTGTTGACGAAATCGATGTAGCCGTTTGCCAGGAATGATAGGCAATAGAGATCAGCGTTTGCGTTGTAAGAATACCCGCCTCCACGCACTCTATCAATCTCATTTGTCTGGTACCCGATTTCTCCTTCCACTCGAAACATTCCAAAATTAACCCCGCCGGCAAATGTAGTCGCAAAACCCGGGTCAAAATCTAACGTCTCTGTATAATATCCCGGTTCTGTAAAATCGCTGTCTGACAAGAAAGCCACCCCCAATTGACCACTAATATACGGCCTTGGAGCAGCGCTAAAGGAAACTGCTGGGAGAATCAACAATATGAACAAACCCACAACAACCGAAAAAGTTTTTTTCATGACATTCCTTCTCCTTTCTTAAAAAAATATGCGGGAATCATTTGACCACCGCTACTAGGGTGCTGGAGTCAATGCTCCTGCCTCGATATTATAAACAGTGATCGTATTGTAAACAGCATTTAACACATAGGCAAACTTGCCCAAAGGATGAATCACTACAGCATAAGGATTTGTTCCGGCCAGCACATCCGTTCTTTCAGTCAAAGCCCCATCGACGATCTTATAAACCGAGATGTTGTTGGAACCATAATTTGCCACATAGGCAAACGTACCTGACGGATCAATTGTCACAGAATTAGGATTTGTTCCGGTTTCTACGGGCGTACCGACGGCTGTCAAAGCCCCGCTGACCGGATTGATCGCATAAACCGATATGGTGTCGAAATCATAATTTGCTGTATAGGCATACTTGCCCCAAGGATCAATCGTTACAGAATTAGGATTTGTTCCAGCCCAGAAATCCGTTCTATTGGTCAAAGCCCCGTTGACCGGATCGATCTTATAAACCGAGATGGTGTTGGAACTGTAATTTGCCACATAAGCAAACGTTCCTGACGGATCAATTGTCACAGAATTAGGATTTGTTCCGGTTTCTACGGGCGTACCGACGGTTGTTAAAGCCCCGTTGTCCTGATCGATCGCATAAACCGAGATGGTATTGGAACTCCTGTTGGCCACATAGGCAAATTTCCCTGACAGGGCTTCATTTGAAGGAATTATAGGAATTATTGTGACAGCCGCAGGATTCGTTCCAGCATCAACGGGCGTTCCTGCGGTCAAAGCCCCGTCGACGATCTTATAAACCGAGATATTGTTAGAGCTCGTATTTGACGCGTAGACAAATTTTCCTGATGGGTGAATCGTTACATAATCAGGATCTATTCCGGTTGCCAGGGTCGTGCCGTCGGTCAAAGCCCCCGTGGTCTGATTGATGGTATAAGGCAAGATAGTATTGGAACTCCTGTTGACCATATAAGCAAACCCGCCTGAAGGGTTACCTGAAGGATCAATAACAAAACGAGGTGACAGTGTCACACAGCTTACCACCACGTTGCTGACAGGAGATGTGTCGATGGTTCCACTACCGTTGCTGACAGTGCATGTCTGAGAGAAGGCGCGGGGCTGTGTTTTGATGGTGATGGCGTATTCGCTTTCGTTGGCCACCGCTGTGCTAAAGGTGAAAGAACCGTTGGCCGAGATCTTCAGATCATCTCCGCCATTGTTCTGCAACACCAGCCCGCTTCCGGCAAGGCCGTCCACTGTGCCACCGACCGAGTAACTGTAGCCGTCGCTGCTGCCGCAGGACGACAGCATAGCCGCCAAACAAACGATGCATAGGGTCTTGGTCAACATACCTGACAGGCCGCCAAATTTATTTTTTTTGCTCATAAATTTTACCACTGTTTATTTCTCCTTAATTAAAGGTCTGAAAACCAAGAAAATGTTTTATTGCTTAACTCCTTGACGGCTGCAATCAGCTTCTCGGCGAATGGAACAAAAGAGTTAGACTTATAGAAAAAAGCTTACTTCGGAATACCTAATTTTTCCATGAGATCGTATAAAGTAGGACGGCTAATTCCAAGCTCTGCCGCTGCCTTCGTCAGACTATTTTCATTGCGTGTTATGGCTTTCAAGATGAGATCTTTTTCCAGCATCTTACGAGCATCTTTCAGCACCATGGGCTCTTTCTTGCCTATGGTGGACTCCAATTCCAAGTCTTCTGCGGTAATTTTTCTGCCCTCGGACATAATCACAGCCCGTTTTATCCGATTCTCTAATTCACGGACATTTCCGGGCCAGGAGTATCGTTCGATGGATTCAATAGCCTGACTGTTGAATCCTTTAATTTTTTTTCGAATTTCACCGGTGTATCGATCCAGAAAAGTTTTAGCCAGGAGGATGACATCGGCGTTTCTGTCGCGCAAGGGTGGAACGGAAATCTTTACAACGTTGAGACGATAATATAAATCTTCCCGGAAAGTTGCTTTTCTCATAGCTTCTTCCAGATCGCGATTTGTGGCCGCCAAAATTCTCGTGTCCACCTCTATTTGTTCTCTGCCCCCCACACGTTCTATTACTTTTTCCTGAAGAAAACGAAGGAGTTTGACTTGAAGTAACTGCGGCAGATCACCAATTTCATCAAGAAAAAGAGTTCCTCCTTCAGCCATTTCAAACCTTCCTATCCGCTGTGCATGCGCGCCGGTGAAGGTTCCTTTCTCATGTCCGAAGAGTTCACTTTCAATGAGATTTTCAGGAATGGCGCTGCAATTAATCGGAATAAAAGGCTTCGATTCCCGGATACTCAGCCGGTGAATGGCACGGGCAACCAGCTCTTTGCCGGTTCCGCTTTCGCCCGTGATTAAAACGGGTGCGTCGGTTGTGGCCACCTTGCGAATAGTGGAAAAGACATCCTGCATCTTTTGCGAAGTTCCGATCATGTCTTCAAAAGTATTGCCGCTTAAGCGATGCCGCATTTCACGCTGCTCTTGTTCCAGTTGCGAGAGATGGAATGCCCGCCGCAGCACAACTTTCAGTTCATCTAATTGAATCGGTTTGTAGAAGAAGTCGTATGCGCCTTTTTCGACAGCGCACAGAGCGTTTTCCTTTTCACCGCGTCCGGTAATGATAATCACCTTGGTCTGGTTATAGACATCAAGGATGTGATCCAGGACAGCGAAACCTTCTTCAACACCGGCTGGATTCGGCGGTAGTCCCAGATCCAGGGTGACCACGGACGGCTGCTCTTTATTAATCATGGCGATAGCGGTTTCCCGGTCTTCAGCCAGAGAAACATCATAGTCCGCCGTCAACGCCCATTTCATCTGAGTGCGCAGATCTTCATCGTCATCAACGATTAATAGTTTTTGTTTGCGCAAAATAACACCTCGTCATTTCCAGTCATTCACGGTTTTTCCCAAGCGGCAGCAGTATTTTGAATACGGTTCCTTTGCCTTCTTCACTTTCCACGTTCAACTTGCCGCCATGCGTACCCACAATAGTTTTACAGTGATAAAGGCCAATGCCCATGCCCTGCTTTTTTGTGGTCTGAAAAGGCCGGAAAAGATTTTTCTCCATAAATTCTTTAGAAATTCCGCAGCCCGTATCGCTTACGGAAATTTCTACCCAGTTATTCAGAAAACTTGTGGCCACAGAAATATGCCCGTTATTTCCTGTCGCATCGTATGCATTCATGAGAAGATTTTCAAGCACTTTGTGCAGCTGTTCCGGGTCGATAGGAAGCAGAGGCACATTCTGATCAAAGTTTTGAGACACGGGAGCCTTCACATAGTCTTTCAAATCGGCGATCGCCGTGGTTATCAGGTCATGAATATCGGTTTCACGAAGGGAAAGATCAATCTTCTGGCTTAAGAGAGAAAGGCGGCTATTCATCTTGTTAATCTTGGACACACTCTGGGAAATCGTTTTCAGCGCATCGGCGCGGAACTCCGGATTGTCCATATGCAGAGGCAGATTTTGTGTCACCAGAGACAGTTTTGATGCCAGATTTTTCAAATCGTGCATAAAGAAAGCAGACATCGTCTGAAATGCCTCCTGCTCCTTGGTCTGGCGCAGACGTTCCGAAAGTCTCAGACTTAATAAAGCAGCTGCGGCCTGATCGGAAATTGTTTTAATCAGTTCCGATTCTTCAAAGGTCAGCGCTTCATAAAATACTTTTTCGCTTAAAGTCATGATGCCAATGAGCTGTCCCGCGGCATTAAGAGGAACGCAGTAGCGGATGCGTGATTCCTTGGTTTCCAATTTATAGGTCTGAGCCAGATCAGAAACCCAATCATCCTCTCGCCCTTTCAGATCAAGCGGCATTTTTTGATTGGTCATGGCTCGGATCATTTTCTTTCCGCCTTCTTTAAAAAAGGGCATTTCTTCGACCTGGTCTGCGGTAAACACTGTTGATCCGCCAAAGGATAACTGCTCCTCCTTTTCGTCAACAAGCCAGATGCTGACGGAAAGAATCTCCAGGGTATCCGAAACCATTTTGACGATAATGCCGCAGAGCTCCTCTGTTTTGGTGACCGAGGCGGTTCTCTGCGTGAAGTCTTCCCATATTTTCTGATAATCGTATAGCGGACGCTTTAAATGCCGGCTGATAAAACGCTTTCGTTTGATGCGCAGCCGGTCGGAAAGCAGAAAAGTGGCCAGAGCAATCATCGTGACAAAAACCAGGAAGATAATCAGGTTGATATTTCGAAGCCATTCGAAATTCAGTGAAATCCAGGCAATGACTCCCAATGTTATAAAATAGGCGCCAACAATCAGGACAGTGAGGGAAGTATAGAGAAACTGGTGTGAAAGTTGAATGCTGACATTCAGCGGTTTGCCGCGAAACAGCGACCGGAAAATTAAAACGTTGGCGATCAGAAGAGCGCCCAGATCAACCAAATAAAGACCAGTGTCCACGCCGTTGAAAAGGACAGCCTGACTGTCCGTGAAAATCCGTATTCCAAAAATACTGCCGATACCCAGAAACATGAACTTGGTTTGCCAACGAATGTGGCCGGTAGAATGACGGAACGTTCTTTCCAGGTTCATGAGGATGAATATGGATGTTATACTCGAGAAAATATGCCACAGATAGCCGGACCATCCTGTCCTGATAAAAAAAGTTTGCGAATTCTCCGGAGCCAGCACTAAAGAAATAAACTCATTATTAAAAAAAGTAACCAAGGAAAGCGGTGCAGCAACTGCCAGCAGCAAAACCCATTTCCATTTGGATATTTGCTCGGCATAGTTTGCACGGGCAAAACTGATGCTGAAGAGCAGCCAGGCAGCCGGCACAAAAGAGGCAACAATAAACAGCAGCCGCTGCCGGAAAAGAAATTCCGAAAGTGTGCCGGCCTGATACACAAAACCAGTAAGGGCAGCCTCCAGAGATAGAAGCAACATCCCCAAGGCAAATATGCCCTGGACAACAGAACGCGGCCCGCGGTAAATACCAATCGCAAGCACTGCAAGTGTCACACCCGCCGCCACAAATGAAAGCCCGACATTAAAAGCCATGATCCATCCGTCACTTCATTTTTTTAATGAACAGTGTCATCATCTAGCCCCCCGCCGGTGGGATGAGCTACCAGCCACGATCTATAAGCCATTCACCATTCACTATCCACTATTTTTATTCCTTTCCGATCGTCTTAGAAAAAACAGTATCGGGGCCAACAGCAGCAGCGCAACAATGAAGAAAGGTGTGCCACCCTCTCTGTGCATAGAACTGGTAAGAATTTGCGGATCAACATAATTTCCCAATAGGGAAAGCGTTATAATTCGAATACCATTTTTAAACATCGCAATCAACACGGCGCAGACAACAAGAAAAATTATCTTCCAGTAGGATTTCAGAAACAGATAACCGGCCAGAATAGCAACAATAAAAATAGCCATGGCGGACCGGATGCCACTGCACTGTTTGGCCACTTCGACGCTGACATTGGGTAAGTGAAAGACAAAGCCTTCTCTCACAAATGGTGCTCCCGAGGCCATAAATAAAAGATTTGTAAACTCCGTGGAACCGACCTGTAAAAAATAGATGATATGATCCATGAGAGCCGTGGGGATCGGAACGATAAAAATCAAGAAGAGAAGAGGGAACAAAGCAGCTTTATAGGCCTGCATACCGTATAGAAGAATAAACGCTCCGTTGATGAAAATGAAGATAGAGAAGACAACAAGCGATGCGTAATTGTTTTTATCCAATGATGCACCCCACATGATGCCGGCCAGGAACAGAGCAATACCCAAAAGTAAAACGGGACATCCCACGACAAATAAATAATTTACTTTGGAAAAAATTTCTTTGCGTTTAATGTAAATCAAGTAAATGCTCACCAGAGGTATTAAAGCAATATGTGAATAGTATTCACTTTTATCTGAGTTATAAAGCGCTCTGATTGGTGTGTAAGCCATGATCAGCGCGACAGCAGCAAAAAGAAGGAAAACAATATTTCGAGTATTGAGATGTTCCTCTATTTTTTCAGCCAGAGAATTTTTACCCATATCCACCCTTTAGAATTATTTTAACAATTATTAATGTAATACATGAAAAATTGCGAACACTTTTTTATGCAATTGTTTACATAAATCTAATTCCTATCATTCTTGAACCTTTCTCTTCGGCCTGTGTCCACTGCTCGTGTAACCTTGCGCGCCCTTTTAGGGTATTTGCTTAGACGGGGTAACACGTAGAGCCAGGTGAATACTTTTCTTTTTTTTCTTTTCCAAACTGTAAAACATTTTGTCATTTAAAACAAAAAAGGTAGGACCATTGCTGATCCTACCTCTCTGACATTGAACCGATAAATTGTTTTGACGCCGCTTTAGCTTTTTCTCTAAGAAGACTCCTGGACTTTCCTCCTTCTCTTGTATGCCAGTACCAGACCTGCCGGAATTATCAATAATACTGCCATCAGATAAGGGTACTCAATACTGTATATAATCGGGAACAAAACCAACCGGGTAGCATATCTAAGTGTTGTATGCTCCCTGATGACATCGGCTATGGGCGGAGAATGCCTGTAATAGAACTTCACAAAAGCCTTACCTAGGTTATTGGTTAACAAGGATCTGTCTCTGAAGTCCCTTAAAATCTTTACATGAGGCTCGAGATATGAACCGAAGGCAGCAGTAGCAATAAAACAACTACCGTGATAAACAACATCAGCGGTAGTATCCGAGGTTTGCAGGCTGACTTCACCGGAAAGCTCGCTTTCAACATGGGCAGCATCATACCAGGTAACGGAAAAATAATAGGTCTTCCCGTCAAGGAGATTGCTCACAGTATAGCTCGTCACATTACCGACGTCTATGGCCGCTGAATAGCTATGGGAAGCCGTTCCGTAATGGATCATATATCCAAACACGCCGGTGGAAACAGCCGGTGGGTCCCAGGTCAATTCTGCCTCAGACGCAAAGGTGTTCGCAGGGAATAAAAAAAAACAAAGAACTAACAAAATAATTATATTTAAAATTGACCTTTTTACTTTGAAAACCTCCTTTGTCCTATTCGTCGAGAGGCCAACAGCAACCATCAAGAAGGTACTGGTCTTGCTCGGCAGCCCTAATTCCATTGTCCGTGATGCCAGGATTTAGGATAGTGGCTTTACGCACTTTTTCAAATGGTTTGCTCTTTTCCAGTTTGCCTGTCGAGATAGCATAATTAATGCCACAAGGCAACATTGATATCAGATAGTGTACTATGGTTATAGCGATCTCGTAAGCTATTGATATATAAACTATATTAATTAATAACGGATTTTTGCCAGTTATTTTGTGAGGATTTGAGTTTGGCAATAATTGTCAGATTGATTTCCAGATAATAAAATTAATTAAATAATAATAAGCAGATAAATAAAAAACAATTTTTGCTTATCTTTCGACAAAAATGTCGATTTGTCGGGTAAAAATAACATCCTGATCATTAGAATCTTATGGTGTTTCATTCCTTGTTTTTCTAGACACGAGCTGCCAGCTATCCAATATCCACTGCCGCTAGTCACCCTCATGATCGTTTCTTTTTGTACAAAAAAGTATGTATATCAATAATTTAAAAATTAAGCATTTCCGAGTGTCGGAATACTTTACAGATTATTTTTAGGACCATTTTTCGTAAGATTATGTTATTATTATATAATTTAAAAATCTATTCAATAGTACATGATTGATTGGCCCTAAAAACGTCGGATTGCTTTACATATTTCAAAAAAATAGAGGAATTGATTTATAAATATCTTTACATATTAAGTACATAGATAAATGGCAGGCTTATTGCAGTAGGTTATTACAAAATTTCATTAACCAATGAAAGGAGGAGGTCAAATTGAAAAAGAAAATAGTTTTATTAGTGCTTAGCTTTTTGTTTGCATCCGTTGTCTTCGCTCAGGCGATGCCTACATATTATGTGGAAGAGGGATTGGTTGGTCCGCGAACAACTGCCGGGGGGCCATTTTTAGTGAATAATCTATTTGAATCATTCTGCATTGAAACTGGAGAATTTCTTACTCTGAATCAAAGTTACTATGGCTCAATTTCAAGTGAAGTAATGTACTCGACTGGCGGTGGATTAACCTATATTAATGATAACACTGCTAGATTGTATAGTTATTTCCTGGACAATTTGGCCAGCCTTGACAATGCCGAAAGAGGTTTAATACAACTTGCCATTTGGGACTATCAGGATCAGGTTGGTTATGATGGCACTCAGGGTAATAATCCGTTTTACATCGCTGCCCCCGGTTATGAGAAAACGTATAACGTATATGCCTTGAATCTTTGGTCTGCCGATTTACAGAACCAGCGGACTAAAAAACAGAGCTTGTTAATCACAATGGTCCCTGAACCTGGAATGCTGTTGCTTCTCGGTCTTGGTCTGATCGGCTTAGCGGGCTTGAAAAGAAAAATGTAACATCTATATCGAGAAGAGTGCTTTAGAAACTAGGGCAGAGCCGGAAATGGTTCTGCCCTTTCTTTTCACATATCTGGATGATGGAAAGTTTATTATTTTCTGACAGTTCGAAAAATGAAGATTCAGCAGTGAACGTATTCTCCGCGGTTTATTGCGGAGGGCTTCAATAAAATCAGGAAATTCTTGAGATCAGTTTTTTCGTATGTGGTATTCTCATCAATGATGAACCGATAGAGCGATACGTATATCTTATTATCGGATTTTGAAACCGGAACCACGGCCCGGAAAATTTTGCAACCTTTCCGCCAAAACCTATTTTGTAAAGTGTCGGGCCATAAAGTCGTCGTGATTTCAATTCATCAGTCACCGGCAATCCAAGCGATAAATGATCAGTAACGCAGGAATCAACCTGAACAATATCAAAATAACGGAATCCATTATTTTTTGACCATCTGATCAATTCCCAATAGAGTAATTGATTAGGGTATTTTTTGTGCTCCTCTCCTGACCACCCATATTTCCAGAAACGGACCGTCTTGCCGAAAGTAAAAATGATTCCAATTGAAATTGGTTTGCCTTCTAACTCAGCTATTAATAATTTTACGAAGCCTTTGGGATGAAAATAATCCCAGATCCAGTTGAAAAAATCAACGCTGCTCGGTACAGGCCTGTCACCTCTTTTTTCCGCCACAATTGACATCAGCCTGAATAAAGTTTCCAGGTCTTTTTCGTTACCTTCGCGGATAGTGAGTTCCGATTTCAGCGCAAGTTTTATTTCCCTGCGAGTTTCTCGCCTCATATCCATAAGCAATGTATCTAGCTCTTTCGAAAGATCCAAAATTAATGTCGCTCTTGTTGTTGCAATAGGCGGAAGCATTTCCTCTGTAGGGTTATAACTATTCTTCTCCAGAATTTTATCTAAATAATCATTTTCAACATAAGGTGTAATCGCGACATATTGAATTCGTCGTTCTTTCGACAACTTGTTGATGGAACGTACTAAAACATCTAGTGACTGATCGTCTGGGACTGTATAGAAAGGGCCTGAAGGAATATATCCGACGAATCCGCCAAAGGGAAGTCGTTTGCAAAGCATCTGGGCGCCGGCGATCCAGTCCGAACCTTTTAAGACTTTCAATCTAATAGCTTCCCACCCCTGATGCTGTTTGACCCTTGCCCAACAGGTACTTTGTTCATAATGAGAGCATTCCAGGCCAGAAAGAAAATCATCCCAGTGTGGATTTGAAGAACCATTTTCGATAATTGTTTTGTAACTGTCATTCACTGCGATACCTTATGAAATTTGTCTATTCCCCACTAAAAAGAATTTTTCTTTTCAAGAAGGGAACGGAATTAATATAAGGCATAAAAAGATTATATGCCCATCGTACAATCGGATTATAAATATAGACAAAACCGTTTGTCAGACGTAAAACCTCACCGCCAAAGCCAACCTTGAAATAAGAATATGTCTTGGATATCTCCTCGGGGACCTTTTCACCGCGATGCAAACTATCTGCAAGGGCCGAGCTTATTGCGTCCAAATCAGCAAAACTGAAACCATTTGTTTTGGCCCACTTAAATATTTCCCAGTAGAGAAGAATATTAGGATGGTAATTTTTATATTTGCCGGACCAACCGAATTTCCAGAGATAGGCAGTATCGCCCAACAGCACAACAACCATCAAAGAAACAATTTCGCCTTGATATTCGGACATGAAGAGCTTGATGTTGTCCTTACGGGAGAATAAATCCCACATCCTGTAAAGAAAATTTACATTAGACGGACTGGGCGAAACTTGCTGACGATTGCAGGTTTCGATCATAAAATTGAAAAAGGTATCGATATCATCTTTGTTTCCCTGGCGGACTGATACGCCTTTCCGTATTGCTGGTTTAATATTTTGTCTTTTGGTTGTTTTAATGCTCTTAAAAATCTCGTCTTCACTTCTACGCAAATCAACAACAACGGTAGTATTTCTAATCTCATTATCAACATGATTGGTGGAAAAATCATTTTGACTTAGCCTGTTGGATATTGCCTTGTCCCGGTTAGGAGGCTGGATAATCAAAGCTTTTATTTTATTGACTCTGGCAATTTTCTTTAAAGTGGCAATGACGAAATTTAATACTGCCGGATCATCTGATGCAATGACCGGTCCCTTGAGAAGAAGTCCGATTTTCCCCAGGTAGGATTTTGAACGAGTCAAAATCTGAAAACCGCCGACCAGACTATCATTCAATGTAAATAATACAATAAGGTGCTCCCAACCGTCCAGAGCTCGGACCTGTGCCCACATACTTGTCTGATAGAAATGGCAGAGCGGCGTAGAATTAAGAAACGCATCCCAGGCAGGATTGTCCGGTTGCAGACAACGCCAGGCAGTCAGGAAGCCTTTGGGCGTTTCAATGGAGTCTAGCTGCTTGTATGCCGAGTCCTGATTTTTATCGATCAACATATCATTAAACGCTTATCCTTGCCCTTGCTCCTTTTCCCGCCGCTTGATAATTATCATGAATAGTTATATTTACTCAAATTATTTTATCAGTTGCCACATCATAGCAGTTAGAAGCAATAATAGAGATGATCGATAAACGGCTGAGATTAATGACCGATGTACACATGAAATTTTTAGGAAGCATCTGCTTTGCTATTCTTATCATCATTCTCATCGCGGGTCTGTGGCCTTTTAATTTTTTTCCTAAAAACAAAGTCACCTGGCTTCCAGATAAAAACGGTGTCTTTTTTTTCGGACAAGGCATGATCCTTAGCCTTGATCCTTTGAATGATCCGCAGCAATCACTGTTGAATAAAAAAACAATAACCATAGAAATGTTCATCCGTCCAACAGAAGAGCCCCAGGATGACATTAATCGGATATTATCTATTTATGATGAGAAAAGTTCTGAAATAACTTTTCTGAGTCAATGGAAAAAGCATCTTATTATCCGGAGCAGAATTAAAAGGCCTGACGCAAATAGATGGTATAGAGAAATCGGCGTTGATGATGCGTTTGGAAAAAATCAAGATTACTTTTTATCCGTGGTGTCTGGCAATGGGGGAACAACCCTATACATTAATGGCCAACCTGTGAAAACCTATCCGCGTCATCATCTGCTTGATAGCATAACTTCAAAAAAAATCAGCTTTATCCTTGGTAATTCACCTGTCGGGAAACATTCGTGGAAGGGGCGGGTAATGGGGTTGTCGATTTATAATCGCAGCTTCACGCCAGAGGAGATTTTTGAGCACTATCAATTATACTCAGAAAATAATTTTATGATGCGTCCGGAAAAGGAAGAAGGGCATATCGGCTTATATCTTTTTAATGAGAAGCTCGGCGCCACAGTCCACGATTATTCCAATCTGAATAATCACCTGACAATCCCCGCTCTCTTCCGGCCTGTTAAAAAGATTATACTAGATCTACCCGGGCAGGATTTTCGCTGGGACAAGTCTTTTATTCAGGATACCGTCATTAATCTACTTGGATTTGTACCAGTAGGATTTTTCTTTACGGCCTTTTTATTGAAAGTCGGCAATTGGAAGCGAAGGACAATTTATATTGTTGTAGCTGCCGCTGGCTTCGTGATCAGTCTGGCTATCGAACTTTTGCAGATTTATCTTCCCTCAAGAAATTCACAATTGGATGATGTAATTTGTAATGCTGTTGGAACAGTTTTAGGCATCCTTATTTTGCATCTGTTAATGCAAAACAAGAAAATTCACCTCTAAAAAATAAGATATTTACCATTAATCCCTTTACCTTCACCTTGCTCTTTGTTCCCTGACTGGCGGGGGTGGCGCGCAGCGCCGGGGGGTGGATTATTTCCTTGTCCTTTTACCTACTTATCGACGAGCCATGAGCGATAAACTCCGGTGAATTTACCCCAAAACCGGCCAAATGTTCCCATTTTGGGTA
>ERZ795054.2040-NODE-2040-length-17666-cov-3.112316_pt1 | contig 17666 bp, 16 predicted proteins | sample MGYA00375138_ERZ795054 | MGnify/ENA primary metagenome ERZ795054 (study PRJEB30183, sample SAMN05720215) | anaerobic digester metagenome | isolation source: active sludge of municipal wastewater-treating anaerobic digesters | place: USA | collected 2014-12-23 ... | reverse complement strand
GAGAAAGACTGACCCCCACGCAATAGGTCAACAGGTTTAAGATTAAGGATCTTAAGTCAATGACACTTAACAATATGTTTAGCATACAAAAACCATTCTACTTCAAGTGTACAAGGTAAGATCGTGGTTTTGTTATAAAATTAATTTATGCAACGTGTAAATGATAAGAAATGGAAAAGACAAATTAATTACCTAATTCTTTTTTCTTCTTTTATCTATTACCTAGGAATAAAAATTTCGGGTGGATTGTGGTCTAATCTTGGTTTTATCATATTGGATGTTTGCTTGTTTTCTTTATGCATTCTCATTTTTCTGTTTTTATTCTCGCAATTTATTTTCCCGTTGGACAGTAAACAAGAACGGCGATCTGCTTTTAATAGACTGATTTTGTTTATCTTGGGGCAGCATGGACCAATATTAACTGTAAGAAAAGGCTTGTTAAAACAGATTAATTTCAACCATAAAACCAACAAACCAGGTGTCATACAGCTTGACTCCTCAAGTTCTGCATTAATATGCAATGAATCCGGTTTGAGTTGTGTGTTGCAACCTGGTATTTATTTTTCTAAAAATAATGAACGAATTGTGAATGCTGTAGATCTTCATGTTCAGGAGAGAAGAATTGGCCCAAACGATAACGAGAATCCTTTCAGAACGAAACGTAGAACTGAAGGTAAAAAATGGTTTAGAGAAAACATTGACCTTGGCAAGCAGACTCTTGGTTTAACCAGAGATGGCATCGCCATAATTCCATCCTTTTTATATTCATTTAAATTAACATCATCTCCTAATTCTGGGAATTCCTTATACGGTTTCAATCCTCTTTCTGTCAAACGGACACTTGTGGATGAATTAAATTACCACGGTTCATCTGAAAACACTATCTCACCATATAAATGGGATCAGCTACCTGGTCAGTTGTTAGTAGAACTCTGGAGAGAAGCGATTCTAAAGTTCAGTTTCTCTGAAATCTTTTGTGAGAAATCTAAAGAACTGCTAAATATACTTGACCACATGCGAGCACGATTGACTCAAAATGAAGTTGATGAGTTCATACCAGATAATGCATTTGGTAGAAAAAAAATAAAAAGTAAAGAATTTCAACTCCTTCAAAAAAAAGGTGTTAGTTTCCTAAATTTTCATCTACTGCAATTATGGTTCCCACCAGAGATTGAGGCCGAACTTGCAATTAATAACAAAAAGGAATTTGTCAATATCCATGATGAAATTGGTGATGCTGATAATTTATTTGAGAATGCGTATCGTGGTTCTTCGGTATCCGATGATCTTTTGTTTAAAATTGTGCATGATATAAACGAAATGAAAAATTATGAGGATATAACACCCGCAAGAATTGTAATAATGATTAATAATAATTACCCAAAATTATTTAATAAATAAATGAAATTGTTTAACCAAAAATCCTCGACCTTTAAATCCACGTCAAGCAACCTTTTATCTGAGGTATTATTCGAATTATTAAATCCAAAGCCGGAGTATGCCAAAGCAAGGTTTCTCTTTTTGGTTTCTTTATTCTTTCTTTTTTGGATCATATTGATCATTTCTTCATCAGAACTATTCAATAGTTCTGGTTTCTTATCACCTCTCGCCGAAAATGACGCTCTTCCTATGTTTAGGTCGATTGTAAATATTGTTTTTGCTCCACAAATTATTATGAGATTATTTGTTTGTGTAATAGCATTTGTTGCTGCCAGCTTGTTAGCCAGCCAGTATCTTAAGGTTGTGTACCAGATGCCTTCCATTAAAACAGCCCTAAATTTATTGCTCAGCTTATCCTTAGGTAATCCAGTTTCTGATATTGTAAAAATAGAAGAGGGAAAAATTTCGAGTTTATTGAAAAATTCACATATCCTTTCTTTTGGAGGCCCCGGAAAAATTAGAGTGAGTTTTGATAGTGCAGCCATTCTTGAAAACCCGACAGGAGAATTTGAAATTATAGGACCTACTGCAAAATTTCCAAATGGAACATTTCTTTTAAAACCATATCAAAAAATTCAAAGAATTATCGACTTGCGGAATCAAACAATATCATTTGATTTAATAGCAAGAACTCGAGATGGCCTTGCGATATCAATCAATAAAATACAATTGACTTTCAGTGTTTCAAGATCAACCAAAAAAGTGACGTTAACTAGACCATATTCATTTTCCGTAAAGGATGTATATAGTTTGGTCTTTAACCAACCCGATAAAGAGTTTTGTGAACTCGTCAGTGATTATGCAAAAACAATAATCCTTGAGCTTTTCAGAAGCCTAAGTTTTAAAGATCTCTTCCATTATGAGAAAATCATAGATTTACAACCCGAGAATATACATCACCCTTCCATCATTGGGAATAAAAAGAAATCCTATCAATTTTTTCTATCCGATATTACAGAGAAGAAAAGGGCATTACCTAAAAAAGCTATCGGTTTTCAAGGATATCTTTGGCGTCCTATACTTCATAAACCTCACCTGACTTATGATGAATTGAATTATTTCAAATCAAAACCAAAAATTACCCTTCCCCCTATTCCTTACCAATTAAACCACCTTCTCACTGACCGTTTCAAGCAGGAATTTTCAATCCGTCCTGGTCACCCTGAGGTAAGCCTTGAGTGGTTAAATATGGGAATCTGGTCACCTGCTTACCCTCCTTCAGTTAATAAGCATACTGCTACCTTAAGATCCCCAAGATTTTCTTCTTCTGAATTCTTTTCAGGAAAAATTACCGATTTTAGTAAGACTCGATATTTTAATATAAGTAATCAGATCTCAATTTCCGAAAACTGTGGAAACATCTCTTTACTAATTGAGATACTTAACCTATTAAAAGATAGAGCAAAAGGTGCACAAAACTACCCAAAAGTCGATCTAGATAATCTGAATTCTGCAATAACAAAATTAGAAAGAATCATAAATGAGAACTTACCATGCAAAAATTAATTAAATACTCTCCAGATGTGGAAAATGCTTTAATTCATAAAAAACCCGTTGTGGCACTTGAATCAGCTGTCATCACACATGGATTACCTCGACCAACTAATTTATATCTGGCTCAAGAAGTTGAGGAGATTGTACGTGAAGGTAAAGCAATACCTGCCACAATAGCCATTTTAGATGGGGAGATTCACATCGGGCTTACTTATGACGAATTAAGAGAACTTTCCTCTTTGGATCAAATCCGCAAGATTAGTAAGAGGGATTTTGGGATCGCAATTTCAAACAAGATGAATGGTGGAACAACAGTCGCTGCAACAATTTTTGCAGCTCAACAAGCAGGATTAAAGGTCTTTGCCACCGGTGGAATTGGTGGAGTACATCGTGGAGGATCCTTTGATGTATCAGCAGATCTAATAGAATTAGCTTCTTCTGCTTTAATTGTTGTTTGTGCAGGTGCCAAGGCAATTCTAGATTTGCCAGCCACATTGGAAGTACTTGAAACACATGGTGTTCCGGTATTAGGATATCAAACAAATCAATTTCCTGCGTTTTATTCAACAGATAGTGGGTTATTGGTTGATCATAGAGTGAATAGCATAGAAGAAATTGTCTCTATTTCTAATGCTCATTGGGCATCTGGTGCAATTAGCTCGATACTTGTTGCGGTACCTCCCCCTGAATCAACTGCGTTAGATAATGAGTTCATTGAAAAAAGACTTGAGCAGGCATTAGAAGAAGCACGTGCAAAAAATATTCACGGTGCAAAGACAACACCTTTTCTACTCGAGAGAATGAATCAACTCACAGATGGTCTGAGTATGAAATCTAACTTAGATTTGTTGAGAAACAATGTAAAAATTGCAACACAAATTGCGGTGTCATACGCCAATTTAATGGTAAAAACCTATTAAGGAATCGGAGACGATTTTAGTGTACTCCGTATAACTAATGTTGGCGTTGCGGTTAAGGTGGGGGTAAGCGTGGGTGTTCTAGTTGGAGTAGGTGTCAGGGTTGGCGTAAGTGTTGGTGTTCTGGTGGGCGTCAGCGTTATTGTTGGAGTAGGAGTAAATGGGTCTCCGATCACCTCAAAACTCCCGCTTACTTTCCAGGTTTCTCCCACAAAAATCCTAACCTCATAAATTCCTGGCAACCACTCTTCGGGCAGCAATTTTGTCTCTGTAAATCCATACCCACCGCTTTCGCCATCCCACGGTAAGGTTTCAAAATCTATTAATTCACTATCCCTGAACCATAGAGCAGTCCATTGTGAACCGCGTATCATTTGGTCGTAAGAAAAAGATCCAAACATCGTAATGATAGGATTACGAAAAGCTTCCTGTGGATTTACCGGCATAAGATTAATGCCTATTAACCTTGAAAACTTTAACTTGCTAAAAACCGCATTAGGATTAGGTGTGACCGATGAGGTGAATCCACTGCTGATTGCTGCAGGCATTATCGGGGTGGGTGTGAAAATTGGTGTTGGGGTTATTAATGGAGTGGAAGTAATTGTGGGTGTTCTGGTATTTGTTGGAATAACGGATGCAGTAGCAGTTAATGTAATAGTAGGTGAAGGAGGAAAATATCGATAGGCAATCGGTTCTGTGATTTGGTTAACGATAAATGCGAAAATAATTATGAGCAAACTAATAAAAACAAAACCCCATACTGAACGAATGAGTTTTTGCCTTTTTACAAAAAAATATATCCTTTGTGCTTCCTGATACCTTCTCCAGGCAATCACGAAAAAGAACACGCTCCCAACGAGGAGAAGAACAAACACAGTCCGCACAGCTGCTTCAATATCCAGATTCATCTTGTAGTCTCTGCTTTCAATTCTTTCTTCCGAATGTATCGGGTAATTGAAAGAATTCTTGGGATTACATGATTATATAAAAAATATAAAACCTTTTTTTCAGGAAAATCCCAAGCCCCGATTGTTTTTACAAGTTTTCCTCCAAGTCCTTCTTTAAATCTGTAAACCCCCCACATTGGGTCACTTTCGTCCATAGTATTCGGCGCTCCCCACAGATCATAAATTTTACAACCAAGCGATTTTGCCAATTTTATCGCTTCCCATTGCAAAAGGTAATTTGGCATCTTTTCTCGATGAACATCACTTGACATTCCATAGAAATACCAGGCTTTATTAGCGAAGTAAAAAAGAAAAAGACCCGCACATAATGTGTCATCAACATCAGCGATAAGCGCTGTGGCCATATTGTTTTCAAAAAGTAAATTCCAAAGTGTAAGATAATACTCTTTAGGCCGGATAATAAATCCATCTCGAATCCCAGTTTTTGCGTAAAGTTCATATAAACAAGTAAAATCGGCTGGGTTTGCTTTTCTGATCCTTACTCCTTTTCGCTCAGCAAGCCGGATGTTATATCGTGTTTTTTGCTTCATCGAATTCAATAGTTCTGTCTCTGAAAAAGACAAGTCTACCCAGACAGTATTACGAAATTGGATTTGGTCTCGTGAAAAATTCCAACCTCGCCCCATTAGGGTTGAAACAACATCAACCCGGGATTTTTGTTGGCCTAATGGCAGCGATGGTGCAACTTCATCGCTGATTTCTACTTCAGGATCAATCTTTAAAAAAATGCTATTGCGGCTTTTTCCATATTCTTGGATGTCATCTAACACTTCGCGTACAATCTCGGGTTTATTCCAATCCAGGATCGGTCCTCTGGGCGAATACAATATTCCTGGCAACCCCTTAAATGTTATGAATCGCTGTTCCTTTTCAAGCAATTGAGCAGCAGCATAAATTTGATAGTCATCCTTCCACACAAATCGGTGGACTTTCCATCCATTTGCGGCTTTAAATTCTCCCCATTCCCAGGATTGCAAAATATGCGCACCAGCAAAATTACTGACTATCTTGTTCCATTCAGAACTGTTTAAATCAGCAGGTTGCATCATTTCTGTTACACCCGGATTTCATTTTTTGCCCATCGAGAGATCGCTACATCATGACTACCGCCAGCCAACTGTAATTTTTGAGCCTCGTCATGTGTAAAATATTTAATATCGATTGCCTCAGTTGTTCTTATTATTTCACCCTTAATAATTTTCCCTTCGTAGATAATCAAGATTCCATTACCCCGAGGATCATCCTGATAAAAAAGAACATCCAATAATTTACCCGCTTTAATTTCATAACCAGTTTCCTCGAATGCTTCCCTTTCAGCTGTGTGGCGCGGAGATTCATCGTCCTCAACATATCCAGCAGGCAAATACCAGTGGTTTTTCCATGGGTCATTACCACGTTGGACAAGCAATATACGTCCTTCAGCTTCAACCATTACTCCCGCAGTAACCTTCAATTGAGGGTAATAAATCCATCCGCAATCATTACATTTCTGTCTCATCCGAGCCTCAATTAAGATAGGTTGAAGCATCTTTCCACACAACAAACAATGCAATTGGTCTTTCATAATATTTGGCGCTTGCGTTTTTCCATTATGTAATTAAATAATTTGAATCTACTGGAGGAATAAATATAATCCCATGCGCCAATGGATCGCATAATTTTTCCACCAAAACCTCGCTTAAATCGATAGACACCCCACAACCCATCTTCTCTTCTCATAAAGTCCTGTTCAAGGATTTTCTCATCCTCATCAGGAATCCCCCAAAGATCATAAAATGAACACCCTTTTTCTTTTGCCCAACGTATTGCTTCCCATTGTAAAAGGTAGGTTGGCATTCTTTCACGTTCGTCATTTTTCGAAGCACCATATAAATACCATGCCCGGTTCCCATGAGAAAAAACCATAATCCCGGCTAATGGTTTTTTTAAATATCTGGCTATGAACAACTCACAGGTGTTATTTTTGGAAAATTGTTGATATGCGTACCGATAATACTCCCGTGCGTGGATGCCAAAAGCATCCCGTTGACCTGTGACCTGCATTATCTCAAAAAACAAGTCCGTGTCTGAGGACTTTTCAATAACTATGTTCTTTTTAATAGCCAAACGTATGTTGTACCTGGTCTTTTGTTTCATGCGGCTGAGTAACTCTTCTTCATGCTGGTTTAAATCTAATACAAACGTACATCTCGGCTGTATTGGTAAACTAGTTACAAAACCATTCGCTTGAAATTTATATGGGGGTAGATCCCCTTCCCAAAGGTCAGGTTCAACTCGCAGATTAAATATTTTTTCCTTTATGCAAAAATCATGAATTGGTGACCAGATTGAATTCCAATCTGATCCTACAGGTCCTTTGGGTAGGTATGCAAAATTAAATCCATATGGATATTTTTTTACAAGAACCATTGCCCCACATTTTTTTCCAACAAAGAAATGCGATTCCCATCCAAACTTGGATTTTAATAATCCCCAGTTACCACTCTGCAATAAATGCGCGTTTGGATTCTGTTGAATAAAAAATTCCCAGTCAGATAGAGTTACCTGGCTCATCAATCAATCTCTGACAATTTCCGTTCATGGGTTTGACGTACTGAGGATCCAGGAATAATTTTTTCCAAACGCTTTAGAATTGCTTCTTTTTCTCCCTCTTTTGATAACCGTAATAAATCCTTGACTGCATTTTGTAATTCTTTTCCTCGCACTTCATCTTGCCCTTCTTCAAAATAGATATCCGGATGTTCCGTTTTTGAGAATTTCCTCCCATAATTCCACAAATCTTCACTTAATTTTTCCCCTTCACGAACACCCGTGTAGGTTATTTCAATATCTCGTCCTGGTTCTAATCCAGAAAGTTTTATCAGGTCTTTTGCCAAATCCACAATCTTAATTTGTTCACCCATATTGAGGATAAATGTTTCTCCTCCTCTTCCCATGCTGGCTGCTTGCAAGACTAAATAAACAGCTTCCGGAATGGTCATGAAATATCTTTTCATCTCTGGATGAGTCACGGTCACAGGTCCGCCTTGTGCTATTTGGCGCTTAAATAGTGGGACCACACTTCCCCGGCTTCCGAGGACATTTCCAAAACGTACAACCGAATATGCTTTTCCAGTTTTTTCAGCCGCATCCAACACAAGCATTTCTGATATTCGCTTGGTGGCCCCCATTACATTTGCTGGCTTAATTGCTTTATCAGTGGAGATGAACACAAGACGCTCAATGTTATTTCGGATACTCCCCCTAATGATATTTTGTGTCCCCAACACATTATTCATCACACATTCTTCGATATTTTTTTCCATTAAGGGGACGTGTTTATGTGCAGCAGCATGGAAAATTGCGTGGGGTTTGAATTTCTTGATTTCATAATCAATACGGTTGCCATCGCGAATATCAGCAATAACTGTCTCAATGGCTAGTTCAGGAAAACTTTCCTGTAGTTCTAAATAAGCTTCAAAAATGCTATTTTCACCATGCCCAAGCATAATCAATAAAGAAGGATTCCATCTCGCAATTTGCCTGCACAACTCACTCCCAATCGATCCCCCTGCACCTGTAACCAGGACTTTCTTGTTAGTCAGAATATCGCCAACTTTTTCATCATTAATTTTCACCGATTCGCGTCTTAGTAAATCAGAAATTTCCACCTCACGTAAACGCGAAATATTTACTTTTCCGCCCAGTAATTCGTATATTCCCGGCATCGTGCGATAAGATATTCGTCTTTTTTGGCATACATTAGCAACTGCACGAACAACATGCCCTGGAGCACTCGGGATAGCGATAATCACCTCGTTGATATGCTCTTGTGTCACCAATCGATCCAGGTCTTTTAATAATCCCTTGATTGGAATTCCATGGATTTGTTGATGGAGTTTTTCTGGATTATCATCCAAAAAACCGATCGGATCCAAGTTTAATTGAGGGTTTCGTAATAATTCTTTCGCAACTAGTGCCCCTGCATCTCCAGCTCCGATGATCAGAGCTTTTTTTCCAATCTGCGAACTATTTATCTTTGTACTGCTGGATTTGCTTTCCGCTAAAAGACGCAAGATGAATCTCAAACCACCTACCAATATTATCGATTCAATCCAATCAATGATAATTACAGACCGGGGAAATCCAATAAACACTTTGCTGTTAAAAAGGATCAACATTATTGAGCCAACAATCACGGAAGCAACTGTCACTGCAAACGTGATTAACTTTAATTCTTGTGTACTCGCATATACCCACATTCTTCTGTACAATCCAAACAAATAATAAACAATTGGCCTTATTATTATGGATAAACCAATCATCCAGAGCATCGATTGAAAATAGACATAAATAAATGCTTCAAACAATTCAAGTCGGAGTACATAAGCCAGGACTATGGAAAAAATAATTAAAATGATGTCGCCAATTACGAGATAACGGTTGCGAATCCTTTGTGGAAATTTCATTTATAAACCTTTTAGTCCCATCATTGTGCCAAACGATCTTATTATGATTAGTAAATCAAGAAGTGTGTTTCTATGTTTAATATAGTACAAATCATATTCAAGCTTAATGGCAGTTTCTTCGATAGTGGAAGCATATCGGTAATTAACTTGAGCCCAACCCGTTGCTCCCGGTTTGACAAATAATCTAGCCCGGTAAAAAGGAATTTTTTTCTGCATCGCATCAATCAGTTCTGGCCGTTCTGCTCTTGGACCAACCAGGCTTACATCGCTGCGCAGGATATTATAGAATTGTGGCAATTCATCAAGTCTGCTTTTTCTTAATAATTTTCCCACCCTGGTGACTCTCTCATCATTTACTGTGGCAAATCGCGCGACCCCATCTTTCTCGGCATCCTTGGACATTGTGCGAAACTTGTAAAGGATGAATGCCTTTCCACTCTTTCCCAATCGTTTTTGTTTGTAAAAAATTGGGAAACCACTATCAACCAAAATTAACAAGGAAATAACCGGAAATAAAATTGCTGTAATCACCAAACCAACAAGTGAGGCAGCAAGGTCAATCATTCGTTTAATAACCTCATAGGATCCACTGGAATGAGATTCATCCAGAAATGAGCGCAAAATCCAATCCTCTTTGAGTAATTGAATAGGTACTCTACCTAATAGTTCCTCATACATAACAGGTAGAGTGGTTACCTCAATTCCATTTTCCTCAGCAGAAAGAATTGCTTTGGACATCTCAGGCTTCATTTCACCGGAAATAGAAAAAATTAAATCAGAGATTGATTCATCTTTCACAATCTTTAGCATCTTGCTACATCCTCCCAGGACAGGAAGGCCATTTACTTTCTTTCCAATTTTTTTCGGGTCATCATCGATATAACCAACCAGGTAAAGAGGAGGTGGTACGATGCTCTGAATAATTCCAGCCATAGTTCTGCCTGCCCTGCCAGCCCCGACAATCATCACTCTTCGAGTAAAAAAAGGTGCAGTAAATACCTGGATGTAAAACAATCGCCACAGAAGAGTCAAAATAGCCGAAGCAACTATAAAACCTGCCACCCCTCTTCGGGGCAATGTGTTGGGTGAGGAAACAAAGAAGATGAATAAATAGATACCACCGCTAATGAGAGAAGCAAAAAAAATACTACGTAGAACATCTGTCAGTCGGTTTGCTCTACGAACATCGTATATTTCTACTAATAAAAGAATCCAAGCAATTGGTAGAATGTAATACCACGCGGGAGGTCTCTCTTTTAAAAATTGCCAGGAAAAATTTAACCATTCATCCTGTTGAGCCCAAAAATATAGTGCCACTAATAATGAAATTGAAGCTGCAACCAAATCTCCAATTAGTAGAAAAAACCGCCTTTCCCCACTGGTTAATCGCAGAAATGGTTTTTGTATTACTTTTTTTTCAGTCATTCTAATGATCGGATTTTTTAAGAAGTCTCATAATCATACTATAAAGAAACCCCCCACCCCAGGAGATATGCATTGTCGTAATGGCAAATGGCATCCCAACAACAAGCAACAAGTCTTTCTTTCTTAAAGCGAGGCTGATGCTAGACATTAATAAAATGAATAAATATGTAGTAACTACACCTGCCAGTATGAATTGGATTAGTTTGCTGAAAAACGAAAAGATAACAAGAAGAATCAGAGAAATTACAAATAGGGGTGGTAATGCTTGTCGCCACCTGAGTGTTTCTGGGTATATGGTAAGCATTCGAAACTTCCAATATCCATATCTCCAATATTGTTGTGCAAGTTCTTTGATTGAACCTCTTGCAAAGTAAACACAACGGATTGCGGACTCTAACCAAATTTTCCCACCATGCTTTTTTATCCGGGTATAAAACTCATAATCCTCATTTGTTAATAGTTCTTCATTAAACCCACCCACCTGAGTAAAAAGTGCTCTGCGAAACGAGCCAAAGGGTACCGTATCAACTTCCCCAGATTTGTTTGTAAATCGATAGAGAGCATCTCCTACTCCCAATGGGTGAGCAGCTGCCTCAGCAATGGACCTGGCTATCCAGTCTTCCCGGCTTGGACGAATTTCCCATACACCGCCAACACAATCCCCCTTACCGGATTTGAGTGCTTCTATGCAAAGAAAAACATAGTTTTTATCAGGAACTGAATGTGCATCCATCCTGACGATAAATTCGCCTATTGCTGCATCAACAGCCAAGTTTATGGCGGATGGTATTTTCTTCTTTGGATTATCAATGACCTTTACAGACAAATCTGGGTTTTTCGCAACAAACTCACTAATTTTTTTTCTAGTTTCATCTGTTGATATTCCATCAGCAATAATCACTTCCATTTCGTTCATCGGGAAGGTTTGCACTTTTATTGCTTCAAGCAATTTTTGAATCGTATATTGTTCGTTGTAACAGGGAACAATGATGGATACTTCGGGATTTCTCTTGTTTTTCATCGCTGATTTATTAATTTGTTGTCAATCCAAATTGTATTAATGCATCCTTAAGTAGGGTCTCGGTCGCTTCATGCCCTATATTTTTTGGATTTCTTACTCATTTATCACATTCACATTTTTTATCTATGGCAATGGCATCAATTTCGACCAGGCCATCCTTTGGTAGTGCTGCTACTTGAATTGTTGAGCGTGCAGGCGAATCTTGGTTAAAATATTTCGCGTACACCTCATTCAATGCAGAAAAGTCATTCATGTCTTTAAGAAAAACGGTTGTTTTTACAACATCTGATAATTCAAATCCATTATCTGTGAGAAGAATTTTTAAGTTTTCAAGTGCCTGGTTTGTTTGAGCTGCAATTCCTCCTCCAATTATCTGATTGGTATTAGGATCAAGACCAAGCTGACCAGAAATAAATAAGAAATGGCCGGCTTTTATTCCCAAAGAGTAAGGACCCACCGCTTTGGGTAATTTTTCTGAATCCAAGACCTCTTTTTTAGTTCTTTTTTCCATTTTTTACCTACCCGAATTTTTGATATTTTAATTGTACCCAAATCCGGCTGGTATAATTTCTCAAATATTTTTTAATGAAAGTCTTTATACATGCTATTAGAAAATCTTGAATCGCTTGAAGCCCGTTACAATGAGCTTGAACAATTAATTGAACAAAACGCAAATAATTATCAGCAAGTTAAAGAATATTCAAAAGAGAAATCCGACCTTGAAGAAATTGTAGGCAAAGCAAGGAAATATCGTCAGATTCTTCATAGGGTCGAAGAAGCTAACGCTCTTATTACATCTTCTGATGAGGAAATGCGTGTTCTCGCACAGGAAGATCTAAACAATCTGCAACCACTTGTAGGACCACTTGAAAAAGAATTAATGGCACTCCTTATTCCCGGAGATCCTCGTGACAAACGAAATGTTATTATGGAAATTCGAGCAGGTACAGGGGGTGATGAAGCTGCTCTTTTTGCAGCAGATCTCTTTCGAATGTATTGCCGCTATGCAGAATCAAAAAATTGGAAGATTGAAATATTATCTCAGAGTGAAATTGGTATTGGTGGTTTCAAAGAGATAATCTTTATGGTCAAGGGAAGAGGTGCTTTCTCAAAACTTAAATTTGAGTCTGGTGTCCATCGCGTACAACGTGTCCCAGCCACTGAAGCCCAGGGTCGCATTCACACATCCACAGTCACGGTTGCTGTGTTGGCCGAAGCTGAGGAAGTGGATATACAGATTCCGGATTCTGATTTACGCGTGGATGTTTTCAGATCTTCAGGCGCAGGTGGGCAAAATGTTCAAAAGAACGCAACCGCAGTCAGAATAACCCATATTCCCACCGGAATGGTTGTTGCCTGTCAGGACGAACGATCTCAGCTCCAAAACCGAACAAGGGCTTTAAGCATTTTGCGCGCGCGCCTGTTCGAAATTGAAGAGGAGAAAAGAAAAACAGAACGCGATTCCAAACGATTGGAACAGGTAGGAAGTGGTGAGCGAGCAGAAAAAATCCGCACGTATAACTATCCGCAATCTCGCATCACCGATCATCGCATTAATAAATCTTCACACAATTTGCCTGCTATTCTTGCTGGTGAATTGGATTTTTTCATCGATGATTTGACATTACAGGATGAATCAAAACTCTTGTCTGTTGACAAAGATGGTCAGGAGTAATCTCAAGATTCAGGTCTGCCAGTGGCTGGGAGAGGCAAAAGCTCTCTTATCAAAAAATTCTTCTGAACCAAATTCAACAGTATGGGCTTTACTTTGTCATGTCACTTCCAAGCCCCAGGCGTGGCTGATTGCCCATCCTGAATTTCTGATTTCAGCACATGATGTGGATTTTCTGAATAATTCTATTAAAAGGATAATGCGTGGTTATCCCTTGGCATATATTACTAATACAAAATCATTTTTTGGTTTAGATTTCTTCATAAATTCATCTGTTCTTGTACCCAGGCCAGAAACTGAGTTAATGGTAACGATGGCTAACGAGTGGTTAAACACCAACGCTGATTATCGTTCCATGGCTGAAATAGGCGTTGGATCAGGATGTGTATCCATTGCATTGGCAAAACAAATACCAACTTTAAAAATTATGGCATCCGATCTATCCTGGCCTGCTTTGATGATTGCTAAAATAAATATTAATACATTCCATCTTCACAATCAAATTTCTCTTATCCAAAGTCATTTGCTGACCTTTACCCAGTATAAGTTCGACCTGATTTGCGCAAACCTCCCTTACATACCCAGCAGGCAACTGGATAAACTAGAGGTCAACCGTTTTGAACCAAGACACGCTTTGGATGGAGGAGAGGATGGTTTGTTGTTAATCCGTGAGTGTTTACAGAGATCTCCAAACTGGTTACAGAAAAATGGCATGGCCCTTCTTGAGATAGAATACCATCAGGAAAAACTTGTTGTGGACCTGGCGCACACATATTTTCCACAGAAAAGAATTAGGGTGCTGAAAGACCTGGCACAACTTCCAAGGTTACTCGTGATAGATAATTATCAGAAATAAAACCAATGTCCATTCCCAATATTATCTCAATCGAAAGTAAGCAAGCCATAAAAACATCATTGCGCTTTATCAAAAGTGGTGGACTTATTTCTGTCCCCACAGACACCGTGTATGGAATAGTCTGTGATGCTTTTAATCCTGCTGCGATTGAAAAAATTTATTTCATCAAAGGCAGAAATTTTAGTAAACCTCTGCCTGTCCTGATCGGCAATTTAGCCCAACTTGAGATAATTGTGCCACCATTAAATGCGTTCGCACTGAAATTGGTAAAAGAGTTTTGGCCAGGACCACTAACCGTAATTGTTCCACGCCTTCCATCGGTACCCAGTCAATTGTCAACCAATCCCACGATCGGCATTCGTATGCCTGATCATGGTTGGTTATTAAAGCTGCTTTCCGCAAGCGGGCCATTAGCCTCTACATCTGCAAATCTATCTGGAAATCCAGAAGCCAGGAGCGCTTTTGAGGTACTCGGACAATTTGGAAAAAAAATGGACCTAATCATTGATGGCGGACCTAGCAGCCAACAGAATCCTTCCACAGTTGTTGATTGCAGCAGTCATGATATTAATATTCTTCGCGAGGGTCCAATTTCCTCTGATTCTATTCTTGCAGTATTAAGTTAAAACCTTACATCTTACAAAACAATGTTCACTAAACGTCCAGGAACATATATGATTTTTACTGGCTTCTTATCCTGAAGAATTTTTTGCACAGTTGAGTTTGCCAACGCTTTACTTTTCGCCTCATCTTCTTGAACATCTGCAGGCAAAACGATTCGATCTCGCACCTTGCCATTCACTTGTATTACAAGGGTGATCTCATCCTCACGGGCTGCCAATTCATCCACCTGCGGCCAAGGTTGGTGATGGATTGAGTAGGGTTTTCCTAAAGATACCCAGAGCTCCTCAGCAATGTGAGGGGCAATGGGGGCAAGCATGCGCAAATAGATGTCTACGCATTCCTTCCATGCACCTGTGCCCAAAGCACCCTTCTTTAATGCTTCAGTCATGTTGTTGGCTAATTCCATTAAACCTGACACAATTGTATTAAATTCAAATTCAGTGTAATCACGGGTAACATTCCGCAGAGTCTTATGTAAATTTCTCCTTAGGTCAGATTCAACATCCTTTGTATCCTTCCCGGGTTTTCCTTCTTCCTGAAAAAGATTCCAGATTCGGTTTAACCACCGGTTGACTCCCTGAATATTACCCGGGTCCCATGGACCTCCTTCTGCCCATCGGTAACCAAAAATTAAAAAAGCACGGATGGTATCTGCTCCATACAGATGAACTTGTTCATCAGGATCAATTACATTTCCCCGGGATTTGCTCATTCGTTGTCCATCAGGTCCAAGAATTTGACCTTGATTACGCAGCAGTATCATGGGTTCATCCCCCCGCACAATACCCAGATCGCGGCAAACTTTGTGAAAGAACCTTGTATAGATGAGATGCATTGTGGAATGTTCTGCCCCACCTGTATAGACATCAACTGGCATCCAGTAGTCATACTCATTTTGATTGAAAGGACCTTCTTCAAAATCAGGGCTCAAATATCTCAGGTGGTACCAGGAGGAGCACATAAAGGTATCCATCGTATCAGTTTCCCGCTCAGCGTTTCCACCGCATTTGGGGCAGCTAACAAATCGCCAGGTTGGATGAAGTTTTAATGGGCTCTCGCCAGTAGGTTTCCATTCCACATCATCGGGTAAAAGTACTGGCAGGTCGTTTTCGGGAACCGGAACAGTCCCACATTTTGAACAATAAATGATCGGGATGGGAGCACCCCAATATCGCTGGCGGGAGATCAACCAATCGCGGATTCCATAATTCACTGCTTTGTGTCCAATTTTTCTTATTTGCAGGTATTCAACCATTTTTTCATATGCCTGCTCTTCCGGTGTATCACTCATTTCTCCTGAATTAACCATATCCCCAAAAGCTGGAAGGGATTCACTTAACTGGTCGGTGTTTTCTATTTTGATTCCTTTGGGTTGGATGACAACTTTAAAATCCAAACCATATTTGTGGGCAAAGTCAAAATCACGTTGATCATGGGCAGGTACTGCCATGATGGCACCTGTCCCATATGAGATAGTCACATAATCAGCTACCCAGATGGGAATCCGTTCTCCATTCACTGGATTGATGGCGTAGCCACCTGTGAAAACACCAGTCTTCACCTTTTCAGTTGATTTTCTCTGGATTTCAGTCTGACGGACTGCCTGTTTGACATACTCAGCCACGAGTTCTTTTTGCTCAGGAATAGTGACTTTGTTTACCAAAGGATGTTCTGGGGCCAGCACCATAAATGTGGCACCCCATAAAGTGTCTGGTCGTGTAGTAAAAACCTCCAATTCATCTTCCTGTTCGGTATGAAAAACTACAATCACACCTTCTGAGCGATCGATCCAATTCACTTGTCTTAATCGTACTGGTTGCGGCCAGTCGATACTTTCAAATTTTAATAATTCGTCAGCGTACTTGGTGATTCTAAAAAACCATTGCTCCAGGTCTTTTTTAATGACCGGAGTCCCACACCGTTCACAATGACGATCATCACCCCAGACCTGCTCGCGGGCCAGAGTTGTGTTACATTGCGGGCACCAATCTACAGCGGATAATTTGCGATAGGCCAGATTGTTTTTTAGAAATTGGAGAAAAAACCATTGGGTCCATCGATAGTATTTGGGATCGGATGAGATTGCTTCGCGGCGCCAATCAAACATCGTTCCCATGCTTTTCATCTGTTTGCGCATATTTTCAATGTTTTTATAAGTCCATTGTTTGGGATGGATGTTATGTTTAATGGCAGCGTTTTCTGCGGGTAAGCCAAATGCATCAAAACCCATGGGAAAAAGAACATTAAAACCCTGCATACGCATAAAGCGCGCTCGTGCATCCGAAGGAGTCATGGCATACCAATGACCAATATGAAGGTCACCTGATGGATACGGGAGCATGGTGACTGCATAGTGTTTTGGCTTTGATTGATCAATCTTTGAATAGTAGAGACCATCCTCCTCCCATTTCTTTTGCCATTTGGATTCAATTTCAGCAGGGTTGTATGCAGGTTTTACTTTTGTAATCATTTAAAATTCTCCATCTCAAGATAACAAAAAACCTTCATCCTTCAGGGACGAAGATTTCCTCCGTGGTACCACCCCGATTGCCCGACAGATCAGGCCGCTCAGGTAAGCTGTAACGGGCATACCCGGACATGACTAATTTATTCACCATGTCAGCGTGACCTAATCTGGTCGGCAGGCGAGTTCAATCTCTGTGTTCCACATTCACATTGTCGGGTTTTCACCACACTTACCCGGCTCTCTGGTGGATGATCTAGTACTCCTGTCTTCGCCTTTTCAAGTGGACCCAGAGAGATTCGAACTCTCGACCTTCTCAATGCCATTGAGACGCGCT
>ERZ795054.2039-NODE-2039-length-17670-cov-4.395799_pt1 | contig 17670 bp, 9 predicted proteins | sample MGYA00375138_ERZ795054 | MGnify/ENA primary metagenome ERZ795054 (study PRJEB30183, sample SAMN05720215) | anaerobic digester metagenome | isolation source: active sludge of municipal wastewater-treating anaerobic digesters | place: USA | collected 2014-12-23 ... | reverse complement strand
GCCCTTCCCGACCTGAACAAGACCTTGCAGCTTGATCCTAAGTACACCAATGCCTATATCATCAGGGCACGCACCAACAGGGCCCTGGGCAACTACTGGTCGTGGCTGAAGGATTACAACCGTGCGCGGCAGCAGGACCCCTACCTTACCTTCTTCTCCCTCTCCAAGGGCATGGCGGGCGAGACCCGCTGACCCCCTTACATACTGATTCCCAGACGCTCCATCAGCTCAGGCAGTATAGGCTGATCGTGGTGGGGCAGGGCGTTGTACTGGAATTTCAGCTCCAGGGGAGCGTTGCCGGCAACGAAGGCCCTGGCGGCAAAATCCAGCATGTCCAGGTCGTTGAAGTCGTTGCCCACGGCTGCCACGGCCTGGCGAGGGTAGCCGAGGCTCCAGGCGAGCCACTCCAGGGCATGGCCTTTGCTCACTTCCGGGGGGAAGATCTCCATCCAGCACGTTTTATGGTCGATGGGTGAAGTAGTGCGGATGACCTTCACGCCTTCCAGGCTTTGGGCCAGGCCCTCGAAAGCCTCGGGCCCTCCTTCGAGGATGACCAGGAACTGGGAGGCTTCCCGGGGCCCTCCCGGACGGATCAGGGGGGTACCGAAGCCCTGATAAGCCGCCAGACGGCGATGGAAGTCGTCGGGGACCCTTTCGCGCGCCAGGTAATGGAAACGGTGGTTATCGGGTAGGACTTCCTGAAGGATAAAAGATACCCCGGCTTCGTGGAGTGCCGCCTCTGTCTTTTCGACAAGGGCAGAGCCCAGCCTGAGGCTGCGGATAAGCTCCCCGCTGCTCATGTCGATGATGCCGGCCCCTGTAGAGCATATGAGGTAATCCACCGGAAGGTCGGGACCGGGAAGTGCACGGCGGAAGGAATACCAGGAACGTCCTGTGGCGATGACCCGGACCACCCCTGCCTCTCCCAGCGCCACCAGGGCCTGGCGGTTGGCTTCGGCCAGGCGGCCGCCGCTGTCGAGGAGCGTACCGTCGAGGTCGGTGGCCAGCAGCCGTATCCCTGGTTCCTGCCTGATCATCATCCTATCCCCTCAGTGGTGGCCCCGGCGCATCACGGGCTGTTATCCAGGATCAGCTTCCTTCTTCCTGCCTGCCCATGGCTTCACTGAAAGCCGCGAGAAAGCGCCGGGTGAGGTCGTCACAGCCATGGTCGAACAGCCGGGCGCCGTCATCTTCGGCAGATGCCTCGAATTGGAGTTTGCCGTCGGTGGCCGGAGGCAGCAGGGAGAGGAACTCGGACCTCACCTCTTCAACCGCGGTGCTGGCAGTGATCCCGAACAGCCCCAGCAAGGCGCCCAACTGTGAGGTGCTGTCGAACTCGAGCGGACAGGGCAGGGCCTGGTCAAAGGATTGGATCATGCGCTGGGCATTGGTGAAGCTTCCCCCGGTCTCAGCCGCAAAGGATGAGGGCAGAACCAGGTGGGCCATAGAGGCCGTCCCGCTCATGAAGTGGTCCTGGACCACCAGAAAATCTGCGCGGCCCAGCCAGTGCCTGACCTCATCGGGATCTACGGCGCATCCCACTGGATCCTCCCCGAAGATGAATATGTTGCGGAAGGCGCCTTCATCGAGGCCTTCCATTAGGTCGGTTCCCTTATCTGGCCATTGGCCTATACCCCAGGCGGTGGCCATCGCAGCAGCCCCTCCGTTCAATGGGAGCCCGCCAAGACCGAGGCCGGGTGCCATGCCCATATCGTGCAGACCATGGCTGTTGTTTTTTTCCTTGAGGGCGATCAGCCCGTCAGAGGACTTGCCCAGTCGCCCGGTAATCATGGCCAGGTGCTGCAGCTCCCTCACGGCATGTGCGGTGAGCTCTTTCTCGGAAAAGAGGATAATGGCCTTCTCTATTTTGCTGATGTCCTTGGCAAAGCCCAGGAGGTGGTCCACGCAACAGGCCCCGGCCTTCTCGAACAGCTCATCGAAATCCTCGGCGAGCAGGGCTTTGCGATAGGCTTCGAAGCCTTCGGTATTCCCATCCAGCCATAGCCTGTTCTCCAGTCCATTGCTGAGGATGTAGTGGTTTACGGCCTTCAGGAAATAGTAATAGTCGTTCACCCTGACCACGTCATCGGTCTTGTGCTCGAGGCCGGTGGTCCCTTCGGTAGTCACCAGACCGACCCGTGCATGGTGCCCTATGCGGGCCTGCTGTACGGCAAAGCCGGCCACGCCATGCTCCTCGTGGATCTGGGTACCCATAATCCAGATACGCCCGGTCCCCTGGAGTTCCTCCAGGCGGGCATTATGCAGGGACGACGTCCGGTACCCCTCACCCCGGCCCAGGTAATGGAAGCTGCCCAGGTTATCGGTGCGGGCCGCGGCCCGGGCCAGTTTGCTGATGAGGTACATCTCTTCGTTGGTGAGCCTTGCCCCGGCGAAAAAGGCGCTGCGGTCGGCATCTACGGACAGGATGCGGGAGGCGATCATCCCGAAAGCCTCTTCAAAGGAGATCTCACGGAAGCCATCGGGTCCACGGAGCAGCGGCCGGGTGATGCGGGCAGGGTCGTTGAGCTGACGGTAGCCGAACTTGCCGAAACGGCAGAGGTTGCCCTCGGGATTGCCCAGGCCGGATCCCCCTGTGACCTTCATCACAAAATGGCCCTTATGGTTGAGCTCGAGCTCGCAGCCCACGGAGCAGTATGGGCAGATGACGCGGTCCTGTTCCAGTTTGACCGGCCCGGGTTTGAAGGGGAAGTTTTCGGATATGGCGGCCGTGGGGCAGGTACTGATGCACATGCCGCAGGACTCGCAGAGGGTTTGGGTGAGGGCGTCGCCCATGGCCGGAGCAACATAGGTATCGTAGCCGCGGTTGATGAAACCCAGGGCCCTGGCACCCACCACATCACGGCAGATGCGAACGCAGCGGCCGCAGAGGATACATTTATTATTATCGATCTCGATGAAGGGGTGGCGGAAATCGACGGCGTACTCTTTGTATTCGCCTTCGAAGCGGGTCTGTTCCGCCCCATATTCGGTGGCATAGCGCTTGAGGTCGCAGTCGTAATACTCCGTGCACCCGCACTCCAGGCAGCGGTTGGCTTCGTGTTTGGCCACTGCTTCGCTGCTATAGCCCAGTTCTACTTCCTGGAAGTTGCGGCGACGCTCAGGGTCCAGGGTGGGCATTTCTTCGCGCTGCTGAAGGAAGAAGGCCCCTTTATAGTCGGAAGGGTCCTGCTTCCTGAAGTTGTCGCGCTTGCTGAGGAACTCCTCCGGTTCCGGTTTCACCTCCAGTCCCATCAGGAACTGATGGCAGCTGAGCGAAGCGCGCCGGGCCTGCCCAACGGCTTCGATGAGGGTGGCGGGGCCGGTGACGCCATCGCCGGCGGCGAAAATGGAAGGAACTCCCGTTTGCAGGGTCTGCTTGTCGGCTTCCAGGTCGCCCCAACGGTTGACCTTGAGCTCGCCTTCCGCGCCGGAGGCGTTCACATCGTCCAGGAAGTCGGCATAGGTTTTTTGTCCGATGGCAGCCAGGATGACATCGACGGGTAAGTCGAAGTCTGAGCCTTCGACAGGCACCGGACGGCGTCGGCCTGATGCGTCGGGTTCGCCCAGTTCCATGCGTATGCAGGTAACCGACTTCAGGCTTCCATCATCCTGCTTATTGACCCTGACGGGATTGGTCAGGAAGAGGTACTCCACCCCTTCCAGCTTGGATTCATGGATCTCGATGGGGTTGGCAGGCATTTCCTTTTCCGTTCGGCGGTAGATGACCCACACCTTTTCTGCCCCGCAGCGCAGGGAGCTGCGGCAGCAGTCCATGGCCGTATTTCCCCCGCCCACCACGGCGACGGTCTTTCCCCTGAAATCGGGGCGTATACCGCTGACTTCCATCTCCTTAAGAAAATCGATCCCGGCATAAACACCCCGGGCCTCTTCCCCGTCCACACCCAGGAGGGTGCCCATCTGGGAGCCTATGGCAAGCACCACGGCGTCGTACTTATCCCGCAGGGTGGCATACCGGAGGTTCTCGCCCAGCTTATGCTGGTAATGGATATTCACACCCAGCCGGGTGATGGCATCCACTTCCTTTTGGAGTATATCGTTGGGAAGGCGGTATTCGGGTATACCATACCTCAGCCAGCCCCCGGCGGCAGGAGCGGCTTCGAAGATATCGGCCTGGTGGCCCTTTTTCTGCAGAAAGAAGGCCGCGGACAGCCCGCCTGGGCCGGCGCCAATGATAGCCACACGTTTGCCTGTAGGCGGGTCAAGGCGAGGGCTGAAGGGATCGGCCGAAGCCAGGTCCTGATCGGCGGCGAAACGCTTGAGGTAATCGATGCCCACGGCAGCGCCCTCATCCAGGAGGTTGCGGCGGCAGGCCACCTCACAGGGTCTGACGCACACCCTGCCGCAGACCGCGGGCAAAGGATTAGTCTCCTTGATGACCTCCACGGCCTCACGGTACATCCCCTTTTCGATATAGGAGATATACCCCTGTACATCCACCCCGGCAGGGCAGGTCTGTTTGCAGGGAGCCATACAATCGGCGTAATGGTTGCTGACCAGCAGGTCCAGGGCGGCCTTGCGCGAGCTTCTCACCTTGTTGTTCTCGGTCCACACCTTCATCCCTTCGGTAATGCGGGTGCTGCAGGATGGCTGCATACCGCGCATGCCCTCCACTTCCACCACGCAAACGAAGCAGGAGGAGAAGGGCTCGAGGCGGGGATCGTGGCACAAGGTAGGGATGGAGATGCCGTGGCGATTGGCCAGCTGGAGGATGGTCTCTCCGGGCTGCCCGAGGACGGCTTTTCCGTTCAGGATGACATTGAGATTATCGGACATCTTATCTTTTCTTGAGGATGTAGGGCTTAGTTGACTATCACGGCATCGAACCGGCAACGGCTGAAGCACTCCCCGCAGGCGATGCAGGCCTCCTGGTCGATGAAATGGACCTGCTTGCGTTCCCCGCTGATGCACTGTACGGGACACTTTTTGGCGCACACCATGCACCCGGTGCATTTTTCAGGGTCGATGGTATAGGTCAGCAGCTGTTTGCAAACTTTGGCCGGACATTTCTTGTCGCGGATATGCGCTTCATATTCATCGCGGAAATAGCGCAGGGTGGTGAGCACGGGATTGGGCGCCGTCTGGCCCAGTCCGCAGAGGGAGTTGTTCTTGATCTCCTGGGCCAGGACCTCGAGCTTCTCGATGTCCCCTTCCCTGCCCTGGCCTTCGGTTATGCGGATGAGTATCTCCAGCATGCGCTTGGTGCCAATACGGCAGAAGGTGCATTTGCCGCAGCTTTCTTTCTGGGTGAAGTCAAGGAAGAATTTGGCCACATCGACCATGCAGGTAGTCTCGTCCATGACCACCATACCGCCCGATCCCATGATGGCGCCGGTGGCGTTGACGGAGTCATAGTCCACGATGGTGTCGGCCAGGTGCTCCGGGATGCATCCCCCGGACGGTCCACCCATCTGTACGGCCTTGAACTTACGGTCCTTTTGAATCCCTCCCCCCAGCTTGAAGATCACATCGCGCAGGGTAATGCCCATGGGCACTTCCACCAGGCCCGAACGCTTGATTTTGCCGGCGAGGGCGAAGACCTTGGTGCCCTTGGACTTCTCGGTGCCATAGCGGGCGTAGGCTTCAGGGCCGTGGCTGATGATCCAGGGGATATTGGCCCAGGTCTCCACGTTGTTGATGTTGGTGGGCTTGCCCCAGAGCCCGGCTTCGGCCGGGAAGGGCGGGCGCTTGCGCGGCATGCCGCGTTCGCCCTCCACCGAGGCGATGAGTGCGGTTTCTTCGCCGCATACGAAGGCCCCGGCGCCTTCCTTGATATAGATATCGAAATGGAAGCCTGGCAGGCCGAGGATATCCTGACCGAGGTAGCCTTTGGCACGGGCCTGATTCAGGGCGATGCGCAGGCGCTTGATGGCGAGCGGATACTCTGCACGGCAATAGATTACCCCTCCGGTGGCCCCGATGGCATAGGCGCCGATGATCATGCCTTCCAGCACGCTGTGGGGGTCGCCTTCCAGCAGGGAGCGGTCCATAAAGGCCCCGGGATCCCCTTCGTCGGCATTGCAGATGATGTATTTCTCGGGAGAAACAGCGTTAAAGGCGAACCTCCATTTCAGTCCGGTGGGGAAGCCCCCGCCCCCGCGGCCCCTGAGGCCCGAGTCGAGGACGGTGCGGATCACCTGTTCCCGCGAAATGCCATCTTCGGCGATCTTACGGATGGAGGCGTATCCCTGGCGGGATTCGTACTCTTCAATGGACTCCGGGTCGATGTAGCCACAGTTCCTCAGCGCGATCTTCACCTGGGAGCCCAGGAACTCCTGGTCCGGGGTGTCGAAGAGGTCCGACTGCACCACCAGTTCCCTGACGGGTTCCTTGTTGACGATATGTTTGTCGATAAGCTCAATGGCCCTGGCTTCGTCGATCTCTCCGTAGAGGTAGGTCCCTGATTCATCAATGACCTCGACCAGGGGTTCGCGGTAGCACATGCCTACGCAGCTGGTTTTCTTGAGCTCGAAATCCAGGCCTTCCGATTCCCTGAGCTGGCGTATCTTCTCGTAGGTCTTCCCGGCTCCGGCGGCGATGCCGCAACTGCCGAGCCCGACGATCACTTTGGTCTTTTCCATGGGTTCAGATTGACGGGGCATCCTCTCCCCGGGCTTCATTTTCTTTGATTCTGATGTTCTTGACGATCTTCACGGCTTCAGGGCCGGTGAGCTTGCCGAAGGTCTCCTCCCCGATCATCATCACGGGAGCCAGGGAGCAGCAGCCCAGGCAGGCCACCGATTCGAGCGTAAAGAGGCGGTCTTCAGTGGTTTCCCCGTCGGCGACGCCCAGAGCTTCCACCAGGGCATCGGTGATCTTGTTGGCATTCTGCACATGGCAGGCTGTTCCGTGGCACACCTTGATAATGTATCTGCCCACAGGCTGAAGACGGAACTGGGCATAGAAGGTGGCTACGCCGTACATCTCGCTCAGCTCTATGCCGCAACGCAGGGCCAGGTGGTTGAACACCTCACGCGGGATATATCCGTACTCATCCTGTGCGCCCTGCAGCAGGGGGATGGTGCTGCCTTTGCGGCCGCGGTACTTCTCGATCAGGGATTCGATCCGGCTAAGGTCCACCGCATCAGTGACCTCCGGGGCGGACCTGTGGTCCAAACGTTGAACGCGCATAAGTGCTCCTGTTTTGGGAAGGGCTAAAAGTAGAGAAAAGTGCCGCTAAGCCTTGACAGTCAAGGGAATTTATAATCAATCCAAATAAAAATGAATTCGTAACTTTCGGCATAAGTACTTCCAGCCGATGAATCGCCAAGCTCTCCTTATCGTGTTGATCCTGATGCCTGTCCTTGCCTTTCATGCGGGAACCAGGGCCCAGAGCAAACAGCTCTGGGGAATCACCAGCTCCGGGGGCAACGGGGGTGGGGTCATTTTCCATACCAACGGTCACGGTAAGAATTACACCGTGGCCTGGGCCTTTCTTGAAAATCCGGGGGCCAATCCGGGCACCACCCGCCTTTGTGAGGCCACTGACGGCAAGTTGTACGGGATGACCTGGGCGGGCGGGGCGTTAAACTTCGGCGTGATCTTCCGGCTGGACCCTTCTACCGGAGGATATGAAAGGCTTTTCGACTTCGACGGCCTGTCGTCGGGGATGAACCCCGAGGGCAGCCTGATCCAGGCCACGGATGGCAAGTGTTACGGCATGGCCAGCTCCGGTGGGGCCAACCTGCTGGGAACCCTGTTCAGGTACGACCCTTCCAGCCAAACCTTTTCCAAGATCCTGAACTTCGACGGCCCGCAATACGGACGACAGCCCCAGGGGAGCCTGATGCAGGCCTCCAACGGCAAGCTGTATGGCATGACCGCCTATGGCGGGGCATACGACAGCGGCTGCCTGTTCTCCTGGGATCCCTCCTCCCAGGTCTTCACCAGGCTTCACGACTTCTCCGGCACCGGTGGCAGCGTTCCCTGGGGGAGCCTGGTGCAGGCGTCCAACGGCAAACTTTACGGCCTGACATCGTACGGAGGGGCCAACAACTTTGGCACCCTCTTCAGCTTCGACCCGGCCACAGGCCAGCACAGCAAACTGTTCGATTTCAGCGGCCCAGGAACGTCCAGCAACGGGGCCTATCCGTACGGTGAGCTGCTCGAGTTCAGCACCGGTAAGCTCTACGGAATGGCCTACGGGGGAGGTTCCAGCAACGCCGGGTTGATTTTTGAATATGATTTCACCTCATCCACATTCACCGCGAAGAAAGACTTCACCTATACCAACGGGGGCCTTCCCAACGGTAGCCTGATGAAGGCAGCGAACGGCAAACTCTATGGGCTCACCCAATCAGGAGGGAGCAGCAATGCCGGTATCCTGTTCGAATATGTTCCCTCCACCAACACCCTCACCACCCTCTACCACTTCAGTCCGCTGGTCAGCGGGAGCCAGCCCTGGGGCACCCCCGTCCAGGCGTCCAACGGAAAGCTCTATGGGATGACCCATTCCGGAGGCAACGGATATGGGACCATCTTCACCTATGATATTACGGCGGCTTCATTGCAGAAACTGCTTGATTTCTATGGAAAGCTGAACGGGGAGACCCCCAAGGGAAAGCTCGTCCTGGCCTCCGACGGCATGCTGTACGGTACGACCCAATATGGGGGGAGCAATGGCAGCGGCACCATTTTCCGCTTCGACGCTCAAGCCAGGACCTTCTCCAAGCTTCTCGACCTCAGTTCGACCACGGGGGACACCCCCGTGGGGGGCCTGGTCCAGGGCAATGATGGGAAGCTGTATGGTTTGGCCTACAAAGGAGGATACTATGGTAAGGGGACACTCCACCGGGTTGATCCGGCCACTGGCCAATTGAACGTGCGGGTCAGCTTCAGCGGGACCAACGGCGCCCATCCCAGCGGACGACTGGTGCAGGCCGGAAACGGCAAGTTTTACGGACTTACCGGCGCCGGGGGCACCTATGGTTACGGGACCCTCTTCGTTTACGACGAGCAGGCCAGCACCTTCACAAAACTGATGGATTTTGACGGCACATCCAAGGGACGCCAGCCCCTGGGATCCCTCATCCAGGCCTCCAACGGAAAGCTCTACGGGCTCACATACCAGGGCGGGCAGTATTCCGTGGGCGTGCTGTTCAGCTATGATCCTGTGGCCGGCACCTTCACCAAACTCTACGACTTCACCGGCGCCAATATTTCCGGGGGGGGCGCGCTGCCTTCAGGGGAGCTGCATCAGTCCTCCGACGGCAAGCTCTACGGGTTTACCTATCAGGGCGGCAGCAGCAATGAAGGAACCGTGTTCTCTTATGATATCGGCACGGCCACCCTGACCAAGCTCTATGACCTGAGCGCCTCAACCACCGGAAAGCTGCCCCCGGCCGGCCTGATCGAGGGCGGGAATGGAAAACTATATGGACTTTGCTATGAAGGCGGAAGTCAGAATCAGGGTACACTGATCGAGTATAACCGGAGCAGTGGCGTGCTCATCAAAAAGAAGGATCTCGGCGGCAGAGACGGTGCCTCCCCGCTCTGCAGCCTGACCGAAAGGGCCTGTACGGCCAAAAGCTCCTCCCTGACCCTCAGTTCGTGCGGGCCCTATACATCCCCCTCAGGGATGATTTGGAGCAACAGCGGCCTGTACACCGACACCGTGGTAGCCTCCAACGGCTGCGACAGCGTGATCAGCATAAACCTCAGCGTAGTTACGGTGAACACCACAGTCATCCCGGCGCCCAGCACGCTCACGGCCATGCAGCCGGGTGCTGCCTATCTGTGGGTCGATTGCATGAACAACTATGCTCCGGTCAGCGGTGCCGTGAATCAGAACTTCAGCCCCTCCTTCAGCGGGATCTATGCGGTGATCATCACATTCAACGGGTGTGTGGACACCTCCTTCTGCTTCCCGGCCCAGCCTACCCCCGGCTTCGGGGAGACTGACCGGCCCGGACCCGTCACCGTTCATCCCAATCCCGGGCCTGGCCCCTACCTGGTTGACCTGGGCTTCCCCACCGACAGGCTAAGCGTTGAGGTGCTGGATGTCATGGGCCGTATGGTCAACGCCTTCGAACACCAGGGTGGCCGGTATTTGATGATCGACGTGGGAGGCCCTTCCGGAATGTATTACCTGAAACTTACCGGCACCAGTGCCCGATATATCCTGAGGCTGGTAAAAACAGGGGAATGAGCCCAAACCTGCCTTGATGCGCAGTCCTCAACAAAGATGGACATCCGAATGCAGCAAGATCGGTGGGGAAGATGGGTCGAATCGGCCGCGGGTGCCCATCTGATCAATCACAGCCTCGAAGGAGAATATCGGGTGTAGTATTGGTGTGAGGCTGACGCCTGAGGCCTTCTTCAACCCCATCCCGGCGTGCTAATAATAAGTTAGCTGATAAGGTTGCTGGTGATCATTTCCTTCCGGGAACAAATCATTGTGCATTTCCGCTTTTTTCTAATTTTAACCTCGTCTAAATAACATTTCACTATGACATTAGGAATCCTGAAGGAGCCTGCGGGCGAGAACCGTGTGGCCCTTCTGCCGGAAGGCGTTGCCCAGTTTGTCAAGCTCGGGGCCAGCGTGCTGGTTGAAACCGACGCCGGCCTCAACGCCAGGGCCCGCAACGGGGCCTACGAGGACATGGGCGCCACCCTGAAGGACCGCAAGACAGTGATCCAGGCCTCGGATGTGTTGGTCATGATCAACGGCCCGGCCGATGCCGACCTCGACCTGATGAAGGAGGGGCAGGTGGTGTTGGGGATGTTCAATCCGCTGATCGACACCGCCCTGGTAAAGAAGATGCAGTCCCGCGGGCTCACCACCTTCAGCCTCGACACCATCCCGCGCATCACCCGGGCGCAGTCGATGGACGTGCTCTCGTCTATGGCCACGGTAGCCGGCTACAAGGCCGTAATCGACGCGGCCCACAACCTGCCCTATTTCTTTCCCATGCTCATGACAGCCGCCGGGACCATCAAGCCGGCCCGTGTGCTGGTGCTGGGCGCAGGGGTGGCCGGCCTGCAGGCTATCGCCACCGCCCGCAAGCTGGGCGCCATCGTAAATGCCTTTGATGTGCGCTCCGCCGTGAAGGAACAAGTGATGAGCCTGGGGGCCAAGTTTGTGGAAGTGGAAGGCGCCATGGAAGACGCCGCCGCCGGGGGCTACGCCGTGGAGCAGACCGATGAGTTCAGGAAGAAACAGGCACAGGCCATTCACGACCGGGCCATCGAATCGGATGTGGTGATCGCTACTGCGCAGATTCCCGGCCGCAGAGCCCCCATCCTGCTCCTCAAGGAAACCGTGGAGATGATGCACCCGGCCAGCGTGATCATCGACCTGGCCGCCTCCACGGGAGGAAACTGCGAGCTCACCCGTGACAACGAAGTGGTGGTGCACAACCAGGTGCGCATCATCGGCAAGTCGAACTATCCCTCCGATATGCCCTCGGATGCCAGCAAGATGTACGGAAACAACGTCATCAACTTCATGAAGCTCATGATCGACAAGGAAGGGAACTTCTCCCTGAACTTCGGGGATGAGATCGTGAAAGGCACCTGTACCGTACACCAGCGGGAGGTAATCAACGAAAGGGTGAAAGCCGCCCTGAACGCATGAACCCAAAAAACGGTTAACAATGGATAGCGTACTGGAATTCTTTTACGTGCACCGGGAGGCGATCTTCATCGTCGTCCTGTCGATATTTCTTGGCATTGAAGTGATCTCCCATGTCCCAGCCATACTGCATACCCCGCTGATGTCGGGAGCCAATGCCATCCATGGGGTGGTGATCATCGGGGCCATCATCGTCATGGGACACGCCCACGACACCCTTTCCATCATCCTGGGCTTTCTGGCCGTTGTGCTGGGCACGCTGAACGTGGTGGGCGGCTTTGTGGTCACCGACCGCATGCTGGAGATGTTCAAGAAAAAAACCAAGAAATAAGCTGAGCCATGGATACCCTGATAGAGATCACGAAGGTCATTTCCTTCACCCTGGGAGGCAGCATCCTGGAGGTCAGCTACCTCATTGCTTCCGTGCTGTTCATCATCGGACTGAAGATGCTCAGCCATCCCGACACCGCACGCAGGGGTAACCTTTGGGCCGCCCTTGGCATGAGCCTGGCGATACTCGCCACCATCCTATTCCATCGCATGGATGGGGAGCCCATCGGAAACATCGGACTCATCGTCTTAGCCATTGCCCTGGGAACCCTCATCGGATGGCTCATCGCAGTGAAGGTCAAGATGACCGCCATGCCCCAACTGGTGTCGTTCTTCAACGGGATGGGGGGCGCCGCCGCTGCCCTCATCTCCCTCATCGAGTTCCAGCATCTGGCCCGCCTGGGTGAGCCGGTGAACATGGGATCGGGATTCATGCTGGCTATCCTGCTCGGGCTGATGATCGGCAGTGTGTCGTTTGCCGGCTCCATGGTGGCCTTCGGCAAGCTCGACGGCAGGGTGGGCGACATACGCAACCCGGTGATGCGCTACATCAATATCGCGTTCATGGTGGTGCTGACTGCTTTCGTGGTGTTCCTTATGACCCGCGGCAGCGTGGAGGCTGGTGCAATGCTCCCATACCTCTACCTCTTCTTTGCCATCGCCCTCATCTATGGGGTGTCCTTTGTGATGCCCATTGGGGGCGCTGACATGCCCGTGGTGATCTCGCTGCTGAACTCCTTTACCGGGGTGGCCGCGGCCATGGGCGGGTTCCTCTACAGCAACCAGGCGATGCTTACCGGCGGTATCCTCGTAGGATCCGCAGGCACCATACTCACCGTGCTGATGTGCAAGGCCATGAACCGTTCCCTGCTGAACGTGATCGTGGGCGCATTTGGCGGTGGCCCGAGTGCAGCCGGACAGGAAGACGGCACCATCAGGGAAATCAGCGTGAGCGACCTGGCCGTGTTGATGGCTTACAGTCGCAAAGTGGTGGTGGTACCCGGGTACGGACTGGCAGTGGCCCAGGCCCAGCACCTTTGCCATGAGATGGACAAGATCCTGGAAGAGAAGGGCGTAGAAGTGAAGTATGCGATACACCCCGTGGCCGGACGCATGCCGGGTCATATGAATGTGCTGCTGGCCGAGGCCGATGTCCCCTACGAGAAATTGGTGGAATCAGACGATGCCAACCCCGATATGCCCAATACCGATGTGGTGATCGTGATCGGGGCCAATGACGTGGTGAACCCCGCCGCCGAAGATGACCCCGGAAGCCCTATCTACGGCATGCCCATCGTCAAGGCCCGCGACGCCAGGAACATTGTGGTGATGAAACGAGGGATGGGTAAGGGGTACGCCGCCATTGAAAACTCCCTCTTCTTCCACGACAAGACACGCATGTTGTTCGGCGATGCCAAGGGCAGCCTGCAGAAGATCGTAAATGAGCTGAAAGCGTTGTAGGATATCTGATATCTGATATCTGATATCTGATATCTGATATTTGATATCTGATATTGATCGGGGATTGAATTCTTGCTTATGATAAAAAGGCCCGTCGGATTGCGCGGGCCTTTTCTTTTTCAAGAATTGAAGAGCCTGTCATGCAACTGCTTCAATAGGTCACTACGGCGATGCGCTTCTTGCCGTCCATACGGATCTGCAGGGGATGGGGGAAGCGCACATGCCGGAAGAACTCGGTTTCCTGAACCAGCTCCTGGGCCTCCAGCAGTCCGTAATCGATGCGGCTGGCCGACAACTCCGGCTGCACGCTGAAATAGCCTACGTTCATCGACACCACGTTATGAAAAAAATGGGAACCTGAACTGGCGTCGAGGGGGAAATCCTTGAGGCTGGTTTCCACGATGACCCGGGCGTTGGAGATCTGCGGCCAGTTGACCGGGATGCCGATCCAGGGATCCCGTGTACCCCAGCGGCCGGGGCCGATGAGGAGGTATTTTCGCCCGGCCGCTCCCATGTGGGTATTCAGCCGTTCGATCTCCAGCGCCATGTCCTTGGTGCGACTCTTGTCGAAGCTCTTTCCTTGAACGTAGATCACATCGCTCACCCCTTCCACCAAACCATTGCCCATGGCCTTTTCTGAATACATCACAATACGGTCCGCCGGAATCTCGTCCATATTCACCTGGAAGTCCTGGGCGGCACCCAGTAAGGGCTTGATCTGCAACAGGTAGAAACTGGCCCGGTTCTGTCCGTCCTTGTTCAGATCCACCGCGAACTCGATCTCTACCGGGGTGCCCATCGCCTCATGCACCACATCGAGCACCACCTCAATGGTCTTGGCCAGGGGGATGTAGTTGTATTTGAGGATGTTGGCAAAGTTAACAATGCGGGGGCCGGCGGCAGTGAGCCCAGGGGTGATCCGGTGGCTTTCCATATCATAGACCGAGGCCAGGTGCTTCAGGCTGTTGTGCATCTCGGCATCGTCCAGGTCGAGGCGGGCCAGGCCGGCATCCTCCCCCTCAAGCAGGCTCAGGTCGGTCTTCGAAAGGTCTACCGCGAAGAACTCCACCTGGGAGTTTTTATACTGGTCGCGCGGACTGTTGATGTCGAGCGTAGGATAGCGGGGCGAGAAGCGGTAGGCCTTCTCCCCTTCCACCACATACTTGCCCAGGCCGAGCGCAGCCACGGCGAAGCCTTCTTCAGGCTTCATGTGCGCAAAGGGGTAATAGTTGTATGATTGGGCGACCCCGCTGATGTGGGGGTAGTAATAATCGCCATACTGCGATCCTACCACCTCCTGGATCACCACGGCCATTTTCTCTTCATCGAGCTTGTAGTTGACCGCCTCGATATACCCCCTGGCCTGGCGGGAGAAAACAGAGGCAAACACCAGCTTTATGGCGTCCATGGCCTGTTGTAGCCTCACGTTGAGCTCAGGATGGCTGTTAGGCAGCAAGTAAGTCTCGAAGATCCCGGCAAAGGGTTGCATCAGGGAGTCTTCGAAGAGGCCGGAGGACCGGATGGCGATGGGCCGGGTGATCTTTTTAAGCACCACCCTGAGCTTGCGCACCAGGGTATCGGTGAGCTGGGCATTAACGAAGAGCTCGCGTATGCGGGCGTAGTCGGTTTCCTGGTGCACCTGTTCGTAGAGCTTGTTGCGCTCCATGAAGTACTCGAACTCGTCGGTACCGATGACAGAGGTCTTTGGGGCCCGGATGCTGATATCCGGGAGGTGCTGGCTGAAATCGTAATAATGGATGAGGGAATTGATGAAGGCCACGCCCCTGCCCTTCCCACCCAGGCTGCCGGGGGTCAGGCTCACGATATTGCTCTCGTCAAGGATGGCCCCCTCCTCGAAGGGGATGATCTTGCCCTTGTTCTGCTCGTTACGGAACTTGCTGATGACATCGAGCAGATATTCCCTCATCTGGCGGGGGTTCTCGAAATCGGTGACCTTCTGGGGGTTAAGGATCTTGGCTGCCTGGATCTCGCCCCTCGCCATGAGCCAGAGGCTGAAGTGGTCCTTGCGGGCATGATAGATGAGGGAGTCGTCGGGGATGAGGCGCAACTGGTTCTCGAACTCCTTCAGGCTGCGGGCCTGGGCAATCTGCACCCCTTCGCGGTTGCGGTAGATGAAGTTGCCGAAGCCCAGATAATGCGTAATGAAGCTCTTGAAGTCCTGGATCAGGCTCTCGGAGTTTTTGTTGATGAAGCTGGCCTTGAGGTCGAAGGCCTTCTGGGCGTTGTCGGGGTTGGACGACTGAAGTACCGTGGGCAGGTCAGCGATCAGGCCCTTGATCTCTTTCACCAGCTCCACCCCGGCGCTGCTGTCGAGTACCCCTTCGCGGGGGAACTTCACATCGGAGATGAGGCAGAGCAGGTAATCCTGATAGCGGTTGGCAATATCGATGGCCTCCTCGTAATTGCTGGCATGCAGGATCTTGGGACGGGCCCTCAGGCGCAGCAGTTTATAGAGCTCATCCGAACTCACGTCGTCGATAATGCGCCGGGTCTGCTCCAGAACAATGTTATACAGCATGGGCAGGTAACGGGAGTAGTAGATAGGCGAATCCTCCACCAGCAGGATCACCCGGACCAGGCCCAGACGGGTGTCGTTGGCCACGTTGATCTTGTCCTCCACGCTCTTGATCATGGCGAAGAACACCTTGGAATCGCCATTCCACACGAAGAGCTTGTCGACGTGTTTCATCTGGCGCTCGTCCTGGCTGAACTGGGCCACATCGCGGTTGTTGTTCAGCAGGAAATAAATGGGGATATAGGGATAGGCTTTCTTGATCTCCCGGGCAAGGCCCAACGGGGCTTTACGGTCGGCGCCCACCATCATGATCACCAGGTCGAAATGCTTGACTTTCAATTCCTCCAGGGCTTCATCCGAAGAAGAGACCCCGGTGATGCGGGGAACCGAGGTAAGGTTCATCTGGCTGTATTCCCCGAGAACGTACTCTGAAAACCGGCCTTCGCGCTCGATGCTGTAGGCATCGTAGAGGTTGGCCACCAGCAGGATCTCCCGCACCTTGAAGGGCATGAGGTCATGGTAGATATCCCGGTCGAAGTTGTTCTTGTTGAGGAACTTCTGCAGCAGTTTACGGCTGGCGATATGGCTGCCCCGCTCCTCCTGCTCAATATGTACGGGTTGTACGGGGCCCTTGCTTTCGGTCAGCAGGCTGAGGGCGGCCATGCTGTTGAGGTAGCCGGTGATGATGCTGGCGAGGTTGTTGATGAGGTCGCGCTCCTCCCTCAGGAAAGGCCCTTCATCCTGTTCCACGAACTCACGGGTATAGCACACCTCGATGAAACCCTTCTCCCCATCTATGGTCTCGATGTTCTGGCGCTGGGACCAGGCCGAAGGATGGAAGCCGGGGGTGACATAGTCGTGCTTCCCCAGACGGATGCGGGCTACGGTGTATTCAGGGTACTGCCAGGCTTCAGGCAGGAGCATGCTGATCTGGCGGAGCGTTTCCGGAATGCTCTTCCCTTCCTTCACCAGGGCCGTCGTCTGGTTTATGGCGGCCAGCTCTTTCTGCCGTTCCCGGTGTTCGGCCATCAGTTGCCGGAAGGCGGTGCCCCGGCCCCCTGTCGCGTTCTCCTCCTGCACGCTCATTGCTTGTGGTGTTGTCCGACCGCTCCGGTCAGTTGTGAACCGGTAAAGGTACAAGAATGACTTCAGGGAGACATGGGCTGTCTGATGGATCAGGCATGTTTTTCTTTCCTAAACAGCATGTTAACAGACCATTAATTTAGATTGAATACGAATTGTATGGAAAATGAAGGGGGGAAGGCCCTGGTGCACACGCATACTGCATTGATAATCCATTTCTTACGGAGCCAATAGTGGCAGGCGTCCTTACAGCTCACGGAAGAGCCGTTTTTGAAGGTTCATTTTTTTCTAATATTGGCGCATCCTAAATTCAAGCTCCTCTCATTTTAAAACCTAATCAACAGTATGTCAAACGCAATCTATCAGCAGCAAGTTGATGAGTTCATGGCGAAGATCGCCGCCAAGAACCCTGGCGAACTGGAGTTTCATCAGGCTGTAAGGGAAGTGGCCGAGTCCCTGATCCCCTACATCGAGGAAAACCCGAGGTACAAGGAGGCCAAGATCCTGGAGCGCATCGCCGAGCCGGAGCGCGTGATCCTGTTCCGTGTTCCCTGGCTGGACGACAAGGGCAATGTGCAGATCAACCGCGGGTTCCGTATCGAGATGAACAGCGCCATCGGGCCATACAAGGGCGGGTTGCGCTTTCATCCCACGGTGAACCTGGGCATCC